>Ga0114919_10004520_pt1 | contig 11172 bp, 24 predicted proteins | sample BlataG_FD_88682 | JGI IMG/M metagenome (GOLD analysis project Ga0114919, IMG submission 88682) | Deep subsurface microbial communities from Black Sea to uncover new lineages of life (NeLLi) - Black_00105 metaG | ecosystem: Environmental > Aquatic > Marine > Oceanic > Sediment | place: Atlantic...
CCCATGTGCTTCCCTACCAAGATCTCGCACAGAGAGTGCATGAGCTAATTCATGTAGCCATACATCAACCATCTCCCACTTATCCACGACGGCATCAAAATAAAAACTAGATAATTCAATCCTCTTGGGAATCAAGTTGTCTAGCTCATCGCTCTTGTAGCTAACGAACCCCAACCATTGTTGGCTATTGCCCCAGCAGAACCCCACATCAAAAAGATCGTGTTCTAACATATCGTGCAGAGCCATCTCTGTTATTTCATCTTTAGTTAATTCTGTCATATTTACCTCCGCAGTAAACTTAAACTATGACATCATTATAATTTAAAATAGCCTTAAAGTAAATGGTACTGTAGTCTTAGTTTTCAGCGTCTTGTTCTATTCCTTCGTTGTAGCCCACACTATAGCCCTCGTCATGGCCCTGACTAAAGCCTTCGCTAAAGCCTTTGATATAGCCACTATCAAGCCCAGCCACCTTACCTTCACCAAGTCCGGCACTGTAGCCTTCCCGGTAGCCCTTTTGATAGCCACCCATATATTCCATCTCCATGTGTTCTGAGATAGATCTTTGTTCTGGTGTAACCATTTCTTCACGGCACTCTACTAACCACTTCACGGCTACCTCAATTAATTGCTTGGGGGAATAGTACCCCATTTCCTTAGATAGTCTTACAATCTCTGCATCATCAAATTTAACAATGTATTCAGCCATCTTAGTATCCAGCCTCCAGCAAATAGAATAATAGCCAAGGGCTGTCTGCTGGGGCGCTAATTTCTGAGCCACCATAAGGAACAAAAAACACCCTGGTATTGTCAAAAGACAGCCTAGCCTCTTCTATACAAACATCGCCTAAAATTTGTGCGGCCAATATTTCTGCGGCAGGATCAAAAGGAGATTCAAGTAGGAACACTACAAACAATGATAGTTGCAAAGCATCAAATGTTGCTACCTCATAGTAGTCATCATACTCAACATCAATGTTTGTTTCTAGGAATTTATTAAGCAATTCAAGTTCTTCCTCTTCAACAAAAAAAAGACTGTACATTTTAAACCTCTTCTAAAGTGGTGTCAATAATACTACATACATCTTCTGATAATTCAAGTATGCTCTGATAAGTGGCAAGTTCTTTTAGAGTAACCCCAAAAACACCAACTGGCAAGTCGCCCTCGATACGAATGAATATTCGTAAAAGGTTAGCCTGTATTTGTAATTTAGCCAGGGCAATAATATATTTTTCCTCGTCCTCAGTCATAACATAACCACATAATTTTAGGGGTATGGTTTTGGATAACCATACCCCTAATTTGAATATTAACCTAGGCCAGCATATTCTAGTGCTTGGGAATAGGCTGACTCGACCAATGCCTTGTTGTTGCCCAGCATTCTACTGATAGCCTTCTTATCATCGGTACCAGTAAAGGATTCGCTGTTGCTAAATAAGTCTGTAACAGCTTGGAACCCGGCGTACAAAGTATTTGCAGCATATGGGTGGTTGTCGTTAAACTTAACCAAGTTCCCACCAATCTCAGTACGTAACTGAGCAGCACGACCTTCCCGCCACTCCACATTGGCCTTATCTTTGTCAACTAGGGAAAAGAAGTTCTTACCCAACTCACCACCAATGCCAGCAGCAACTTCTAGCTGTGCTATCTTCATCCGTGAAGACTCTTTTGGATCTGGTACGGCAGCTTCGATGATTCCTGAAAACTGCTCTGTGGTCATGGGAGCCTTGAAAAGAGCGTTAAGATCCGTTACTCGTTGCAACTGTGCTTCAACTGTCTTTTCCTGAACCTTAGCCAAGAATCCAAGCGTAGCGTCAGCATTCGTGCTGTTGGGGATTCGTAGCTTATCAATGGCAGCTAATGACATACTATATGTATTCCAACATACGACACGTACATCAGTTTCAAGCCACATTATACTCCCTTGAGTATAGTCAACTGCAACAACCAGATAACTAAGGTGTTTTTCTTCTTGACGTTCGCCAATGTAGTACTCATCAAGTTTCAACTGTACGACAGTGATCTCACCGTTCTTCAGCATCATAACACCCTCAACAGGCCAGAATGCTGCTAGACCTTCTACCAACTCTGCCAGCCTTGCGTTTTGCATTGGCTGATATCGTGTGCCTACAGTACGATTAAAGAACACCGGATCATCTTGCCAATCTTGATTTGTGATTGCCAGGACGAACTTATTAGGTTCACCAGTATCATCTACTAGAGCAACCTTTTGATTGCCCACTAGGGCAAACAGTGGCAGCTTTTCAACTGTATAGTGATACATGCCAGCCAATATCATGGCTTGTCTTGGTGTCACAACAGCATCAATAGGGAAATATACTGCATTCTCATTTTGGTGCCACAAGATTTTTGATTCGTCCCTGTGTGCGCCTTTCAAATAATAATCTGACATGATGTTTTACCTCCACATCAACTAAACTAATTAAGTAAATCTTGAATACAGTATACTTTAAGTTGCTTTTAAAATCAATGGTACTACGGTACTACTGTGACAACTTTCTCTTTCTTGTCTTCTTTTTTGTAGTTGAACAGTAGTCCCAGTGTGGTTGTAACCAATGAGATGAATACTGCCACCCATAGTGTAATTGTTGGGAACGTATCTACAAGGTTGCTTAGGTTAAGTAGTATATAGATATCAGCAGCAAAACCAGCAGCAATTAACAGCACAATAGACCCGCACGCCGATAGTCCTAATACTATGTCAGTGTCCCGTGATATAGCCCCGACTAGCGCACCTACTATTGCCCCACCCAGCGCACCTAAAAGGCCAGCCAATAGTGTGGCAACAAGGGCAACAGCCCAATAGATGGCAGCAGCACCGACAGTGCCAAGTAATAGGGAGTCATTCGCGGGAATAAAGTTAACCCAACCAACAACACTAACAAAAACAAACACAGCTATAGTTACTATAAACCCAGTCACAAGTCTCATTTTTATCTCCTACTGATTCCTTGCTTGCTCATCAATATCATTAAGTAATTCGTACACATCCCATAGATACCCACGTTCTAATACCGACCTCGTATACGGCTGCAACAGGTATCCATCAACACTCTTTAAAACCTTATCCTCAAAACTATCGGCCAAATCGCCAACAGCCGTAATAAGATCTGGTAACATCCACTGATCAATGGTCAATTTCACGATAACTTCTTTCATTATTGATCTATGCCTCTTTGCCTTTCCTGTTCTGAATGATAACCAGAATTAGCAGCCAGTCCCCAAAACGCCAGAAACATAAGTACTGACATACAGAGACACATAAGAACACTTGCGTAAACCGCATATTGTTGGATTATCTCCAGTAAAAACATTATTTTACACCCCTACTAATAGTAAGAATCGCTGTATTAAGGATCTGCCCTTTTTCATTTGCCAACTCGCCTTCAGTGCCGATCTGATTCTCTATGTTGAACCAACGCCTAAATAGTTCCCCATGAATCCAGTGTTCGGAAATTATTTTTGCGGCAGAACTGTACATAAACCCAGTAATACCATCATAATCAGCCCTGCGACCTGCCTCTGCTGCTACTTCTTCAATAGGAAATCCTTTAGACATTTGATCTGCTATCAAATCTGCCCAGTCCTCAGCATAAGAAAATATTCTTGTGCCGTAGACACTATCATCATTAATAGCTTTCCGACTATCATATTCCTGTTGGTTTATAACTTTCATTTATCTACCTCCGTAGACCTTACGAACCTTACCTTACTCGACTGGTAAGCACAATATAATGGGATACAAATATCAGTAGGGGGGATGAAGTTTTAAATAATCTTCTATTTTCTCAATTAGATCATAAGCACTGTCATCGCCTACCAGAGCTTCAACAGTATACAAAAACTCTACACATTTCTCCAACTGGTACGGGCCAGCATGTCTTACTGGTGCGCCACTAGATAACCTAAGTAAAGTATTCTGTATGCCAGCACCTAGATTACAGTATGCTTCGCATAACTCAATTAGTTCCCGTGTGTCACTCATGTCATCACTCATGGTATAATTTTACCTTTATTTTAAAAGCAAGTAAATAGTACTATGGTGCTATTAGTTCTTCTATGCGTTCCTCAATAGACCTAATTAAATCTTCCTGCCCCATGTCTTTGTCAAGAACAAACGTTCTAAGTTCTTCTTGGACTGTGCCATGAACCCTAGTTTGAGCGTGGATGTTTTTGACTACGCGAAGTAACTCCATCCAGCGGTTGATTTCTGCGTACAGTTCTGAGGGAGTCGTTGGCCTGTGGTTTCTTTTAAGGTATTCTTCACGGTCAGAAGCAACTCCCTCATTGATGTGTGCGTAGATTGATTTATTCTTCCTCATCTGATAAGAAGTCAGTAAATAGTCTTTCTGATCCTGCGACTGCATCAGAATAAGAACCAAAGTGTTCTGAATCCATCTCTACGCCATTGCCCCATAGCTCTACTTCAAAATCATCTTCATCACGCTTGATGATTTTCAAGTCATAACTAACACCATGCGCCCATCTGTTTGCACTCCAGAACCCGTGTCTTCTGTATCTAAATTCCATTGTTTACTCCTTTGGCCTGAATAGCCAATTAGATAATCTTTCTGCCCAATCTCTAGGTGAACTAACACCATCTAAATCGTCAACTGTGCCATGCAATATCTGTCTAACAGTTCTGTATTTATCCATCATCTTATTATCAATGTATGGATCTATTATACCATCTTGTAGCCAAATCGAAAAGCATGGGTTTTCTTGTCCATTTCTATGTATTCTGCCTTCCCACTGTAGCATATCGAAAGGCGACCATGTTCTATCAACAGAGATAGCTATACTACCTTTCTGTAAGTTTAGTCCATCAGTCCCAGCGCGAGTCATAACAAAAACTTTGCTGTTACCACTTTGGAACTCGTCTACAAGAAGTTGTCTACCATTCTTAGATACTGAGCCGTTGAGCAACACTGCATTAGCACCATAATCGTCAAGCCACCTTTCTATATAATTAGATGACTGTTTAAAATTAGTAAAAACTATTACCTGATGCCCGTTGTCAACAGCTTTCTTTGCCAATTTTACTGCATAGATAGCCTTTGCCTTTGCTGTTGCTTGGCGCAGATTATTAATCATTACGATGTGCCAGCCCTTGTCAGATATGGTACCATCAGCAACCCTTTGCTTGTATTGCTCTTTAGCATCCATAAATGCTTTCTGAAATACATATTTTCCAACAGCATCGAACTCAACCACCTTAGTAAATCTATCGAATGGTGGCAAACTTAATAAATCTTCCTTTTCTGCTATGATTAGCTTAGTTTGAATAAGTCTATGCAATTCCATTAAATTAGAAGATCCAGACATCTTATCGTCACAATATCTTCTTTTATAAGCATCAAAGTTTTCGCCCAATGGATGCCTTATCAGTTTTAGCAGGGGGAATAAATTTGATGGGTAGTTTCTTATTGGTGTAGCAGTCATAGGCAATACACCCTGAGCCGCCTGCGCAAGCCTTCTAACAGCCTGTGTGCGCTTGCTAGAGGGGTTTTGGTAGTAATGAGCCTCATCTAGCACCAGGAAGAATTTTTCGCTACCCAGATCGTCTAAAGTCGGTATCTTGCCAGCGGAATGAATGCTTGGATCTAATAATCCCTGTGTTTCTCTGCGCCAGTTAACTTGCAGAGATGCTGGAGCAATAACCACTGTACGCCCACCAGTTAGTTTCTGGTACGCCATGCCAGCCATTGTTGCCGTAAGTGTTTTCCCACAACCAACATCAAACGACAGTAGCGCGTGCCTGTTCTGTATTATTTGATCGGCAGCACTAAGTTGATGTTCATATGGAGTCCACCCATTAGGCAAGCGCCCATTGGTTAACAACATGTTTTCTATCATGACAGTATAGTATCACAACCTCCGCAGGCTGAATATGGTACTTTGGTACTTACTATTTTAAAATTGTTTTAAAATCCCCTGGAATTATACCTAAAAGGATCGGGGGTAGCTATTTTCGACTTATAGACGTACAACCAGATATTTGCTCTTCGCGGTTTTTCTGGCCTCCATTGCTGTAAAATCTGGTAGGTCATCAAGGGCTAGGAGTCTTGAGCTAGTAACAACAAGGCGACTAAATTCAGAATAATTCATCGGTGCGCCATTGCCTATTTGCTCTAATAAGTTCTCTAGCTTATTATCAAACTCTTCCTTATCTTCTTCTGGTACTGATACTGATTTATGCGGTGTGCCCATTTGTTCTTCCTTTCCTAATATAAGTTTTGAAAAATCATCATCTGTTGCAGACTCAAAAAACGACAGCAACCCTGGAATTTCTTTTTGTTTGTATTCAGTTTGTATTTCAAGCAACGTTGCTGCCATAGAAACGAAGGAATAACCTATAGCAGCGACAATATAGGACAGTTTTCGTATAACTGCCCATCGTAGTCCTTCGCGGTCATAAGGAACGTTAGCCATATAACCGGAAACGAATTTTTGCGGTACTAGGTAGCCGCCATCAAGATCGTTTTCGTCTTCCACTATTCTTTAGCCCCAGCTACGATTTCCTTAGCCAACTCTATGTTGCCACTGGTTATCTCCTTGCGTTCACGGCGCAAGTCTTTGACTTCACGGCGCAACTTATTCCACTCATCATTCAATTCAATCAGATCCTTATGCTCACCTAGTGCAGCTTCCATACGATTAGCCATAACCTGTGCCTCTGCCGTAAGGCTAATAATTATTGCCTTCTGATTATCTAGTAGTGGAAGTTTCTTTGTATATTCTTTTATATCATACAGAACGTCACATAATGTTCGTCTTACCCAATATTCATTTTCACGCATAGTTGTGTTTATCATCCTCTTCATTTGTATTTACGAATGTTCTACGACTTCAGTAACATGCCTGTATCCATCGCTGACATAATACACGTCACGGAGATTAGGGTTTAACCAGTCAGTTAAATCAACTGAATCGTTCCCCCAGCTAATTCGTATATCGGTTACTTCAAGCCACGCCATGAGTTCATGTAGCTTTGGTAACTTGGGATACCCTGGACACGTGCTCCAATCTCTAGACATTACATATCACCAATCCTTACCCATTTAATATATACACTATACCAAATGTACCCATAACAATAACCAGGGAAACAAAGACAATTGCAAGCCACGGTGGTAAAAGAAATGCAATCCCTACGATTGCAATTGAAATTACTGATACCAGGGCAAGAATAATAATAACCAGAATTGTCATCCCCAACGAATCTGTGAATCTATCTTTATCCATGCCTATATTATATAACCCCACAACATACAAGTAAATAGTACTATGGTACTAGGAGTGGTAGATCAGGGTGGCCGGGGGGAATCGAACCCCAGTCTCCTTCCGGTTCACAGCCGAACATGCAATGCCTTTACACCACGGCCACCATGTTATTATATCTCTACGTCAAGCAATTCTTCGCCTACTGAGCGAGAATAAATCAGGGTAACTGTTTCGTCGGGTTTCCACAGAGCATTTCCGGGCCAGATAATTTTGTCTGGTAATACTCTAAGATTACCCCAGCCATTATCAAATGCCCATTGATGAATTTCCTGAAAACTATCTGTCCTATTCAGGTAATCCAACGTTGGTATGTCTATCCTAATTTCCTCTGAGATTCTTTTATTGATCTTCATAGCGGGGAATAAAGGAGTCGAACCATCAACTTGGTAGTTGGCACGGGTTTCAAAGCCGCGTACCCCCACGGGTGCTATTCCCCATAGCGGGGTGTGTAGGATTCGAACCTACGTATCCGTCAGGATAACAACGTTAGCAATGTTGCGCGATAAGCCACTCTGCCAACACCCCATGTTAATATGCTAGTGCATAGAATACGTGAAAAACCATGCCGTAATTAAGATGCTGTTCACGCATTCCGAATATGATTGTATCCGCAAAGGCAAGATCGTTTGGCATTTCTTGACCAGTTAAAACAGATTTAAATATCCACAACTCTCGCTCTTTAGTCTCTTTACCAACATCAAAGTATGCCTGTATGTTTCCATCCCAATCGCCAACCACTGATAGAAACGTGGAGTTGTTTGGAAGATCTAGTTCTGTTGTAACAACTAAGTCTTTGTCTTCAGGAGACAATATGGTGTATTTATAAATCATCCAAGCCACCATGAATTTAAATCAATTAAAACATCATCAAGGCTTTCTCTATCCGCCTTGTTTGCATACAGAAGTATATCCTCGATGAAGTCAATTAGTTTATTCATCTCTTCTACAGAATCAAGTTCATACAACTCAAGAAGATCTGTTAACTCTGCCTTATCAAACTTGTCTTTTAACATAGAGCGTCGTCCTGGGATTCGAATATAGAAATACATATGTCTACTTGGTTGTATTCCGGCTTCAGGTATGGTATAATTAATAGAGCTTGCCACGGGAATTGCACCCGTACCTACTGGGTGGAAGCCAGATATGCTACTGTTAACACCAGACAAGCAAGGAAATTAATTCAAAAGATAATCTCTTATATTTGTGCCCCAATCACCACAAGGAATTAGATCTTGGATTAATTGCGCCGTAAATTTTTAAAGTACTAGTAGCGGGAATCGGATTTGAACCGATGACATTCGACTTATGAGGCCGACACTCTGACCACTGAGCTATCCCGCAATGATTAATTATTTTTCTGGAGCCTCAATTAATTTAAACGCAACAGGTTCATAAATTGTCAGGCCACGGTCACTTTTCCATCCATGACCAAGTTCCCATGTGCCTAGTACATATCTTTGTATATCCCAATCGGCAGTAAGAATTATGCACGGCTTACCAGCTATTGCATTTTTATTAAACCCTTTAATTTCAATCCAGTTACACATAATATTTCCTTGTATGGGATGGTGGATTTGAACCACCGATCTCTTGGTTCCAAACCAAGCGGAAACTCCGTACTTTCCCAATCCCATATATTGTTAATGTAGCAGGAGATAGAGGATTTGAACCCCTGACACCTCGTTTTGGAGACGAGTGCTCTGACCAGACTGAGCTAATCCCCTATGTGTCGGGCACCACCCCGACTAATTCTGGAGCCTGTTCCTTTCTTTCAAGGTCATGATGCGCCAAGGTTTCTATAACTATGCTAGTATTATATACTATTGCAGTTAATTTGTAAAGAGTACTATGGTACTAGAGCCTCATGATGGAATTGAACCATCTTCACGGGGTTACAAATCCCGACATCATCCAAATAAATGCTTATGAGGCAAGACAAGCAGCCGGTAGTGGTACTGCCCCACTTTCTCTAGATTCAAAGTCTAGCGTTATGCTTATCTACTAACCGGCAATAGGCTCTCCGGGTTGGATTCGAACCAACAACATCCATGTTAACAGCATGGCGCTCTGCCAATTGAGCTACCAGAGAATAATTATTTTATGAAAACTTCAATTACAATAATCCAGACAACACTAGCAAATACCACACCAGATAACATTGGATATTCATTCAAAGCCTTGACTATAAATTTTTCTATCATAGTGCAACAGGTTGGAATCGCACCAACGACCCCTTCATCTTCAGTGAAGTGCTCTACTGGACTGAGCTACTGTTGCATAGTTCCTGTGATTGGTTTCGAACCAATGACCTATCGGTTAAGAGCCGATTGCTGCTGCCAACTGAGCTACACAGGATCGTTCGCCGCTGCTTTTCTTTTCTTTCTCCACTCTTTCATGTAATCACTTTTTGCGCCCCTGCACAAATCACAACGGCAATATAGATAGGATGATAGTGTTCCATGCGTGCCCTTTGCTTTCTTGTTGCCACAATCAGCTATTGATTTATCAGAATGACATGAAGAACATAGCAACTGACACTTTTCAAGTTCTTTTAAAAATCCTTTCTTTGAAATTGTATGTAATTTTTTTGCCAGAGAAAATGATTTGTCAGTACTTACTATGTGATCAAACTCCAAATTCGATTTCGATCCACATACTACACACGATCCACCCAGGAACTCAACGCCATACGCTCTTCTTTGGTGATATCTTTCTAGCATATACTTTCGCATATATTCATTATATTCTTCTTTTGTTTTCACGAATTAAGTATACCCTACTCTACTAAGTCTGTCAACTTTGTGCTCCCGACTGGACTCGAACCAGTGTCTCACAATTTAAAAGATTGGTGATCTAGCCGCTGATCTACGGAAGCCTATTCTGGAATATCCCACACATGATATGGGAATTCAATATACTTTCCATCGCGCACCAACCTGTGCTGTCTAGAAAAATAGGCAATACGACATTTAGCACAGCTATAATTAAGGGACACAAAATTGGTTTCAGTATCAATAAATGCATACGTGGGAATCCATTTGTGCTTGTGCCCAAATAAATTTTTAATACGCTTAATCATAGTGACGCTACAGAGAATTGAACTCTGACCTTGACTTTGAAAGAGTCATGTCCTAACCACTAGACCACAGCGCCGTGTAATTTACTGCCTAACAAGAGATTCTTGATATCTTAGATAGCTTAATACTGACTCATACGGATTGTTATTATCAACCATGTCCTGCGGAGCATACAGAAAAGAAATAAGATATTCAATCCTCTGTAATGCACGCCTGTTATTATACACAAAGTTAATTGCATCTTCTTCCGTATGAACATCAATCATAGAATTTATGGATTCGCTAAACTTTATCATCATTACCTCATATTTTAAAACTATTTTAAAATCCCCTGAGAAAAATCCCAAAAAGGATCGGGTGCTGAATTTAGGCGCTCCATAGGGGTAACGATCCCCTTCCTTATCCTTGACAGGGATACGGCGTAACCTTCTGCCTCATGGAGCATGACCAGCAGTATCCTAGCAGCACCATTGATCAAGTGACGCACACTTTAAGACTTGCTGGTACATAATTCTTGGTTGGACTCGAACCAACGACCTTTGAGGAGGTGCGCACTGCTCAACGCTCTGTCCATCTGAGCTACAAGAATTACCAAAGACCACGGTCAGATTCGAACTGACGATAACTGGGTTGCAACCAGCCCCCTTAATCCACTTGGGTACGTGATCTGAATATCTCTTGTTCTGAACTATTGCCTCTGTAAAATGTTCCCTTGCCTAAAGTTGGCTTTACTCCTGTGCCCTCGCAAAATGAACAATATTGATCTAGTGGTGTCTCCCACTCTTTGCG
>Ga0114919_10004522_pt1 | contig 11170 bp, 8 predicted proteins | sample BlataG_FD_88682 | JGI IMG/M metagenome (GOLD analysis project Ga0114919, IMG submission 88682) | Deep subsurface microbial communities from Black Sea to uncover new lineages of life (NeLLi) - Black_00105 metaG | ecosystem: Environmental > Aquatic > Marine > Oceanic > Sediment | place: Atlantic...
TCGCTTACGCTCCTCGCAATGACACAACTATATGTCATTGCGAGCGAAGCGAAGCAATCTCAACTCATCGAAAGTCCGAGACTATTTCATCGCTTACGCTCCTCGCAATGACAATTCTTCAAACCACAGACCACATAGTTACTCGCAACACGTTTATCCGGTCTTCTAAAACATCTTTTTGCGGTAATCTTTTCCTACCAGGCTGTCCTTGCAGGATGCTTGCCATCTTTCGAGTGTCGCCTCCATCGTTCGTAAAATTTCCGGCTTTTCCGCCGACAGGTCCTTTGTCTCGCCCGGGTCCTCAATCAGGTCAAAGAGCATATAGCTCTTCCCCTTGTTCTTGCTGTATATTTTGTAACGGTTGTCTGTTAGGGAAACCTGGTTGCCGGATTCAAACCCGATGGGCTTGAGACGCTTGGTCATTTTCCCTTCAATCAGCGGCAAAAGACTGACCCCGTCAATTGGCTCCGGTTGTCCCTTCATTTTGAAGCCAAGCACGTCCAGAACCGTCGGGAAATAGTCCGATGTGCAGCAAGGAATATCCGTCACGCGCCCACCTTTTATGCGCCCAGGCCATTCGAGCAGGCCCGGCACGCGAACTCCGCCTTCGAACAAGCTGCGTTTGCGCCCACGCAATGAACCTGCCGACCCGCGAGTTCGCCCTCGCTTGCCGTCTTTTCCTTCCGGCCCGTTATCGCTGCAAAACCACAACATTGTATTATCGGCAATGCCCGCAGCGCGCAGCTCCTTGCGAAGCCGGCCCATCTGCTCATCCAGAGCGCTAATACATCCATAGTAATGTTGCTCGTCTTCGCTATACTGCGAATACATCTTTCTGTATTCCAGCCCTCCTATGACCGGCAGGTGAGGCGTATGAAACCAGATGACAGCCAGAAACGGCTTCTTATTCCTTGCAGCTTTCTGAACAAATGGAATAACCCGGTCCATAATGACCCGGCTGTCGTCACCATCAAGGTTCTCAACCACCTTCGCTCCGTCCTCTCTCCAATAATAGGTTCCGTAATGCTCATTTGTCTCCGGCTTCTTCATCGGATTCCACGTCGGGACCTTTGCTTCTGTGGAAAAGCATACATCGAATCCGTTCTCCCAGGGCGGCGAATAGTGCTTTGCACCTCTTGGCCCGCCGCGGTTGGAATCCTTTTCTCTCGTGGTAAGTGTCCCCAGGTGCCATTTGCCGAAATGGCCTGTTACGTACCCTTGCGTCTTCAAAGCTTCCGCTAAGGTAATCTCTTCCTTGCGCAAGTGTCCGACATTTGCAGAGAAGATTCCATATCGATATGGATGCCGACCTGTTAGGCAGCTTCCACGAGTGGGCGAGCACACCGGCGCCGCAGAATAAAAACGCTTGAACCGCAACCCCCCTTCCGCCATCGTGTCCAGGTGAGGTGTCTTAATGACCTTGCTGCCGTTAAACCCCGCGTCGCCCCAGCCCAAATCATCTGCCATACAAAGGATAACGTTCGGCTTGGCTGTCCCCTTCTTCTTCTTCAAAAAGAAATCCCGCGGCAAAGCCATAGCTACGGCACCGCCCACAATGGAACCGAGAAAATCTCTTCTACTAATCATCTTGCCCATTTTATCAATAAAAAAATGCGATTCACCCTCAACGCTTTAGGGGTTATACTGTAAGCTGAATCTATGGACTATAATAATAGATGCAGCGGGCTTTGTCCAATAAATTGGTATTTCTGTTGAAAATTACAGCATCCTGGTATAATATCGAATAAGAGCATTATTTATTCAAAATACGAGCCATAACAGGGAGGTTTTAAGATACCTCAGCTAAAGAGACAGCTTGGTTCCCTCGATGTATTTGCCGTAGCAGCCGGCGCTATGATAAGCTCAGGCCTATTTATTCTGCCTGCCATTGCTTATGCAAAAGCGGGGCCTGCGGTCATATTGTCATATTTTTTTGCATCGGTTTTGATAATTCCCAGTGTCCTCAGCCAAGCCGAATTGGCCACCGCAATGCCCCGGGCAGGGGGAACATATTTCTACGTCGAGCGAAGTTTAGGCTCGCTCTGTGGATTGTTCAGCGGATTTGCAGATTGGTTTTCTTTGGCATTGAAAAGCGCCTTTGCCGTTGTCGGGATGGCGGTTTTCATTGAGTTACTAATAGAAATGCTCTTTGCCACACAAGTCAGCCTGTGGCATCTCAAAGCGATAGCCGTTCTTTGCTCCCTCTGTTTTACCACCCTTAATATCGTAAGCGTCAAACATACAGGCAGATTTCAGGTTCTGCTCGTGGGGATACTGCTGGCCATACTCGCCTTCTTTGTGATTTTCGGCGTCGGAGCCGTTGAACCTGTTAGATATAAGGGCTTTCTCGAAAAGGGCTGGCCCGCAGTGTTCGCCACTGCGGGTCTGGTATTTGTAAGCTTCGGCGGTATAAACAAAGTTGCGAACATTGCCGAAGAAGTCAAACACCCCGGCAAAAACCTGCCTTTGGGAATGATTCTGGCATGGCTCGTCGTAACCCTGTTTTACATCGCTGTAATCATAATTACAGTAGGTGTTGTCGATGGGCAGGAGCTCGTTGGCAACTATACGCCTATTTCGCTGGCGGCAGGCAAATTTATGGGCCCTGCAGGATTTGCAATTCTCGGTTTGGCTGCCATTGCTGCTTTTGTAACCACTGCAAATGGCGGCCTTCTCGCCGCTTCTCGCTCACCTATGGCTATGAGCAGGGACCAACTGCTGCCGCCGATGCTCTCTCGTATAGGCCAACGCTTCAAAACACCTCACGTCAGCATACTGTTCACAAGCGGCTCTATGGTTACAGCTATCGTTTTTCTTGATATTGAAATGCTGGCGAAAACAGCTTCGACTTTACTGATAATACTTTACATTTTAGCCAACGCCAGCGTGATTATAATGCGCGAGAGCAGGATACAAAGCTACCGGCCGAAGTTCAAATCGCCCTTATATCCTTATATACATATCCTTGCCATCATCACTTATGGCGCTTTGATAATTGATATGGGGCTGGTGCCGCTCTTAATTACTGCGGGCTTTATCACCTGTGCCTTCGCCTGGTATCTAATTTACGCCAGGAGCAGAGTCAGCCGCCGCGCAGCCCTCGTCCATGTTATTGAACGCGTTACCGCCAGAGAGCTAATTGACGCTACTTTACCGGACGAGTTAAGGGAGATTATCATTGAGCGGGACGAGATTGTTGAGGACAGATTCGACCAGCTTATAAAGGATTGTGAAATCCTGGACATCCGGGGCAAAACAAGCGCCGAAAAAATCTTCCGACAGGTCTCCACCATCCTGGCCGAACGGCTGGGGACAAACGAATACGTACTTTTCGAGAAATTCCTCCATCGTGAAGCAGAGGGCGGCACCGTTGTTCAGCCGGGCTTTGCTATTCCCCACATAGTAGTGGAAGGCGAAAACAAATTCGACATCTTACTCGTCCGCGCCGTCGATGGCATTGACTTCCCGCACGCACCGGACCCCGTCAAAGTAATGTTCGTCCTTACTGGCAGCAAAGACCAGAGAAATTACCACCTCCGCGCCCTCATGGCTATCGCCCAGATTGCTCAGGAAAAGCACTTCGAGCAGCGATGGCTCGCCGCCAGGGACCCCGCCGAAATACGAAACTTAATCCTCCTGTCCACAAGAAAAAGAGACGCAAATGTGTAGGCCCTCCCGCCCTTATCCATTCGACATTCCTTGTTCTCCCAAGCGGGATGGCCAAGCCAGATATTCGATATTGCTTCCCGTCATTGCGAGCGAAGCGCCCGGGTGCCACCCTCAAACCCTGGCCTGAGTTCGTCGAAGGCTTGTTTGGGGGCGGGGAAAAATCGTTTGTCATTGCGAGCGAGGCGAAGCCGAGCGCGGCAATCTCAACCCTCAATCTCGAAGATCCGGCGTCTATTTGACGGAGTAAATCGGCAATTGTAAATTACTGCGTCGTCCGTCCTCTGTCTTCTGTCGTCCGTCCTCTGTCTTCTGTCCTCCGTCCTCTGTCTTCTGTCCTCCAACTTTAGCTCACTTTAGGCACTTTAGCTCACTCTTCACTAACTTGCCCTCTACAACTGTCGAGTACTTGTCCGCCTCAGGCGGAACGCTCTACAAATCACCCCTTTTTATGCAAAACAAAGCCAATCTTGTCCGCCGTAGGCGGATTGCTAATGAACGTAACCTCTTTAATAACAACGTATTATGAAAATAAATCCAATTGGACACTTGGTGAAAACAAACCCAAACAAAGCCAATTTCCGAAAAGCACAAATGAATGTAAACTCACTTATAACAAAGGATTACAGAAAAAAAGATGATTTCGCAGTCCAAAAAAAACAAACCCAATTCAAAGCCAATTTCCGAAAGGCCAAAATGAACGTAAATAAAGTATCAACAAAGGATTATAACAACGAACAATGAACGATTATGCAAAACAAACCCAATCAAACCCAAATCCCCCAGATTGCCTCACCTGACCCATCGATTTCCCGATATAGTTCTGAAAAACTTGCGTTTTTGTTTGAAAAACCCCCTCATTTGTGTGAAGATAGGCAAGATTCCCCCTGAGTTTTTTCTACTTCTTCTTTTGGCCGATGTTTCCACCGCCGGTGCAGCCACCAGTATTGGCTCGGGTCTTCCCGCACGAATTCCTCGATTGCCCTGGTATATTCCGCCGTAATCCACTCTAACGGCTCGTCCTTGTCAGCCCATTCTTCCGGCATAATAATGCGATTGACCCCGATTTCGAAGTAAAAACGATTATCAACTCTCCTGCTGTACCCCACTCCTATCGGTATATTATTGGTGATAGCAAGCAGCCCTATACTCTTATAGGTACTGGCTTTACGCCCGAAGAAATCGACAAATATCCCCTTTCTGCCCGCATCCTGGTCGGCAATAAAGCACAGCGTCGCACCCCTCGAAGTCATTTCTCCCATCAGCTCAGCAGCGCCTTTCTTATCGATTATCTTCTGGCCGACCCGCCGACGAACGTCATATAAGTACTTGTTAATAAACTTGTTATCCAATGGCCGGGCAATACTGTAAACATTAAAACCGAACAGCCCTAACATATAGCCCATAATTTCAAAGTTGCTGTAATGGCTGGCGACCATAAGCATCCCCCCGCCCTCTTTCATCAGCCATTTCGCCCTTTCAGCGGTTTTGAATCGTGAATAATCACGCCAGTTATTTCTTTTCACCAATCGCGGCGTAAACAAAATATCAATCGCCAGCATTGCAATATGCTCGAAGCTTCGCCGGGCTGTCTGCCAGACCCATTGCTCGCTTTTTTCAGGGAAACTTGCACGAAGATTATCCAGGGCCCGCTTTCGGCCGCGATGATAGTGTTTCCACAACAATCGGCCGAGAAAACAAGCCGTCCTCAGATTGGTTTCGACATCGAACAGGTAAAGAAAAACCACAAGAATCCGCAGTGCAACGTAGTTCACCCAATCCATAAACGGATTATGTTTCTTCTTTTTCTTCTTTCGTTGGGCCGACTCTGCCATAAGCCGTGATTTTAGACTCAAAATCGCTGTTGTCAAGTTTTACCAAGTCGTATTTCGTATTGCGTCGTGCGTATCGCGTATTGAGTAAAAAATTAACCACGGAGAGCGCAGAGAAGATTGGTTAAATGGTAATTGGTTAAGTTACCACTCACCAGGATGGTATCGGTGGTCTGATTAACTTTAAGGGATTCCTATTGCAAATGAATGAATAGTTACCATAATGTCAACATCGAGGACGAAAAGGGCCAAAGGGGAAGCTTAAGATAACCATTAGGAAGGACTGAAAATGAAGGAATTCGCTCGGCTCACACTGGTCGCGACGCTCTTTTGTTTGCCTTTTCTGCATAGCGGCTGTTTGAAAGCCTCCAAAAGCGGCGTTTTCGGCACTGAAAACACTCTTCACACCAGTTATGAAATCCCTTCTGCATCGCCGGCTTACGAAGGAGCAGTCAATGAATCTGCACGGGACATTCCCGTAGCTTACGATGTGGACGTCGTCGTTGTAGGCGGAACAGCCGGCGGCGTGGCTGCGGCTGTCGAAGCGGCACAGAAAGGGGCGAGAGTCTTTCTGGCAGCGCAGCGACCATACCTCGGCGAGGACATCTGCGGCACGTATCGCCTCTGGCTTGAGCCGGGTGAAGAGCCGACTTCGCCGCTTGCCAAAAAGATTTTTGCCAGGTCACCTGCCACACCGCTGGTGGGAAAGGGAATCGCTTTCACGTACCAGGCCGACAAGCCGTCCGCCGGCGCTCATAAAGACACCCGACCGCCATCGGTGCTTACCGACGGTAAGTGGGGTAGCGCAGCCTCCCAAAGCGTTCAGTACGATGGTGACGTGTCCATTACCGCTGACCTAACCGGAGAACATCGCCTCCAAAAGGTTCACATCCTAACCTATCAGCGAGACAATGACTTCGAGGTAGAAAGCGTGACCGTTTCTGTCAGCAACGACAGTCAACAGTGGAAGCAGGTCGCGGTCATCAAGAATAAAATGCTCGGCAAAGGCTCGGTCGAGAACTCAGCGATAGACCTTTCGGCACCGTTGCCGGAGAAGGCTCGTTATGTGAAACTTCTCGTCAAAAAGACCGCAAACGTCAATCGAGTACTCTTGGGCGAGATTGTTATCGAGGACAACCAGCCACCCGCTACGCCGGACGATAACCTTCGTACACCTCCGACGCCGATGCAGGTCAAGCGCACGCTGGATGAGGCGCTGCTCGAAGCAGGCGTCCAGTTTTTATTCGGCTGCTATGCGACAGACGTGCTTCGCGATGCGAGCGGCAACGTTGCGGGCATCGTTATGGCGAACCGTTCCGGGCGACAGGCAGTCAAGGCCAGGGTCATAATCGATGCGACGCCGCGGGCGGCGGCTGCGCGAATGGCGGGCGCGGCCTTTCAGCCGTATCCTGCCGGGCCACAAACTTTTAAGCGCATCGTTGTCGGCGGCGAGGTCCGAAACGGCGAAGGCATCCAGGCACGAAAGATGCCCACGCCGGTCCCGACCAGGGACGGTCCCGGACGCGAGGCCATCGAATACACGCTCAAAGTCTTTATGAAGGACGGCTCCTTTGCGTCCTTTGCCGAAGCCGAACAAATCGCCCGCGACAAAACCTGGCATCCGGAACAGGGGGATGCTTCAGAGGTGCTCTTCCAGGTGCCGCCCGACCCGACGAAAGGCAAGAAAACTTTGTCCGGCGGCTGGCCCGGCGCAAAAAAGGTCAATCTGGATGTGCTCCGACCTATGGGCATTAAACGTCTATTCGTGCTTGGCGGCTGCGCGGATATATCGCGCGATGCCGCAGAGAAGCTGCTTCGGCCTTTGGAACTAATGAAAGTGGGCAGTCGCATCGGCGCTACGGCTGCTTCAGAAGCAAAGCGTATACGAAGGCCGCGCAACGTGAGACTACGCGGCGAACCGGTATCGCCCATCACCTCGGGGGATGTTCGAGAGAATTTGAGCGGGATACATCGGATGCAAACCAAGGTTGTGACGGTTCCTGCCGACAAGCGGGCACTGCCCATCCTCGGCGAAGCTGATGTAGTTGTCGTCGGCGGCGGCACCGGCGGGGCGCCTGCCGGTATCGCTGCGGCACGGCATGGGGCTAAAACTCTCGTGATTGAGTATCTACACGGGCTCGGCGGAGTGGGCACACTTGGCCTCATCGGCAAATACTATCACGGTTATCGTGTGGGCTTTACCAGTGAAATCGATGAAGGGCTGGCAAGTTTTGGAGATAACGGCAGTAGAAGCGGCCAAGCGTGGAATGTCGAATGGAAAATGGAGTGGTATCGCCGTGAGCTGCGCAAGGCCGGCGCGGATATCTGGTTCGGGACGCTCGGCTGCGGCGCATTCGTGGAGAACGGGCGCGTCAAGGGCGTCATAGTCGCAACGCCGCAGGGACGAGGCGTGGTACTTGCAAAGGTTGTCATCGATTCGACCGGCAATGCCGACATCGCCGCTGCAGCCGGCGCCGCGTGTGTTTATACCGACGGCTCCGGCGTCGCGGTCCAGGGTGCGGGACTTCCGCCGCGAAAAATCGGCGCCCGCTATACCAATACCGATTGGACATTCATCGACGATGCAGATATTATCGATACGTGGCGCGCTTTTGTCGTCGCTAAGAAAAAGTTCAAAGGCGCCTATGACCTGGGCCAGTTGATAGATACGCGCGAACGGCGGCGAATCGTCGGCGACTTTATTATGTCGCCAATGGATATCTCCAACGACCGGACATACCCTGATACTGTGGTCATCGCCAAAAGCGATTTCGATTCGCACGGCTTTACGATACATCCGGCGTTCCTGCTCAAACCCCCGGGCAGAAAAGATATAATCGTCAACGTCCCCTACCGCTGCCTGCTTCCCAAAGGGCTGGATGGTATTTTAGTTACGGGGCTGGGCGTCAGTGCCCACCGTGATGCGATGCCCGTTATACGAATGCAGGCCGACATCCAGAACCAGGGCTACGCAGCGGGCGTGGCGGCGGCAATGGCAGCCAGAACCGGAAAGGCCACCCGTAACATCGATATCAAGGCGCTTCAGAAACACCTCATCGAGAAAGGCAATCTACCGGAAAGGGTTCTGACGGACAAAGATTTGTTTCCGTTACCCAGAGAAGATATTGCGCAGGCCGTGGAACGCGTTGTCAATGACTTTGAGGGGCTGGAGATAGTGCTCACCCAGCCGCAGGATGCACTGCCGCTTCTACGCAAGGCGCACAAAACTGCTGACGGCGAAAAGGCCAAACTTGCTTATGCCCATATCCTCGGTATGTTGGGCGATGCGACGGGAACCAAGACTCTACTCGATGCGGTCAGCTCGGCCGAATGGGACAAAGGCTGGAATTTCACGGGTATGGGTCAATACGGAGCGAGTCTTAGCCCGCTCGACAGTTTGATAGTTGCTTTAGGCCGCACGGGCGATAAGCGGGGACTGGGGCCGATTCTTGAAAAGGTTGAACAGCTCGACGTTAAAAGTGAGTTCTCACATTGCCGGGTGGTTGCGATGGCACTTGAGACACTGGGCGATACCGCTGCAGCCAGACCGCTGGCGGAACTTCTGAAAAAGCCCGGCATAATGGGGCACGCTTTTACCGAAATCGAGGATGCGAGGCATCGGACGCCGTCCAGTGGGACGGACACGTTGACGCGAAACCGCTCGCTGCGTGAGCTGATTCTGGCGCGGGCCTTATATCGCTGCGGAGATTACGAAGGTCTCGGCGAAAAGATTCTAAAGCAATACGCACGTGACCTTCGCGGCCACTACGCCCGCCACGCCCACGCCATACTGAAAGGGAAAAAGTAGATATGGATTAACACAGATTTAAGGAGAGAAAAAAATGTCAGGAGAATATCGTTTTTCGTTTGGGCCGTGGAATATTCACGAGGGTGCGGACCCGTTTGGGCCAACGGTCAGGGACACTATTGAATTTGGCAAGAAGCTCAAGATTTACAAGCAACTCGACCTTGCACAGTGATAGTCGGTGAGTTTGTGCAAATAAGATGGTAAAAGGTTCTTATAAAGGATGGATATGGCCAGTCCAAAAACTGCTTTGAGTTTCGGTGCTCACCCTGATGATGCGGAGTTTTTCTGTGTGGGGACACTTGCACTGCTTCATAAAAAGGGCTGGCAGATTCACACTGCCACGATGACGCCTGAGGACTGCGGGCACGGTGGAATACAACCGTGAAGAAATCAGCAGGATTCGCAAGGCCGAAGCCGCCAAATCCGCAAGCATATTAGACGGCAGCTATCATTGCCTCGAATGCGACGATATTTTTATTATGTATGACAGACCAACGTTGCTCAAAGCCATTGAGCTAAGTAGTTCAGAAAAGAGAAAGGAAATGGAAATGGCCACAAAGGACCCTGAATTTCACTGGCAGAACAAAGTTATAAATTTCACCCAGCTCGGAGGTATTGAGACCTCTGTTCTGGACAACGGCCTGGGTAAAGGGACACGAATCGCCTGGGTAAACACCGGCTCCGGTCTTCGATATAAGGTGGTTATCGATAGGGGCCTGGATATCGCCGACGCCTTCTACAATCAACACAGTCTCGCCTGGCTCAGCCACACCGGCATAGCTCGGCCCCGGCCCGACGCCAACCGGGGACTGGAATGGCTCCGGTCTTTCGCCGGCGGCTTGTTGACGACCTGCGGCCTGACTCATATCGGTGGGCCTGAAACGGACGAGTTCGGTGAGCGCGGCTTACACGGGCGGGTCAGCAACATCCCGGGCCAGATCGAATCAATTGTGCAGCCGGAACTGATGGCGGCAAAGCCGGAAATGAGTATAACGGGGGTTATGAAAGAGTCTCGCGTATTCGGGCCGAACCTGGAGCTGAAACGCACCATATCAAGCGCCCTCGGCGAGCCGGCCATTAGAATTCACGATGTTGTAACTAATGTCGGCAATACACCGGCGCCTCATATGCTCTTATATCACTGCAACTACGGCTGGCCGTTGGTTGACGAAGGTACGGATATTATATGGAAGGGAAAATGCCTCTCTCGCGGCCTGGATATGGATAATGCCATATTCAACAGCAGACACAATTTCCGAAAATGCCGGAAGCCCCGCAATAGCCACAGAGGCGGCGGAGAAGCCTGCGGCTTTATCGACGTAGCGCCCGACAAAAAGGGTGTTTGCACCGTCGGCCTTTACAACCGGCGGCTCGGCCTTGCCCTTGTTCTGGAATATAAGAAGAAGCAATTACCCTGGCTGAGCAATTGGCAGCACTGGGGACCCGGCGAATACGTTACTGCACTGGAACCGGGAACGAATCCGCCAATCGGCCAGAGTAAAGCGAGAAAACAGAAGGAGCTAATTCACATCGCCCCGGGAAAGAGCAGAACTTACGACCTGAAAATGACGGTTCTAACCGATGAAAAACAAATCAAGCGTTTTCTAAAGACGGCAAATTGACTCAAATATAATAATGTTTGCATGAGCATTTGAAATTGAGATTGCCACGCTCGGCGGAGTTTACCCTGAGTATAATCGAAGGGCCTCGCTCGCAATGACAGAGGGACGTCGTGTCCACAAGGGCGGCGAATACGCCCTTGTGTCATTGCGAGGAGCCCCGCACCAATTAGGCGTGAGCCTAAGCTCAATTGGTGCGGGGCGACGAAGCAATCTCATAGCTGTGCAAGAATAAGTGCAAGCGA
>Ga0114919_10004523_pt1 | contig 11168 bp, 9 predicted proteins | sample BlataG_FD_88682 | JGI IMG/M metagenome (GOLD analysis project Ga0114919, IMG submission 88682) | Deep subsurface microbial communities from Black Sea to uncover new lineages of life (NeLLi) - Black_00105 metaG | ecosystem: Environmental > Aquatic > Marine > Oceanic > Sediment | place: Atlantic...
ATTGCCTTTCAGGTTTCCTCAAAAGTCGACTCACGAACCATTATTGATGCCAACGGCGCTGAAAAGCTTCTGGGCCGGGGGGATATGCTCTACCTGCACCCCGGCCAGCCGGAACCGATGCGGATACACGGCGCCTACATTTCCAGCGAGGAAACCGAGGCGATCGTCAAGTCTATCAAGGAGCAAGGGTTGGAAATGCTCTCCCTGGAGAATATCTCACAAGCCAGTGGAGAGGCTAAAGGGAGTGAAGTCGATTTCGGCGATCCGCTCTTCCGTGAAGCCTGTGAGGTGGTCGTCCGTCACAAGCAGGGATCGGTGTCGCTCTTGCAGAGGCGTCTGGGTATCGGCTACCAGAGGGCGGCCCGGCTGATCGACAAGCTGGAACAGGCCGGCATCGTCTCACCGTTTGACGGCTCCAAAGCGCGCGAGGTAATGGTGGACAAAGCTTACCTGGAGGCTCTTTTCTCGACCTCCGGGGCAACTCTCGCTTCCGAGACTAAACAAAACTGACCCTTCTGCACGGCATATAAGCTGTGATGATGAAACAAATAGTACTCAGGATAGTATTCTTGTGGCTGATCTACCTGAGTGCCAGCGCTGCGGCTGACCGCTTCGACATCATAAAGCAACAACTGGCGCAGGCCGCGTGCACCCGCTTTGAGTTTGTCAGTATCATAGAATCGGAGATATTTGACGCCACAGACTCAGCCGCCGGCACGGCGTATATTGCCCGTGACGGCCGGTTTAACGTGACCCTCGGGGAGGACCGATACCTGTTTGACCTGCGCTTTTTGTACAGCTATTCCGCTGAAAACAATCAGGTTGTCATTGAAAAGGTGTCGGATCAGGCGCAGGTCAGCAGAGAGATTTCTTTTATCACCCGTCTTGACGAACTCTACGAGACCCATACTATCCGACCCGGCAAGTCTTACCGGTTGTTGAAAAAGCCCGGTGAGAAGAGTGATATACCCGATTCGGTGACCATCTTTATTGCTCCAGATTCTTTGCAACTGGAACGCCTGGAGTATCTTGACATAAATGAAGAACGCAACGTGATTGTCATACGAAAACAGCAGACCGGCAAAGACTGCGACAAAAAGCAGTTTGAGCCAGCCTTTCCTGATTCCGTTGAAAGGATCAGGCTGTAGCGCCGTGAAGTTTTATCTCCACAAGCTTGGCTGCCCGAAAAACGACGTCGATGGCGACTATATCTCAGCCTGCCTGATTGACGCCGGCCATGAACCGGTTGATGACCCAGAGCAAGCGGATTCAGTTATTGTCAATACCTGTGGCTTTATCCTTCCGGCAAAGGAGGAATCGATCAACGAGATTCTGCAGTTGGCACAACTGAAGAAAAACGGGCGCTTGAAGAGGCTGTACGCATCGGGCTGCCTTTCCCAGCGGTATGGTGATGAGCTTATGGCTGACATACCGGAACTGGACGGCGCTTTCGGCCTCGGTGTGCTGGATTCACTGGCACATGCAGTAACTTCCTCATCCAATAACAGCAAGAGCATTAAGACGCCGCCGCACAAGCTCGACTACCTGAGCTGGCATCGTCGCTTCATTTCCGACGATTATCCGTATGCCTACCTGAAGATCTCCGACGGCTGCGATCATGGCTGCTCCTACTGCGCGATACCCGGCATCCGGGGAAGGTTCCGGAGCCGGTCGATCGATTCGATCTTGAGAGAGGCGGAATTTCTCGCCGACCAGGGCAAGAAAGAGCTCATCCTGGTTTCTCAGGATGCAACCTTGTACGGCCATGACCTCAGAGCTCGTCCGACTATCTTGGACCTGCTGCGCGAGCTTGAGAAAATCAAACGGGTCAAATGGATTCGATTGATGTATCTATACCCCCCTCAGTTGGAGAAAGAGCTTATCGAGTACCTGGCTGACGACAATAAGACTCTCAATTACTTTGATCTGCCTTTGCAACATGTAAACTCGGAGATTCTCTCAGCGATGGGGCGCCGAATCACTCGAAGTGAAACCGAGCGCCTGATAAAGACTATCCGAACGATTAGCCCCGATGCAGTTTTGAGAACGACTTTTATTGTCGGCTTTCCCGGTGAGACTGAGCAGCAGTTTGAAGAATTGAAGGGTTTTGTGGCTGAATATCAGTTCGACCGCATGGGTGTCTTCATGTATTCTCGGGAAGAGGGCACTCTGGCCGAAACGTTTGACGGGCAGGTTGCCGAGGAAGTCAAATTTTCGCGGATGGATGAGCTGATGAACCTCCAGCGCGAGATCGCCTTGGCAAAAAATGATGACTTGATAGGCAGTCTTCAGGAAGTTATTATTGATTCGGTGGAGGATGAACGAACCGCTGTCGGTCGGACGCGCGGCGACTGTCCTGAAATTGACCAGGAGGTTCACGTGCGCGGGAACGGCTTTTGCAGGGGTGACATTATCGGGGTACGGATTGACGCGGCCGACGAGTATGATTTGGAAGGAACCTTCGTTGAGGCGTAAGGCATGATACAATATGAAAAACTCGGCATCTTTCTCTCCAGGCCGATAGCCTTCCTGCTGGTGGTGGTTTATCTGCTTCAGTCAGGTCTTCTGGTCTATCTGATAAAGGATAAATTTGACCTGGAGAAACAGATATCTTTCCAGCAGAAGCGCATTACCGCGCTGGAAGAGAAGCTTCAGATTTTCAAGGCGATTGATGATTTCCAGATCGGATTTAGCGACGAGGAAGTCAACAAGCTCACCGAGGTCATCTACGCCGAGAGCAAAAAATATGAGTATGACCCGATGTTCATTCTGGCTATTATCCTGACCGAATCCTCGTTTAAGAAGGGTCAGAAATCCCATGTCGGTGCCCGTGGCCTGATGCAGGTAGTGCCGTTTGTCGGAGCCGACGTTGCTTCACGCACCGGCGTTGAGTGGGTAGGTTCCCAAACCCTGTTTGAGCCGGAGACAAATATCAAGCTGGGCACTTTTCATCTTTTCGAGCAGATTCTCAAATTCGGCGATCTCAAGAAAGCCCTCCTGTCATACAATCTTGGCGAAACGCGCTTGCGCGACATGATTCGCAAGCAACGGCCACTTCCCATTAGGTATCTAAACAAAGTGCTTGAAAACTACAAGATGCTCAAGGAGACCTACAAGGTTTGATCACGCGCCCCCGGATTGCTGCCCTATGTTTGCAAAGAGCAGACCCGCCAGGGTCCGAACTGGACCAAGAAAAGCATATGCCGAATAATTTGGAAAGATTTTTGGAACTAATGCCCATCGACTGGCTTCTCAACGGTGAACCTTTTGTCAAATACCGAACCCTGATAGATCTTTTGGGCAGACAAGAGATCGATAAAGAGGTTGCTACAACAAAGAGGTCAGTTTGCAGGCATAGGTTGATCAAACAGATTTTTAATAAGCAAAACAAAGATGGTTATTGGGGGACCCCCAGCGATATTTATACCTGGTGGCCCAAAAAAGACACTACTTTCTGGCTACTGGGGATCTTGGCTGACTTTGGTTTCACAAAGGAAAATAGGAAAATGGCCCATGCTTGCGAATATGTATTTAGCACCCAGTTTCCTTGCGGGGGATTTGGTTGGGCGCCTCCACCTATGGCGGCTGACTGTTTCACCGGCATACTGACCGAATCGTTGGCAAAGTTAGGGTATGGCTCCGATCCACGATTAGAGAAAGCTTATGAATGGCTTATGCCGCGACATCGGCTTGACGGTGGTTTTTGGTGCAAAAACACCGGGCTACCCGGCGGGCCAAGGGAAAAAGAACCAAGTTGTGCCTTTGCAACACTGTGTGCTTTAGGTGCCCTGGTCCAAAACTCTGAACTTAAGAGGAGTATAACTGTCCGAAAGAGTGCAGAATTTTTACTTACATGCTGGGAAAATAGAGGAAAGATAAAGTACACTGGCCATGATTCTCAAATTGGCAAAGACTGGGAGAAGTTGAAATATCCTTTCACCGATTATAAGATATTGAAGTACTTAGACATCCTTTCGCAGCTTGAATTCGTAAAAAATGACTATAGAATGATGGCAATAATAAATGAGCTTACCGCAAAGCAGGACGAAAAGGGGCGCTTTTACGCTGAATCGGTGCACAAAGTCTGGTCAGATTTCGATTTTGGCCAGAAGAGGCTGCCCAGCAGGTGGTTAACTTTAACAGCGTATCGTATTGTAAGAAGAGTAATATCGGGATGAGTAAAACGCAAACAACGTCGACCAACACGACCGGGTGGCCCACCGCTTGCGGTGGGATCCGCCGAAGGGGTCGACGCGCCAACTTCTCACACCTCCCTTCCAACACGATCCGCTTCTGTCTCATCATGTTGTTCGTGGCGCTGCTTGGCATGGCCCTGCTGGTGGCAGGGTGCGGCGGCTCGAAGTCGCTGGCGGCCAAAAGCGCGCACGAACTGTTTGAAATGGGCAAAAAGGAGTATGATAAGAAAAAGTACTTCAAAGCAATTGAGTTGTTTCAATCAGTTGTCTATAACTATCCCGGAGAGTCGATTGTCGATACCGCTCAATACTACCTGAGTCTCTCGTATTTCGGCAATGAGGAATACGAGTTGGCCGGGGTTGAGTTTAACCGCCTGATAATCAATTACCCCTCTTCAGCGTACTTTGAACACGCCATTTTCATGAAAGCGGTTTCGTTCTTTGAATCGACTCCTCGGCACTATGGACTCGACCAGACGGACCTTCAGGAAGCGATCAAGCAGTTTGAAGACTTCATCATAGATTTTCCCGAATCGGAACTGATGCCCGACGTCCGCAAGTACCTGCTGCAGGCCAGGTCGCGGATGGCCAGGAAGTACTACGAGAGCGGCATTGTCTACAGTCGGATGCGGGCGTTTGAAGCTGCTAAGATTTATTTCCAGAATGTAATCGACGATTACACCGACACCGATTACGGATCCAAAGCCAGTTATCATTATGCTGAGATGGAATTCAAGCTGGGGCGGTTTGACCAGGCGCGCAAGAAATTCCAGGATTTCAGAACGGTTTTCCCCGAGCACGAATGGTCCGAGAAAGCCACCCGGCGGATCATCGAGGCTGCCTTCAGAAGCGGCGAAGCTGCCTTCAAGAAAGGTGACTACGCTCTGGCGCAGCAGAAGCTGGAGGCATTCCAGACGGATTTCCCTGACAACGGTTGGACAAAAAAGGCGTGGAAGTATCTGGACAAAATCGACCAGATCACCCGGCAGGCGTCGCAGTCCGATGAAGCCGACTCCTGACCAGGGCGGAAGCTGGGGGATATTGGGAGGGACTTTTGACCCGGTTCACCGCGGCCATCTTGCTCTGGCCGGCGAAGTGTGCGAGCAGAAAAAGCTCACCGGGGCTCTGTTTGTCCCCTCCGTCAGACATCCCTTCAAGCAAGGTCAGTGTCAGGCGACGTTTTCAGATCGGGTGGCCATGCTGAGGCTGGCGGTTGAGAATCACGAATGTTTCCTGGTGAGCGAAATTGAAGTTGAGATGAGCCTTAGCGGCTATACGCTTGACACGGTCAGAGCCTGCAAGCAGCGGTATCCCCGGGCAGAGTTTTCCTTTATTGTCGGCGCCGATATTCTCGGTGAACTAAAGCAATGGCACCATCCGGAGCAGATCTTAAAGGAAGTCAGGATACTGGTCGGATCACGTCCACCTTATGACAAAAAGCAACTTGTTGCCCAGAAGCAGCTTGCCGCCCAGAAGCAGCTTGCTGCCTTTCCATCTGACAGGATAGAGCTGGTTCCAACCAGCCTCATTGATATATCTTCTACAGAGGTCAGGCAGAAGATTGGGGATAACATCTCTCCTGACGAACTGGACAGGCTGATACCGTCGAAAGTGAGGCAATACATCCAGCAGAGAAAACTTTACCGATGAACGCCAAAAAGAAGACACTGTATCTTGTCGACGGCTCGGCTATGTTCTACCGCGCCTATTTTGCCTTTATCCGCAATCCCCTGATCAACTCCCGGGGAGAAAATACCTCCGCTACTTTTGGCTTTGTCAATTCCCTGTTGAAAATCATCCGTGAAGAGTTCCCGGATTATTTAGCCGTGGCATTTGATACCAAGCAGCCGACCTTTCGCCATGAAGCCTACCCGGAGTATAAGTCGACGCGTGCCAAAATGCCCGACGAGTTGGTCGACCAACTACCGCGCATTCGCCAATCAATCGATGCTCTGAATATCCCCTATTTTGAGTTGGATGGCTACGAAGCGGACGATATTATCGGCACCATTGCCAAGAAAGCGGAAAAGAAGGGGCTGGCGGTTTGGTGTGTGACCGGTGATAAGGATTTTTTCCAACTGGTCAACGACAATGTCAAGGTTTACAACCCCAAACCGGCCTCCGGCATTCCCGACAAGATGGGCCGCGAAGAGGTAAAGGCAAAGTTCGGTGTCTACCCTGAACTGGTGATCGACAAGCTGGCCCTGATGGGAGACACCTCCGACAATGTCCCCGGCGTGGCGGGTATCGGCCCCAAAACAGCGGACACGTTACTCGACCAGTTTGGTTCTCTGGAGAACGTGCTGTCCGGTTTTGAGCAGATAACGGCTAAAGGGACACGTGAGAAGATTCGAGCAAGTATTGATATAGCAACACTTTCCAAGGAGCTTGTAACTATCCGCACAGATGTCCCAGTTGATTTCAGGCTTGATGATTTGAAGCGGCATCCTATCAATTATGAAGCCACCAAGCGGCTATTCTTGGAGCTTGAGTTCAGCACACTTTTGAAGCAGATGCTGCCGGAAGGTGAGGCCGAGGGGCTGGCCGAGAAGTCGCCCGACAGTGCGAAAGTAGCTTACAAGACCGTCTCATCGCTGAATGAGCTGAAGGAATTAGTAAAACGGCTCTCTTCGAAGAAGGAGATAGCAATAGATACCGAGACGACCTCGCTCAATCCCCTCGAAGCCAAATTGGTCGGGGTCTCCTTGAGCGATAGTGCCGGCAGTGGTTACTACGTTCCGCTCGGACATTCCGGGGCGGGGGAGAGGAATCTATCCTTTGACGAGGCTGTCGACGAGATCAAGAAGCTGCTGCAAAACCCCAAAGTTCAGAAGATCGGGCAGAATATCAAGTATGACCTTGAAGTTCTGCACCGCTACAATATAGACATTGATCCCGTCTCGTTTGACACTATGCTGGCCTCGTATGTCCTGAACCCGTCATCACGGCAGCACTCACTCAGTTTCTTGGCCCTGAAGCACTTTGACTACCGGATGCAGCCGATTAGCGACTTGATCGGCAGCGGCAAGAAGCAGAAGACATTCGACACTGTCCCGATCGATAAGGCCGCCTTCTATGCTGCCGAAGACGCCGACTTCACCTTCCGGCTGCGGGGGGTGCTGGCGCCGCTTATTCATACTCAGGACCTGCATGACCTATACTACAACATAGAGCTTCCTTTGATAAAGGTGCTCGCTTCAATGGAAGAGGCAGGAGTTCGGGTCGATCCTGATTTTCTTTGCCGGCTGTCTGAACAGATGGAGGGGAAATTAAATGCCCTGATAGGGCAAATATTTGAGATTGCCGGGGGAGAGTTTAACATCAATTCTACCCAGCAGTTGTCCCATATTCTTTTTGAGAAATTGGGCTTGCCGACCAAGGGGAAGACCGCTAAAAAAACCGACTACGCAACAGATGCCCGTGTCCTCGAGGAGCTGGCACATGTTCACCCCTTTCCAAAACTGATTCTCGATTACCGGCAGTTGACCAAGCTGAAAAACACATATACAGACGCTATCCCGAAGCTCATTAACCCGGAGACCGGACGGGTGCATACCTCGTTTAACCAGACCGTCGCTGCTACCGGGCGGCTGTCATCGACCGACCCCAACCTGCAGAACATCCCCGTGCGCACCGAGGAAGGCCGCGAGATACGAAAAGCATTTGTACCACGTGACGATGAGCATATCCTGCTGGTGGCTGATTATTCTCAAATTGAGTTGCGCATCCTGGCTCACTATTCAGAGGACGAGGGTCTTATCGAGGCCTTCAAAAGGGGGGAGGATATTCATGCCCGCACTGCCGCCGAGGTGTATGGTGTCGACCTGAAGGACGTCACGCCTGATATGCGGCGAGCTGCCAAGACGGCTAACTTTGCGGTCATTTACGGCGTAACGGCCTTTGGGCTTTCGCAGCAGTCAGAGCTTGATATTGATGAGGCCAAGCAGTTCATTGATACCTACTTTGAGCGTTATCCCGGTATCAGACAGTATATGGAGTTCACCAAGCAGCTTGCCCGCGACAACGGCTACGTTACAACATTGTTCAACCGCCGCCGCTATATCCCGGAGATAAACGAGAAGAATTTCAGCGTGCGCCAGTTCGCGGAGCGGACCGCCATTAACACTCCCATCCAAGGGACGGCTGCGGATATGATTAAAGTGGCCATGATCACGATCCATAAGAAGATGGCCCAGAAGCGCTCAGAGATGGTTCTTCAAGTGCACGACGAGCTGGTCTTTGACGTCCATAAAGAAGAGCTTGAAGAGGTAAAGAAGATCGCAAAAGACGGCATGGAAAAAGCGGTCAAGCTGAAAGTGCCGGTGGTGGTTGATCTCGGCGTGGGGGAGAACTGGCTTGACGCGAAGTAGGAATAGTCTGCGTTATTAGTTTAAGGAGGGATAAAATGCGGTGGAAGAAGGTCATGGTAGTTATAATGGCGACGCTGGTTTCGAGCGGCACGGCGAGATCTAGAGATTATGACTGGCTCCGTGCCAGGGTTGAGTGGCCACCACCAGATTCTTTTAAGCCACACTTCCAATTGTCATTCGGCGCTGATTTTCGTACCGATGAATACAAGACCATAAAACACTTACCCACGTTTCACACCAAGCTGTACTACTTCGTCGTTAGCTCAGTTGCCTTCAAAACGGGGTTGGGCTACAATCAGGCAACGAGGTATAGTTTTGGTGCAGAAGTCAGAACGGTTGTTTTTGACATTGGTATCCGACTACAAAGCCAAAAGAAACTCATTTCCACGTTTTTTGAGACGGGGATGGCGGTCATGCGCTACACGGGCAATGGGCTATACGCCGGCCTTACCGAAACCAAACCGGGGGTATACATTGCTATTGGAGCAGCGCTCAAAATTATAGAACAAACCAGCCTAGATTTTACTTTCAGTCATACTATCAACCATACGGCGACGAGGGGTATTATCTTGGAACTGTATCCTGGATTCATACCACCACCGCCAGGGCATGAATACACAACCTGCAGAAGATACAGGTTCAGTGAATCATTGTACAATCCCACGACTCTGGGGGTGATGTTCAGATTCAGACTGTGAAACTTTGTCGACACCAGTCCTGTGGGGCAGCTGGTACTTTTATAATGACGCGGAAATGTCGATGAAAGAGAAGTCTACAATCGCGGGGACATGAGTCCCTTACTCCTGCTCAAATTGTAAGGTCTCAAGGAGACGTGACCTACTCGGGCTTCCTATACTACGCAAAAGCATTTGTCGGAACCACAGGGGTTCCGACCTACGGGACTTGTTTTCTACGCCCGCATTGAGTTAATTCCTATCAATGTACATCGGCGTAACCGGTCAAATCGGATCAGGGAAAACAACGGCGGCCCAAATCCTTGCCTCCTTTGGGGCGGCGGTTATTGACGCTGACCGTATCGGCCGTGAGGTCGTTGACAGGTCAGCCCCGCTTCGCAAAAAGCTGGCACGCCAGTTCGACGGCGAAATCCTAACACCCTCCGGCAAGCTGAGTCGCAAGAGGCTGGCCCGGCTGGCCTTTGCCGACGAAGCTGCGAAGCAGCGCTTAAACCGCTTAGTACATCCATTTCTTCTCAAAGAGTTGCGGCGGCAGATGAAAGAACTGGCCAAGCGACATAACGTGGTTGTCATCGATGCTGCTCTCTTGCTCGACTGGGAACTTGACCGCCCAATGGATGTGGTGCTGGTCGTTCACGCCTCGGAAGAAACACGGCTCAAGCGGCTGGCAGCGCGGGGGATAAGCAAAGAAGATGCTCTGGCGCGGCAGAGGGCACAAGTGCCCTTTAGTGAATATCAAAGGCGGGCTGATTATGTCATTCTCAACAACAGCACGGTGGAAAAACTTCAGACCAAATTGCAGCGCCTCTACAAGAAGTTTGTCCCGCAGAGGGATTGACACCTCTCAAGAAAGTCGCTTTATTCACTTTTACTAGATGAGAACTTTGCAGCATAAAAGAGGTTTTTGAATGCCTATCACCAATGCCCAAAAAGATATAAAAATCCAAGACTATACCATTGACGAGCTAAAGGAGCAGGCCAATTACATGCGCGGCCTGAACCTGATTTCGCTCTGCTCGGCGGCTTCCGGCCATTCCGGCGGAACGTTAGACATGATGGATATCTGTGCCGCTCTTTATCTGAAGATCGCCCGCCACGATCCCAAAGACCCCTTCTGGGAAGATCGCGATCGCATCCTCTGGTCGGCCGGTCACAAAGCGCCCGCCCTGTATGTCTCGCTGGCTATGTTGGGGTATTTCCCCGAAACAGAACTTATGAAGCTGCGGATGCTTGGCTCCCCGTATCAGGGCCACCCGCACCGGCTCGATCTGCCCGGGGTGGAGATTTCGTCAGGCTCCCTGGGACAGGGGTTCTCGGTAGCGGTCGGTGTGGCGCTGGCGGCCAAGCTGGACAAGAAGGATTACCGCATCTTTGTGATCACCTCGGATGGTGAGCACCAGGAGGGTTCCATGTGGGAGGCTGCCATGGCTGCCGCCAACTATAAGCTGGACAATCTCGTCCTCATACTTGACAAAAACCGGCTCCAGATCGACGGCTGGACGAAGGATGTGATGGATATTAACCCGATTGTTGACAAGTACAAAGCGTTCAAGTGGCACGTCGAAGAGGTCGACGGCCACGACATGGAGGACATTGTTCGGAAACTCGACTTCGCCCGCAATCACAACGACACCGGAAGCCCGGTGGCGCTGATCTGTCACACCACTAAGGGGAAGGGGGTCTCGTTTATGGAAAACGTGGTCGGCTGGCACGGCAAGGCCCCGAACCGCGAAGAGATGGACAAAGGCCTGGCTGAACTAAAGCTAACCGGCACCTTCGATGCCGATTCACTGATCGGTATCGGGCAGCAATTCCAAAAAGAGGTCGAGTCTAAACTGGACAAAAAGATGCCGAAGTTCTCGCGCGATTTCTGGTGGAACAGCAGCGACAAGATGAAGGTCGAGATG
>Ga0114919_10004525_pt1 | contig 11167 bp, 8 predicted proteins | sample BlataG_FD_88682 | JGI IMG/M metagenome (GOLD analysis project Ga0114919, IMG submission 88682) | Deep subsurface microbial communities from Black Sea to uncover new lineages of life (NeLLi) - Black_00105 metaG | ecosystem: Environmental > Aquatic > Marine > Oceanic > Sediment | place: Atlantic...
CGTGCGGGTTCGCGGGGTGCGGGCAATATGCAAAGGCGGTTCTGGCAGAGCCGGAATTGCTCGGCAAATGCGCGCCGGGCGGGCCGGATACGTCGGAGAAAATCGCGGACATATTGAACCTGCAGGTCAGCGACTCAGGGCCTCCCAGGAGGCCAATCGTACACTGCCGCTCTCACACAAGCCAAAAGACCTTCTATGCGGAATATCAGGGCATACCAAGCTGCACGGCCGCGGATGCGCTGGCCAATGTGCAGGCGTGTAAATTCGGGTGCTTAGGTTTCGGTGATTGTATAAGTGCGTGTAAGTTTGATGCGCTGCACATTGTCGATGGACTGGCTGCGGTTGACTACGACAAGTGCACTGGTTGTACGGCCTGCTCGAAGGCGTGTCCGCGCGGCCTGATTGAAATGGTTCCGTTCGGCCAGGAAAATATGATGACGGTTGCGTGTAATAGTAAAGAGACGGGCAAGAGCACGCGGTCGATGTGTAAGGTCGGCTGTATCGGCTGCGGGGTGTGTGTGAAACAGAGCGATTTATTCCTGGTTGAGGAGAATTTAGCCCGGATAGATTTCACTAAATACGAGCCGAGCGAGCAGACCGAGACCGCGATGAACAAATGCCCGACCGGCGTGATTGTCTATCGCGGCCCATCGGCGCCGGAGCCACGCGAAGCCGGCAAGAAAGCAGTCAAAACGGGCGGAAGCACTTCTGCCTGAAGCAATCGCGGCGTGTCACTTTATGTATTTTTCTGCGGCGGGGGTTTTTGTGAGCTCATATTTTGGGGGTGGGGATATGAGAATGGCTTCGGTGTCGGGGAGGTTTTCAATTAAGGCGAGACCTTTTTCGGGGCCCATTACGCTGACGGTGGTTGCCAGTGCGTCGGCGGTGATTGCGTCGGTGGAAATAATGGTTACGCTGGTCAGCCTGTCGCTGCTGCGGCCGGTTTTGGTGTCGAATATGTGGCTGTATTTTTTGCCGTCTATCAGGACGAATCGGCGATAAACGCCACTGGTTGCTATGGCGGCATCCGAGAGCTTTAAGGTCAGCAGTGTTGTGCCAATGTCGAGGTCGTGGGTTGTTACGTTTGGGTCCTGCAGGCCGATTAGCCAGTGGAGTCTGGGTTTGGGTGGTGTGCCGAAGCATCGGATGTCGCCGCCGATGTCGACCATTGCGCCGGTCGCGCCGCAGCTTTGCATTGTCTCGACTGCTTTGTCGATTGCGTATCCCTTTGCAATGCCGCCGAGGTCAAGGCGCATACCATCGACGGTGAACCGCACGGTCATTTCGTTTGCATCCAGTATCAGCTTGTCGAAGCCGACCTTCGAGCGGGCATCGGACAGCTCGGGGTCGGTGGGGACGGAATTGGCCTCGGCTGCCTCGCGCCAGAGGTTCACTACCGGGCCGATAGTGATATCGAAGGCGCCTGCGGAGAGCTTGCTGAACTCAATGCTTTTTTGCAGGACTTCAAATGTGGCTTCGCTGACCTTGACCGCCCGGGTGAAGGCGTTGTTGTTTACTCGGCTAATTTCCGAGTCGGGCTTGAAGTCGCTCATCAGCTCGTCAATGCTGCGGATTTGGTCGAGGGCGGCTTCGATGGATTTCTTGGCTGTTCGGGAGTTGGGTGCAATGGCGACGATGCGGGCGAATGTTCCCATAACGACGTGGTAGCCGCTGTCGATTTCGGCCGGACCTGTCGGCCAGATGAGGAAGCACAACGCTGCAATCAAGAGAGCGGCGATGGCTATAATCGCGATTCGGCTTTTTTTCCTGTTCATAAAGAACCTTACTCAAAGTGACGGAACCTATTTTTGACACAGATACCCGCAAGCGTGGGCACAAGTACCTTAGGCATAAGTTAACACGGATTCAATTAGACACAGATTAACACGGATTTACACTGTTTTTTATTTCTTGTGTTTTTTGTTGTTAGACACAGATTCGCAACACAGGTGTCAATAATAAATAGAAAATGGTCAATAATCAATTTATAATGCCGGTGTGGGTACGAAAGAAGTGACAATGTTGGCAGAGCGGGTTGAGGGGGAGTTTCTGGATTTTGTTCGCAGGCCGGGCAGATATGTCGGGGGCGAGATAAATCAGGTCAAAAAGGAGCTTTCTGAGTGTGATGTGAGAGTCGCGCTGTGCTTTCCGGATGTTTATGAGGTGGGGATGTCGCATACGGGTCTTGCTATTATATATGATTGTCTTAATAAAATGGATGGCGTTGCGGCGGAGCGGGTCTTTACGCCGTGGATTGACGCCGAGAAGGTGCTGCGCGAGAAGAATATCCCATTGTTCAGCTTAGAGTCGAAGGCGTTGCTGAAGAGCTTTGATATCGTGGGCTTTAGCTTGACGAATGAACTTTGCTATACGAACGTGCTCAATATGCTCGACTTGGGCGGTATCAATATCCGCAGCGCCGCTCGGGGCGAAGAGGAACCGCTGGTCATTGTCGGCGGGGGAGAGACGAACTGCTGTGAGCCGATGGCGGAATTCGTTGATTTGTTTTTGTTGGGCGAGGGGGAGGAGGTGGTGGTTGAATTAGTCAAGTTGTTCAGGAGGCAAAAAGAGGGCGGTGCGAGTAGAGAGGAGATTTTGTTCAGCGCGGCGAAGGAATTTGACTGGGTGTATGTGCCGGCGTTTTATAGATTTGAATATGACGGGGCGAAAATAAAATCTTTCGAGGCGAGGTCGCCTGAGCTGCCGGTGCGGTTCAAGAATGCCGTTGTAGAGGATTTTGAGGTAGCCAGCGTGCCGCTTCGGCCGATAGTGCCGTTTGTACAGGCGGTGCACGAGCGGGTGAGTGTTGAGATTATGCGCGGCTGTCCGGGGCGATGCAGGTTCTGCCAGGCGAGTTTTTGCAGGAGGCCAATTCGGTATCGCAGCGTCGAGAAGATTATCGATATTGCGAAAGCCTGCTATTCGGCGAGCGGCTTCGATACGGTCAGCTTGCTGAGTTTATCGAGCGCTGATTATCCGAAGCTCGGAGAATTAGTCGCGGGGCTGCACGAGTATTTTGGGGACAAGCACGTTGGATTGTCTTTGCCGAGCTTGCGTGTTGACAGGCAGTTGAAGCAGCTGCCCGGACAGTTGAGCTCGGTGAGGAAGGGCGGGCTTACGATTGCGGTTGAGGCGGCGAGCGAGCGGTTGAGAGAGATTATCAATAAGCCCTTAGCGGATGAGGATTTGTTCGCGGCGGCCGAGGGGGCGTACCGGGCGGGGTGGCAGAAATTGAAGTTGTACTTTATGGTCGGGCTGCCGGGCGAGAGAACCGAAGATGTACGGCGGATTGTGCGGCTATCGTTTGAATTGGCCAAACTGCGAAAAGAAATCGATGGCAAGACGGGCCAGCTCAATATAACCGTAAGCTGGTTCGTTCCGAAGGCGCATACGCCTTTCGGCTGGCTCGGGCAAAGGCCGAAATCCTATTTCGAGCAGGCGAGGCAGTTGATACTCGATGAGAAAATGAGACTTCGTGCGAGATTTCTGCACTTTAAGTTTCACGATATAGAGCGCAGTATATTGGAATCGGCGATGGGACGGGGTGACAGGCGCTGCGGTGACGTTATCGAGGCGGCCTGGCGGGCGGGGGCGAGGTTCGATTTGTGGGACGAATGCTTTGATTATGAACTCTGGCAGAAGGCATTTGAAAAATTCGGGATGGACGTTGAAATCCTCGCACAAAGAGAATTTGAGCGAGATGAGATTTTGCCGTGGGAGCATTTGGGCGGGCCGGGGAAGAAGTATCTGTTAGGGCATTTGGAGAAAACTCAACAGTTAATTGGTTAATTGGTGATTGGTTAATTGGTTTTGGCCACTAAGACACTCCCCGCTACCCCCACCGTTTTGCTTCGCAAAAACGAAGCAGTGGGGGTACGACGCGGGGACAAGGAAGGGACGAAGGAAAATTTGACAGGATAACAGGATTGGCACGGATACCCTGGGCACAAGTTTGTTTTACCGCTGAGAGCGCGGAAAGAAGGGAATATCGAATATCTCCGCAGTCCTAAGGACTCCTTACGGAGGACGCCGCCGCAAGGCGTCCCCAAGCGGACTTACGGCAGAACAAGGAATGTCGAATTACGAATTTGGGGCAGGTTGTTGCGGGGGTGTGGGTTATACGATGCGATGTATGTCCTGCGATTTTTTCATTCCGGGGGGTAGTTCTATTCCGACGGGGCCTTTTGCTTCCTTGAAATCGACTATGATTTTGACGGCGGCATTGGGGTCATTGACTATCGTGAATACATCCAAATCTTCGGGAGAAATATAGCTGTGTTTTTTGAGCATAATTTCGTGCATCCATTTGGTCAATCCGTCCCAGTATTCACTGCCCATGAGGATAACGGGGAAAGAGGCCTGCTTTAGTGTCTGAATCAATACGAGTGATTCGAAGAACTCGTCCATAGTTCCGTAGCCGCCTGGGAAGACTATGAATCCGTGTGCGTATTTTAGGAACATCATCTTGCGGCAGAAGAAATAGCGAAAGTGCAGCGAGAGGTTCTGATATTCGTTTGGGATTTGCTCCATCGGCAGCTCGATATTCAGGCCGATGCTTTTGCCGCCGGCTTCAGCGGCGCCTTTATTTGCGGCCTCCATAATTCCGCCGCCGCCGCCGGTTATTACGGCAATACCGGCCTTTGCTAATTCCGAGGCGGTTTTGGTGGCGAGTTTGTAGTAGGGGTCGTCGGGCGTGGCGCGTGATGAGCCGAAGATGGATACGGCGGGGCCTACCGAAGCGAGCTCTTCAAAGCCCTCTGTAAACTCTGCCATAATTCTGAATAGGCGCCACAGGTCTTTTACCGGTCTGTCAGCAGTATCGAACATAGAAAAAAGTCTCCTTCATTATCGAAAGATTCTACCATAAATCCGGGTTGTTTGCAGCAGGACAATATTTTGCAATCGGGCAATCCGGACAGTTGGGCTTGCGCGCCTTGCAGATATTGCGCCCATGAAAAATCAGCAAATGGCTAAACAACGTCCAGTCTTTCTTAGGTATTATTTCGGCCAAATCGAATTCTAACTTTACAGGGTTGGTGTTTTCGGAGAGTTCGAGGCGGCGTGAGAGGCGAATAACGTGTGTGTCGCAGGCAATCGCGGGTGTTCCGAAGGCGTTTCCCAGGACGACGTTAGCTGTTTTTCTGCCGACTCCGGGGAGCGTCAAAAGCTCTTGCATCGAATCAGGGACCTTGGTGCCGAATTCTTCGACAATCTTCGAGCAGGCGTTCTTTATGCTGAGGGCTTTATTGCGGTAGAAGCCGGTGCTTTTTATGTCGGACTCGATTTGTTCTGTCTCGGCCCCGGCCCAATCTTTGGCCGATTTGTATTTCCTGAATAAATCCTTAGTGACGATATTGACACGGGCATCGGTGCACTGGGCCGAGAGGATAGTAGCAATCAGCAGTTGAAGGGGATTGGCAAATCTAAGAGCGGTTTTGGCACCGGGACATGTCTTTTTCAATATCGGCGAGATTTTTTTTATGCGCCTGGCCGCCTCGGGCTTGTTGACCCTTCGGCTTCCCATTCGACTGCGCTGAGGGTTGCGCCGGGGGCGTGCTTTTGCCTTGGTCGGTTTTGTCATTTCGTTTTGTTGTCCGGGGTAACGTTTTCCAGAGACTATTTGGATTCGTTAAGCAGCGTCTTGATGTCATTTTCAAAGACAGCCTTTTCTCGATAGCCGACATATTTTTGTCGGATTTGGCCTGCCTTGTCAATAACAAAGGTTGTTGGGATGCCCCGTATTCCACCGTATTCTTTGGTGACGTCTCGATTGCCGATGAGCATTGTATAGTTGACATTCATTTTTTCAACAAAAGGCTTGACATCATTAGCGCCGCCTGCATCGAGAGAAATTCCGACCATCTCAAATCCCTGCTGTTTATATTCGTCGTATAACTCAATGAAATGGGGCACTTCTTTGAGACAAGGGGGGCACCATGTTGCCCAGAAGTCGAGGATGACGACCTTACCATCGAAATCCGAAAGCCCGACCTGATTGCCGTTTATATCAAGCAGCGTGAATTGAGGGGCCTTTGCGGAGTCGGGCTGTTTTTTCCCACAGCCGACGAGGGCGAGAATCAGAATCAAGATTGAATAGACTCTTTTTGAACGTGACTTAAGCATTTTCTATTGCCTCCTTCTTGGGCATAGGGACTATTTCGAGGGAAGTCTCTGGAGGAGCTCTTTTAGTTCATCCGCAAAAGACTTGCCCCGCCATCTAATTGGTTCTTTGCGGTCGGGCATAAGGAGTATGGTAACCGGCACGCCTGGTTCTTTGTACTCGTTTTTCAGGGCTAATGTAGCCGGATGATTCTTTTCTGTGGTGTCGCCGTTGATTGCCAGGACATTCTTTTGCTCGATTAGTTTTGCAACATCCTCGCGCGAGTATATTAGCTTGTCGAGTAGCTTACAGCTCACACACCAATTTGCGGTGAACTTCATCAGTACAGCTCTTTGGTCGTCCAGGGCCTTTTGTATCAAAGCGGAGTCGTACTGCTGCCAGTCAATAGGCTCGGGGGCCGGTGCAGGCAGCAAGAGCCAGCCCGCTGCAATTGCCAGGAGAACAGCGAATATTCTAACCGACCATTTTCGCAACGCCTTGGTGCCGCAACCGACCCAACTGCCCCACATCCAGACACAGAAGGCGAGTACGACTGCAAAGTATAACAGGCGCATTCTGCGGGGCTGCGGCAGAGCGGCAATAAGCCATGCTGCAATACCAAGCAGGATAAATCCGACTGCCTGCTTGAATAACTCCATCCATCGGCCCGGGCTGGGCAATCGCTGCAACAGGCCGGGCATAGAAGTCAGTATTGCGTAGGGCACAGCCATCCCGATGCCAATAACCATTATCGCAATGGTGCCGAGCAACAACTTTTGCGTTTGCGCCCAGGCGAAGGCGGCTGCCATAATTCCAAAACTGCAGGGTGTGCTCAGGATAGCCGCGAGAAAACCCATGCCGACGGAGCCTGCCCAACCTTTGCCGGGACCGGATTTACTTGTTACTGAAGAAGGGACGGTGATTATAAAGACGCCGAACATGAATAATGCGAGGACGACGAGTAAGAGCGCCATTGCGGTGACAAAAGCCGGATTGCGAAACTGGTCTCCCCATTGCAAGGCGGTTCCGTAGGCAAGCTGCAATATGATGTTTGCCGCTGCCAGAGATGCAAAGAACAGCAATATCCCAAGGCAGAAGGCAAGGCCTGATGCTGTGGCCCTTTTTTTCCCCTGCTTTGCCTGTTGGACAATTCGCATGACAATAAGAGGCAGGACGGGCCAGATGCAGGGCATTAGATTGATTAAGAGGCCGGCTAGAAGGGCCAAGCCGAGAGCAAACCAAAGTGAATAACTTGGTCTTGCTACGACCGTGTCCGGGGCACCGGCCGTTTCAAGAGTAATGCGTGTCCATGAATCGATTTGGCTTAAGTCCATCTGTGTGCGGATAATTCTCTCGAACGGCGGGAGGCAAGCGAGAGACGTGCAGGCGATGCCGGAGATGGTGATATCGACGTCGCCGGTTTCAATTACGGTGGTCTTTGTTGGAACTTTGGCTGTAATCAGCGGGACGAAGACGATAAAGTGTCCGGCATATACCTTAACTTTGCTGCCGAGCGAGTCCGTAAAAAGATGCCATTCAGGGAAGATGGCCTGGCCGAAGCCAAAATTATCAGATTTGGCTTTGACCTTTAGTTCGAAGCCCGGAGCGGGAGCGGTATCCGGCTTTGCATAATAATGAAGGTCGTCGGTTCCTTCGAATATGACGGCTATTCCGGCCTTTTCGCCCATACGGGCAGTTTCGAGGCGCACGGTCGAGGACTGGTTTTCATATCTTGCCAGTTCAAGCTGAGATTCGGGGGTGTTGGAGGGAGCCGCGGCTGAATCTTGAGCCGAGGTGCAGCACGCGGCCGCGAGAACCAGGGCTATCCAGAGTGTTGCAGTAGTTTTGGCGCCCATAGGCAGCTCACCTGAGTAATTGGAAGAAGGACGGTGTCGGTTAGTCGGTTTTTTCGGGTTGTTCTTTTTGTTCGGATTCGGGCTGCTGCTCCTTGGCCTGCTCGGCGGCCAGCAAATCCGCAACGGTGGGCTTGTCCAACTGTCCGCCTTCCAATATCAATTTCACATCTTTGGCGTCGAGAGTTTCGTATTTCAACAGGGCATTTGCTATTTTTTCGAGGTTTTCTTTGTTTGCTTGTATCAGCTCTTTTGCTTTTTTATACGCTTCGTCGGTGATTTTCCTGATTTCGCGGTCGATTGTTTCTGCGGTCTTTTCGGAATACTCTTTCTCGCCCGGCAGGGGATACATCATCTCGGTCATTGCGGCATTCGGTCCGTAGGTGATTGGGCCAAGCTCGCTGCTCATTCCCCAGTTCAAAACCATCTGCTTTGAAATCCTGGTGGCCTGTTGAATATCCGACTGTGCGCCGCTGGTTGTGTCATTGAAGAACATCTGTTCAGCGATACGCCCGCCAAAGCACACCTGTAAGAGGGCCATACAATATTTTTTTGTAAATATGGTTCTGTCCTTTTCGGGCAGAGCGAAGGTTGCGCCGCCCATCGGGCCGCGAGGTATGATGCTTACCTTGTGCAAGGGGTCGGCCTCTTCGAGGAGAGACTGGACGAGCGTGTGTCCGGCTTCGTGATAAGCGGTGATTTTCTTTTCCTTCTGGTCGATGACCCTGCTTTTTTTTGCCCTTCCCCATCTGACTTTGTCCCGCGCTTCTTCGAGGTCTGTCATTTCGACGCAGTCTTTGTTGCCCATGGTTGCTGCCAGGGCGGCTTCGTTGATTATTGCGGCCAGGTCGGCTCCGCTGAACATAGGAGTCCCGCGTGCGAGCCGTTCGAGGTTTGTATCGGGTCCCAGTTTTACTTTTTTGGCGTGGACCTTGAGGATGTCGGCCCGGCCCTTGAGGTCGGGCAGGGGCACGAAGATTTGTCTGTCGAATCTTCCCGGGCGGGTCAGGGCCTGGTCGAGGATGTCCTGGCGGTTGGTAGCGGCGATGACAATTACCTGGTCATTGGTATCGAAGCCGTCCATCTCGACGAGGATTGCATTCAGGGTTTGTTCTCGTTCGTCGTGCCCGCCACCGACGAATCCTGCGCTGCGTTTTCGGCCGATTGCGTCAACTTCGTCAAGGAAGATGATACAGGGCGAATTTTCTTTGGCCTGCTTGAACAGGTCTCGGACGCGCGATGCCCCGACGCCAACGAACATCTCTACGAAATCACTTCCGGATATACTAAAGAACGGGACATCGGCCTGTCCTGCTATGGCTTTTGCAAGTAATGTTTTTCCGCAGCCGGGCGGGCCTACGAGCAGGACTCCGCGCGGGATTCGGCCGCCGAGGCGCTGGAATTTCTTCGGATTTTTCAAGAACTCGATTATTTCAGCTACTTCTTCTTTTGCTTCCTCCACGCCGGCGACATCCTCAAATGTCACGTTGGCCTTGTCTTTTCCCTGCAATCGATGCTTACTTCGGCCGAAAGACATCAGCATTCCGCCTGCGCCTCCGCGCAGGTTCCTTGCAAAGAGAAAGTAGAAAACCGCCACCAATATAATGAGCGGCAGCAGCCACTGCATGAGCATATACAGCCAGAGTCGCGCCGGGTCGGTTTTCACCTCGGCGCCATCTTTTATCAATTGTTTGCGGAGTTCTGTGAGCCACTCACGGTCGACTTCCGGTTTGTAATTCACCACAAAGGATGGTTTGGCTTTTTCCGGCCGCACTGCCAGTCCCTCTGGGTTGTATTTTCCTGTTATCTCGGTTTCTTTTACGCTGATACTCTTGATGTGCTTATTCTCGACGAGCTCGACGAATTCGCTCCATTTAATCTTGTCGGCGGTGTGCATTTGTTGAAATATCATCATTACTGTGATTATCACAAGGACGATTATCAGCCAGCTAAATGGGCCTCGTCTGAAAGTCGGCGGGGTTTTTTTGCCGGGCTTGTTTTGTGGGTCGGGTCTTTGGGGGTTTGGATTTCTGTTTTGATTGTTACTCATATTCGTATCTCGTATCTTGCGGCTTATGATTTTCGGAACGATTCACGGATTAGAGGCCGCGAGTTTTACCATATTGTTTCCATCAGTTCTACGATTTTTTGTGCCAGATTGTTTGCGGCAATTGCTGAAGCGTACTTGAAGTCCTGATTTTGATAGTAAGAATAGCTGGCAGCGGCACTTACGGATTTGTTCTCTATGAGAAGCTCACCGGTTTTGAGATTTTTCCAGTTGACGACGGCTGTGAGCTGCACTTCTTTTTCGAGGATTCCGCCGAGCTCGCGTTCGACGCTGAGAGCAGATTCAGTGATTGATACTATTTGGCCGCTAATTACGGTGTCGGCGCGGTCTGTGCTGGAGACTATCTTGTAAGGGGTATCGGCCTCGATGCGCTTGCTGAGGGCATCCGACAGTTCGTATTCCACGCTTCGTCTGAAGGTTTGGTTGTCAAACATTTGGAGGCAGACGGTGGAGACGTCCGTCGGGAAGAGCGGTTCGCTGCTATAGCCGAGCATTGCGTTACATCCACAAAGAGCCGGGCACAGTAATGTGCACAAGAGCACAAGGGCACCCGGGCGCAAGTAAGCTGTACACTTGTGCCGTAAGTGCATGTTATTACTGTTGAGTTTTTCTTTTTTCATTTGTTTTTCTCTTTGGTGTCGGGATTTTTGGTCCGGGCCTGCTTTGCGGATTCGGCCGCTTTTGTGCCCGGCCAATCTTTTATTACCATATCGAAATAAAGGTTTGCCGACTGTATGTGGCCGGTTTTCTGGTAATACGAGGCGATGCTAAGCTGTTTTTGGGCCAGTTGCTCGTCTATCTGTTTTACTGTTTCGTCAACACCGATTTCCTGTGCGTCTTTTGGATATTGTGATTTGAATTTCAGGTAATGGGTCTTTGCGGTACTGAGGTTGGCGGAGTCATAAAATGTGCGTTTATTTTCCGGGTGTTTGTTATACTCGGCGTGCTTGCATTTTGCCATAGAGAGCAATGCTTCTTTGCCGAGTTGAGTCGTTTGCCATTGGAGTGATATCTGCCGCCATTTGGTGTATGCTTCGTTGAACAGTTTTCTTTTCTCATAGTTTTTGGCGGCGGCCAGTGCGGCTTTAAATCCGATGGGCGAGTCGATGCCGGCGCGTTCGGTAATTTTTTCCATTATTCTTACGC
>Ga0114919_10004527_pt1 | contig 11166 bp, 21 predicted proteins | sample BlataG_FD_88682 | JGI IMG/M metagenome (GOLD analysis project Ga0114919, IMG submission 88682) | Deep subsurface microbial communities from Black Sea to uncover new lineages of life (NeLLi) - Black_00105 metaG | ecosystem: Environmental > Aquatic > Marine > Oceanic > Sediment | place: Atlantic...
CACCCCCCTCGGCCCCCAGTGGGAGAGTGATAAGGCACGTGCTATGACTATGATCGCTGTAATATTAGTTTAAGGTAATAAAGGAAGGCATTAAAGACTTCATCCGAACAATAGTGGGAGTCCGAATGAAATCATTCTCAGGGGAAGAGAAGAGAGATATTAACAAATAAGAATATTTTGTTTTATTCTATAAACTCTCCTGTTTCCATCATTGTTGCAATATCCCAGGCTCTTGTTTTGACTTGTCGTGCATACTTTGAGTTTAGTATTTGTTTCTTTGCTTCTTTATAATCTCTCGATTCAAGAGCTTTAATCATTTTTTTAAACGTTAGAAGTCGTGTCAATCCCATATTGAAAAGCATATTCAAAAGAGCGTTTTGTCTTGCGTCATTTAAAAGTTCAAAAAATGAGAATAATTTTCTTGCTTGATCTGTGACTTTTCTAATATCATTGTCAAGTAATACTCCAGCTTCTTGTCTTGTAATTCCAATATCTTCAAGATTTCTCCCGAATCCAATTGTCAACTTACCACTTGGGCAACAATAGGTAAACTGAGAAAAGCCCTCGTACTTCATTAAATCAATTTTAAGTTTATCCCAGTCCATTCCGAGGCCTCGATCCCGATAATTCTGGACTACTTTTTAAGAAAATTAAATATAACAATTGCTCCGATAATTAAAGGTAAAGCACTTTCAATAAAACTTTTTGAAATACCTATCTTTTCAGTGATCGGAGTTATTTTTTCTGGTTCTGAAGGTGTTCTCTTTTCTGAGGCAATAACTTCACCGCCGGATATTGTAGGTATTGGAATTGGAAAAGATACTGTGGGATCAACGCCTTCCTTTAGTGAAGGTTTTGGTGTCTCTCCGGTGAATCCTCCAGGATAGACGTAAGGTTTATCAATTTCGATTCCTTTTATAGGAATCTTCGGTTCGGGAATGGGAACTGGTTTTATGACTTTTCTTGCAATTGGCATACCCCAGGGAGTTTTTGGCGGAGGCAATGGAATATCTGGCAATCTTGGAACTGGTTTCACAATCTCTCCAACACTCCACATTTTTTTCGGAGGCGGTAAAATAAACGGCGGTCTTGGAACTGGTTCTATAACTTTTGATATGAATGGAGTACCTATCGAAGGTGTTTTAATTCCGAATCCGGCTGCAGCGTATGAAAGATCACGGTGAACAGGAATAGCTCTTGTTGGTTCAATAAAGCGAGTTCCCAAAAAACCTGAAACTGTTTCTTTAACCTCTCTTGGATTAAATGTTTTTACTAAGGCCAATTTGTATAGCTCCTTATTCTGGATTAGTGATTTTTTGATCTAACTTATGCCAAAACAAACGATACGCAATCTGTGTATAGGTGAATACTAATGGAATCCAAATGACAATGTTTGTCACGTTGAAATCCACTTTTTCTATTAGCATCGCACCGATACCAGTGATAAAACTTAGGCCATAAGCAATGACCCAGCGGATGTTCTTTGCGGGAACGTAGTTCTTAATGAGAGTGATCAAAAGAGGACTCAGAGCACCCAATAAAAGAGTGATAAGACCTGGGAGTTCAGGTATTCCAATTCCGGTATCCTGAGCAAAAAGAATACCAGTAAATAGAATAGTGAACACCACTAAAAAGATTAAAAAGACTCTATAGATTTTCATTTTTTTATCCTCCGACTACGGATTCGTTTAAGGTGAGCTTTTCGTTTTGCCGAATGGGGAGCACCTATTTTTCCCCATTTTACTTTCCTTGTTTTTTTCTTCTTTTTTCGTCTCATCGTCTTTTGTCCTTTCGTCTTTCTTATTTTTAATCCTCTCGCATGTATCCACTAATAACGATTTTATCACCTGCTACGCTTGCTTGATTTTGTACAATTTTAAATCTGAAAATTCCAAGAAGTTGCTCATATTTTTCTGTTTGACATATATGAGTATTTTGTAAAACTTGAGCAAAGTCTTTATAATCGTACCATATAGTATCTTTACCAGGTATTCTAACCTGGAGCGTTACGTCCGTTGTTTGGCCGGCATTCGCACCAAGAAGAATGTCAACGAAAAAAAGAAAATGAGTATAATCCACTCTTTCTATGACTGTGCTGTAATAAGGCCCAGTTCCAATTACGTGCTGTGCATAATAAAAAACAAATGGAGTCGCATTTTTCACGTAAAAACCTCAAAATTATATTTTGGGCATCCAGTTCCACCTGTACCTGCAAAATAAATACCTAATTTTTCAACATGACCAAATTCGCATACAGGCGATATTGAGCCTGCTTTGTAAAAGCACATATATCCAAGAATTGAATATAAAGCGGGTGCAACTTTGTCAATAGGTCTGTCAATGAGACTTCTTATTTCAACAGTTCTCCAATTTGAATTATCTTCTGAATTAGATGATATTCTAATTTTTCGATTGTTATGTGGCATGTTTATCCACGCGCCATGTTGAGCAATTAATATTTTACTGAATATATAGATTCTATTCTGTGGCACTGAAGGTAAGCAGTGCGGTTTTGTCACGACAACTACTCTGATTGCTGGATTAATTATATCAGCCAAACTAAGTATGTATTCAGTTGTAGGCAAATATATTGTAAATTCTTTAAAATTTCTATAGATAGGAATGTCACTTAAAAACGGAAGTGCTCTTGTCGTTTCATCGTCAAAATAAATAGTCGCTCCGGTTGGTAAGGGAGACATACAAATAATTCCGTCACCAGGAGTAACTTTATTGATAGTTCTGGCAGCACTTGCTAAATACAAATCAATATAGTGTTCTTTAATCATTTAGATTCCCATTTCCACAATAAGCTTTAACCAAGATTTAATTTTATTAAGATAATTATTTGATTTTCCTCTTTCGACACCTGTAAATCCAGCGTTGTAAGCTCTAAAGGCTAAATCTTCTTGATTCGGTTGTCCTGAATAGTAATTATAACATCGTTTCCAATAACCCGTTCCGATCAAAATATTAGCATAAGGTGCTTTTAAATCCTTCATTGTGAAAGGAGTTCCCAAGAGTCTATTTATATCATCCAGGGCAGGCTTTGTAATTTGCATGAGTCCGACTTCACCCGCAAGACCTGTGGGGAGGTCTGGATCTCCTCCCGATTCAACGGCTATAATAGCATAAATATTTCTTTTTGGAACTCCAAGAGTAGTTGAAAATAAACTTATTAAATGATCGTAATTGACAAGTATTTTTGAAATCACTTTTGAGTCAACCGGCGTACCAAAAATTGAACTGGTACTCTTGGAAACCAAAAAAATTAAAATTAATATAATTAAATAAATCATTTTTTAAGTAAAGAGATCGCAAAAATAACTCCAATAACTCCGACAATAGGTAAAACGAGTATCCGTTCAACTCTTGTCAAAAAGAGTATACCAAGTCCGAGCACTCCAAGAACTCCGAAAATGGCTAAAAGCGGAACCGGATTATCTAAAATTTCAACAGTTGCTATGACATGAGAGGGGGCATTAAATTTTTTGGCTATGCTGTGTACGATAATTCCTTTTTTGACCCCTGCAACCTCGATAGAACTTTTATGTGGCTGTGTAGTACAAAAAGAATCCGGCCATGAAAAAGGGAAATCAAAATGAAATTTATATTTCCCCTTGCTCAGTTCTTTGGATTCGTCTCCACCTTTTGACCATATTGTAATGTTCATAGTATATCAGACATTAATGTCTGATCTCCTATTTTGATATTAGCATAAGACCAATTACAATTAAAATCCACAAAGGTATTTTTAACTTTTCATCCTCTATTTTTTTCATATCAGGCGGTAAAACACTTACCTTTTTTGGCTCTTTTACAACTTCGGGAATAGGGCAACTATAAGGACAGACTTCAAGCATTATTTTCCGCCTTTAGATAAAAGGTAAAGTATTGCTCCACCGACCAGAATAACTATAATAGTCGTATCATCCATTCCGGCCAAAATTGGTTTTCCCACAACCGGAACTTCTTCAGTTTCTATTTCGGAAGGAGTGATTATTTGGGCAGGTGGCCCGATCAAGCTTGCAGGATGAAATAATTTTGCTTTTTCTACGGTGGTAGTTGGGATTCCAGGAGGTAAAACACCAGGCCTCGGAATGGAATATCTTTTATCGTATGAAACGCCGTCTAATAAAACAACATCCGCTCTTGGGCCACGTGATTGTTCCTCAACGTGAAACGTTGGTTCTTTCGCTCCACCTGCTTTGATACACTGAGGGCAATGTCGCCACCAACCGCCTCTAATTAAATTAGCAATTTCATCGAGACCGGTTCGGCGACCTGAGCCAATAGCATAAGCACCAAAATCAGGATGACCATCTCTGATTTTCGGGTCTTGTGGCCCGACAAAATAGAAAAATTTACGATGTTTTTCAAATTTTCCTTTAACACCGATTCTTTCACCGATCCACGCACCGGCTTCACTACCAATAGCTCGACCAACTAAAGCTCCGCTTAGGAAAAAAGCCACGACTTGCCTCCATGAGTACAACAGATATTAATATCTGTTTCTACTATTCTACAGGACTAACCCTGCATAAGCTGTAAGGCCGATACAGGTCTCTGTTTCCCCTCTGCCAATTTCCTTGTGATTTTTTGTTCGAGAAACGTACCCATAGAAAGCTTAGAGCGAATCGCAACATCCGGCGTGAAGTCAAGACAAATCACAATGGACTCCAAGGGTGAAATAGCTGCTGCGGTTTGGAAATCGAAAATAACCGAATCAGTCAATGACTCTTGAAGCGTCTTTGTCGGAGAGAGAATGAGATCAAGAAGTGGAGTTGAAGCTGACCAGGTTTCCAACTTATTGATGAAATGAGTTTGAGCAATGAGAGCTGCCCTTACACAATTGATAATCGTTTTTCCATCGGCTTTCATTAAAACAGTTGTAAGGTTACCCTCATTTTTCAAAAGAATCTCATAAATATTCTCAAATTCCGCCGGTAACTCTTCTGTAGGTGTGCCCGCTGCAAGGTTCATATCATACTTGCCTATTTTTAAAAGATAGACTTGTACGCCCTCTGCATGGAGACCGAATACTTTAAGGGTATCCGCTGCACTGAGTTTTGCTGCCATACCAGACGCATTCTCTTGTTCCAAGAACACTCTTTGCCCAGCTTGAGCATCCAGGACGTTGCCGTTGTCACCTGGGACGGCCATAGGCAAAAAAGCACTCATCGAATAGGCTGCACCTGCACCGGAAGTGGTGTCGATGATTCCACCTTTCAAAAGGTTATAGGATTGCAGTCTACTAAAAGGAAGGTATTGAACTTGTCTTGCCTCGACCATAAGCCTGAGTGAACCCAAATCCGCTGCTGCGACTGTTTCACCAGCCTGGGCAGTTCCCTCAAAGAGAAGGAGAAAAGAAGCGTATTTTCCTTGCGGAATACGTATACTATGCGATCCTGAAGATACAAGACCTTGATAGATCAAATCCATTACTAACCTCCTTTTTTTCAGACAGTAATGTCTGATCTACAGTCCAAGATTGTCCCGAATAAACGGAACTCTTTTCCCTACGTATATCGCAAGGAGTGCAATGATTGCCGTCCAAACGATTGTATTTGTTGACGGCATGCGACCCAAAACACCAGCCATGATAAACCTCCAAAATTGTTACAAAAAAGACATATCTCAGATAAGGAAATATAAGAAAAAACCAGGTTAATGTCAAGGTCTTTTTAATGTCTGTTTATTAATTCAGTGGAAGCTAATATTTCTTCACCTTGAATGATTTTGTACTCTCCGACTTTAAGCTCTTTTAATTCGTCTGGATTATCAAGGTAAAGCTTGAATATATCTAATTCATTTTTTTGGGTTTGCTGAAATGAAACCACAATGTCAGCCTGAGAGGTTAAAGTCTTGGAAACTTCGGCAGGCCTACGAGAAACACCGATCACATCAATTGACCGGTGTCTCCCGTATTTGAGGAGTTTTAGAAGAAATGGATCAGTCTTAGAGGGTGAGCTATACAAATCCACTTCTTCAACGATCACGGAGAGGAAGGGAATTGAATATACAATTTTAAAAAAATAATGATCCCCTTCGTCGAAAGGTCTGTAAGCAATACGAAAAAAATTCCTATTTCTGTTAGCTTTTAAAAATTCAATTAAATGATCTATCGAATGAACTGAAAAACAATTATATTCACCAAGAGAATCTAAAATAACGACTCTATTAAATTTCGGTATGAGCACTTTTTTGACATACGTAGTTTTACCGGAACCTTTTCGACCAAAAACAGATATAATAAAATTTTTCAAAGTATGACAGACATTAATGTCTGTCCTCCTTTTTTATTTCTAATTGCGTTCCTTCTTTTGAAATTTTACCTTTTACAGCCGGTTTTTTTAAATCAATGCGAGTCCCGACATATCCTAAAGTCCACATGATAAAAGCTGCTTCGACTCCATAATCGGCAAAGGCTTTTCCGTACTTAATCAGCATACCCGATACCGCGACAGCCCCAGTATCTATTTCCTCTGAGGACATTTCCCAGCGATCACCAAGACGAGAACTAAGCAATTTTGAAACAAATCTCAAAAGCCCTTTAGCTGATTCATCGGTGACAACGAACTCCGAAACTTTCGGCTCATCCTCTTTTTTCTTAGTTTTAGAACCAGGCGGTCTGCCTTTTTTCTTTGGTGCAGGTTCTTCCCCCACTTGTGCCGATCTTTCGGCATCAATTTCTTTTTCTATTTCATCGAAACTTGGAATATTCGGAATTTCGTCATCCGTCTCTCGTCTTTCATCCCTCGTCTTTTTCGACTCCATAGAACCAGTCGTCGAAATCACTTTGAACTTCTTTTCGTTCTTCTTTGAGCTTTTTGATTTCTTCGGTGTGGGCACTGATTTTATCCTCCAGGTCTGTTATATATTTTTCAAGCTCCTCCGGCGTTTTAAATTTCCGGTCTTTGATTTCCGTTTCAGGACTCATTTTTAGTCTCCTTCCGTATCCTGAATATACATTTTTCCTTTTTTAATGAACATGACAATTTTTCCGTCTATCAGGTTATTGTAAAGTTCATTAAAACCGTTAAGATGTAAAATTGACATGAGAACTTTAACAGGGGCGGGTAAGTCTTTTGGAAGCTCCCCATAGAGTTTAAAACTCATTGACCTTTCTCAAGGCTGCTTGCCGACCAATTCCTTGCTCTGCCTTTTTCTCTTCTTTGATTGCCCCTCTTGTGGGAGTCTTTTTCGGACTCGCCTTTTTAGTTCCTTTTTTCACACTCATAGTTTTTCCTCCGCAACGATAATATCACCAATACTCATAAATTAAATATACTGAATAAATACTTAAAAGTCAAGTATTAAAGGCTTTGTATTCCCATTTTCCAAAACAATTCTTTTTCCATATACTGCATTTATTTCTTTTTTAAATTCAACCCATTCATTTAATTTTGGCATTTTATCACCGAATTTATTCAAATTAAAAGCACGACTATAAAGAAATTCTTTTAATCTGACCGGCTTTTTAAATGTAGTTCTTTTATTTAAAATGAACTCTTTATGCTTTTCCTTTGGAATACCTTTACAGACTGTTTTAATCATGTTTTGGCCTTGAAAAAAGGCGTAGGTCTTAGGCAATAAATAATAAGCTTGCTCAAAAAAGCCCTCAAATTTCAATTGTCCTATTTCCGTACCTATTAAATAATCATTTAATTTACAATTTAATAAATGTAAAGAGTCCGTATCGACATAAAGAAGTGATTCATAGGGAACGCTTTTCATTAAATTAAACAATTTAATACGAGCAAAAGACGTAATGAAAATACTCCATATAAAATTAGTGTGATTCGGAAATTCATTTTTTTCTTTATTTATAAAAATGTCATTTACTGGATCGTATTCTTTAATTATTTTTCCCTGAGCAAATTTACCATACAATGAGTTCATAAATACCTTAATCATTTTCTTTTCAAATTCAGATTTAATTTTCTGCATATAAAAATAAGTCATAAAGTCGTGGAAAATATGACCAAATTCATCGAATCCAATACCTACATTTACAGTAATATCCTCAATTTGATTTTCCTTTTGAGCTAAAAGTAATTCAGCACCGGTAAAAGTACCGGAAAAAGAACCTGTAGGAAAAATAAATTTATTTTCATTAATGATTCCAAGAACCGGAATATCTATGTCCTTTTTTATTTTCACATCGATTGAATAAATACCCAGAGGAATGATTTCGTAAGTATTAAAATAATAACCAGGATAGGGAAAAGAGTGATTTAGCATGACATACGGATAAAGAGAATTTACGTCATAAACACGGACTGATTTATAAACACCTTGCTTGAAAAGTTCGCAACGGCCTCCCCTGTACGCTGCTCTGAGATTTTCAAAAGTAAATTGTTTCATAGTTTTTGGGAGAAAATGTCTCTGAAAAGTTCTTAAAGATTTTTGGGAAAGAGTTAATCCAAAATCTATTCGGTGTTCCTCATCGAATTTAAACAATTTTTCCATGCCTCTATAAACAATTTCGCAATCCCTTTTACAATATTCTAAATTCACCTTTTCCTCGGTCTTAACATCTAATTTCTCCAAACCGATAAGCTCTCCCATTTCTTTAACCGATAAACGAGTCTGTACGTACCCATCGAAAAATTCTATATATCTATTCTTAGAAAATATCAATTTTGCATGGATACAAAAACCACCTGTAAAAATCGGTTCAAATTCTTTAAAGTATTCACCAAAAAGATTTCCAAGATCATATTCCATTCCCACTGCAAAAATCTTAGGCCGATATTTACTAATTGATTGCAAGAAAAGACTGATTTCATAGCGTAATTGAACAATATTATCACCTTGAAAAACAGTAAAATTTTCACCATTATAAAAAACGACTAATTTAACGTTACCATGAGTATCGTCCTCTGAATCCACAACAAGCCAATTTCCGACTTTACGCCTTTTATCCGATCTTAATTTTCTAAGATATTTGAGTCTTCCTCCATCAAAAAGACCGGAAGCCCCAACTCCTATAAGACCAGCATGGACTTCACGCTCTCCCTCTAAGGCGTTTTTATGTTTCTTTACAAAAGTATTCCAATTTTCGTACTCATCTTTATAAGCTTCATAGAGACCCGCTAATAAATCCTCTTTTGTCCTGTATTTCTCCATCCATATTTTTTCTTTAACCGGCTTTTCAAAGAATCCAGACGTGACAATTTTATATAATTTCTTTGTCAAAACTCTATTCGATCTTAGACGGCAAACCATAACACCGTCAACATATACACGACCACCCTTAAAAACATAATGACCTACAGGTGATTTAACTCTTTTTCCATCAAGAGTATATCCTATTGCACCTGTAAAAGTATAATCTCTTTTTCTACGCTTTAAATTTCCCTTTGACACTTCTTTATGAGTTTTAGTAGAGAATAAAGAAGGACGCAAATACTTTCGGCGGTCAAATTTACTGAACCGGCCTTTTGCGTCCCTGAACACTTTGTAAAATGTTTTTTCCACAACTCCCCAGGAGTTCCAACTCAAAAGGGAATATCGGCGTTTGCCTCTTTTAAAACGGTATTAAACTTCTTGACATCCTTATCGTCGATCTCAATAAGGAAATCCCGAAACGTACCGCTCTTTGTTTTGGCCTCTCTTGAACCCTCATCCGTGATTCTGAGATGAATACCCTCTAAGCCCTTGACATTTAAGGATTGTAAAGCAAAATACCCAACAGGTATTTTATGCAATCCCTGCTTCTTTTCCCCATTCACGATAACTTCATCCAGAATGAGAGTTTCAAAAGGCTTGTTATCGAGTCCTTTAATAATGCCCTCGACAATATCCGCCTTTTTCCACTGATGAATCGGTACTGTTTGTGAGAATTTTGTAAAACCCATGATCGTTCTCCTAAGTTAATGATTAAAGTTCAAAAAGTCAAGTATCTTTTTTCACTTCCTTTTCTACATACCACTCGTATTTAATAAGTTGACAAGTGCTTATTTCAATATGGTTAATAATTGCTTTTAATTCTGTTAAAAGATCATTCCAATTATTCGGAAGTGAATCAGGATCAAAAGGTATTCCCCCACCCATTGCCTGAATCTCTGTAGTGATTTTTTCTTTAATTTCGTCTAAATCCATCGTCGCGTGATCTCTTTTCGATAGTGTTCAAAAGAATAATCCATACGAGAATGAATAGAAATTTGCATAGCTTTGGTCACTTCCAAAAGAGCTTCATTAATCTCATCCTCTACAATATTACCATGAATAGACACTTCATCTTCTCTTTGATTTTTATGAATTTTTTCAACAGCACCGAATACTTCATCCATTTTCAAGTTAAGTTCCGTTTGGAGATTTACAAGACCGCTTTGAACAAAAGCATCCGGTATTAAGTGCATCCGGTACATACACGCTGCACACAGAATATAGACGTATCCCTGCTTATGTAGAAATACGACAAGACACTGGGCAGCGCAAACAGGGCAGCATCCAGAATAATTCGGTTCAAGACATTTAAAAGCTTCCTCGTTTTCAAGCTCCTCATCAATGACTTCACCAAGACCCTTTATTTCATCCTCTTCCTTGATTCCGAATGTTTCTTTAAACATGGGTTGACTCCTATTTTTTAATAACTGCATTAAATAAAATACGACCCCCCTGAATACTTTCGACAATTTTCCAAATCGGAACAGGCATTTCAACTAAAGCCACTCGATCCAGATTTCCGTGTTTGTCAAAAAGAATTGCCCGAAGTTTGAATTTTTCAAAGAGCTTTTCATACCGATCTATAAGACGAAAAAGCTCATCAATATCTTTTGTTGTCCATGTTGTCATTCTATATCCTCTAACCATTTTTTGAAATCACTTGATCGAGCAATTTCCCCCAACAAAAAATCAAGACAATCATCCGCTTCTTTTGGATAGCCACCGTAATCAATACCTCTTTGAACTGCTTCCCCTGGCATCACAATTTTGATCTGAGTTTGTTCTGTTTCATCATCTTTAAATAATGAAACTACAATCACCTTAACTTCAGCACTCATTTTAGAACTCCTTTTTTTTGTCTATATATTTTACGAAAGAAAAATGAAAAAGTCAAGTGTTATGACAAAACTTTAATATTTAATGATCAGGATGAAACATAGCACGTGCCTTATCACTCTCCCACTGGGGGCCGAGGGGGGTGTGGGAAAAGGATCA
>Ga0114919_10004528_pt1 | contig 11165 bp, 16 predicted proteins | sample BlataG_FD_88682 | JGI IMG/M metagenome (GOLD analysis project Ga0114919, IMG submission 88682) | Deep subsurface microbial communities from Black Sea to uncover new lineages of life (NeLLi) - Black_00105 metaG | ecosystem: Environmental > Aquatic > Marine > Oceanic > Sediment | place: Atlantic...
CCATTCTGCCAAACGCGCAAGTGCCACAATTGCATCATGTTCTAACTTTGAAACATCTTCTTCTTTTAATTCATATCCATCGTCAGACTTGTTTAGTAGCAATCTTCCTTTTGCTTGTGTTTCGTTAATCATCCCAAGGATGATCCTAAGTTCATTTAACAGCCCTTCGTGTTTTTCCATATCCATCTTAACACCCCCACTACTTTTATAGTAATGTGGTGTTAAGATGGGAAGTTTCGGTATCTAAATTTTAATTTTCCTGTTTCTATAATTGCCAATCTTTCAAGGTCGAAATTGTTTTTTGCCTCGGCATGCTCCTTCATCAAAATTTCTATTTTACGACGAAGGCACCTTAGCCACCTTACTGTACAATGACAGCCTGTGTGATCTACAAAGTTTTTAGAGTTTCCAAACACATAATAGTATTTCAGAAATTGACGCTGCACATCGCTCTGAAAATACTTCTCCAAGTACCTCCAATCCCGAGGCAATTCTACATCAAAAAATTTACCAGAGATAAAATCTAATTCACTGTCGCTCAAATACCCTAACCCCTTCGCACAATTCTAAGTGTGCTAAAATAATACCACCATGAAAACACTTGGGAATTCGCATCTCACCGCATGTATTTAATATAGAAACAAGTAACTTTACATCTCTACAAATTCCACCCCTTTTCTTTGCGTCTCTCTCCTCTTCTTCGGTTGGTTGGTCCATGTGGGCATATGCTAATTTTGTACTTTCTTCTATGGTTGTGTTAAAAATGTAAGAAATGAAGGTTCGATCATGAAATATTCCAGTCGGGATCGATCCTCCACAATACAGGTTTTTCTGGTTGAAATACGCCTTCATGTAGTCTGATGCAAGGCTTTCCAGGTTGAAATAGTCTCTAAAATTACCAGTCATAATATTGTTCCTTGTTAATAAATAGGTAAAGGAGTCAAATATGAAATTCATACTAGCATTTATAGTTTTGGGCCTATTGCTGTTTCCTGGGTGTGGAAACCTATCACCCCGGCTCAACGAAGACATCGAGAACCAAAATGGGGTTATTGAAGAGTTAAAGAACAACCAAAACGGCATCATTGCCGAAATAGGCAAATTAAGACAAGAATCCGAAGTACACGCAGAAAAGTTAGACAATTTCCAACAGGGGCTTGTAAATTTAAACGCCAAGCTATCTTCCAATGAAAACTCGGGCGTACAAATTCTACAAGGGGATGGAGCCCTATTGCTTGTATTTGGTGTTGCTACTGTGTTTATAATAATGGTTTTCTATTACAAAAGTAAATCTGATAAGAACGAAAAAGCGGCTAGCATTCTTGCGCAATCGGTTGTTGCCCAGGATGATATCAGCCTGGAAGATTCGGTTTTCCTTAATGCTATGCACACTGATGTCGAAAAAGAAATCTATAATTTAATCACGGACAAGCAAAAGAAGATGAACATTATCCGTTAAACACCTTTGTCTAGTCCTTGCTCAAGATATTTCATAATTGGATACCCCTTGCAATTATCTCCCAAAGGCAACCCCTGTTTGTTGGGGTCTTGGTTGCTTGTTTTCATCTTTTTAAAATACTCTTTGACCTCCGTATCCACAATTGCCTTTTTAGAAGATTGTTTTAGGCAATAAAACTTGGTTTGGTCCAACTCGTCCTGTGTACAATACCGGCATGTCCTAAAATTACTAGTATGCCACAAGCAAATATCCTTAACTTGTCTTTTGGTTAAAGGCATATCATCTCCTTCTCATCTCAAATTCTTTTCCTATATCTGAAATTAAAATCCCGTAGTGGTGGTCTATTTCATGCTGCATTATGACGGCATCTAGGCCACTAAATGTTCTGCTTACCTCAATTATCTTCAAACCCTCTTCCATGTCAATGACTAATTCATTGCCCCAGACTTTAATTTTGGAATACCTTTCCAAACGAAAATGTCTTCCTGGCAAAGAAAGGCATCCCTCCATAGAGTTCTTCTTGGTGGACATTCCTTTATATTTGCAATTTAAAAAATGTCTCCATTCGCCGTCAATGAACGCAACAAAGCATTGTGTTGGCTTTCCAACCTGTGCTGCCGATAGGCCAATCCCAGGCAAATCGCCGTGCTTGCAAAGGTGTTCCATATCCGTAAATTCCTTGTACAACGCCGTATAGGGAACCCAGTTTTCCTCCATAAGAACAAGTTTATCCCCCTGGTTGGTTTCAACGGGGAGAATTAACTCTTTAGACGGCATTTGATCTACAGGCACTATCTCCACTGTCGTCTCCTTAGACAATGCGTACAATCATATTAGCACAAGTTTTAAATTACGTCAACCCAATTTTTCCAGAATATATCTGGCACGGGATTGCAACCACTTTGCCAATTCCTGCCTGTTGCCTTTTAAATCTACTGGGATTTTTAAAACTACTGGAAATACCTCTCCGGCGGGTACACTTCTGCCCTTTTCGTCTGGGGCCAAATACCTCTTTAATAAATCATTCGCTAATTCTTGGGCGGTTATTCCCTTGTGTTGCGCTGCTTCGGCTAGCCATTCATCTACTGATTCTTCAAACATGCCATTTCCCTCAAGATGTTCGTCAATCAAATTGCGAACCAACTCAGAGATGCCTTGTCGTTTTATTTTTCCAGCTTTTCTAAGCATGTCATGTTGCTCTGGTCTAATTGAAACCGAAACGATTTTAGAATTCTTGGACATAATAAGTCGGCTCCTATTTATTTTCTCTTTTTACTGCGTGGATTTTTATTTCGTCTCTTTTTGGATTGCTCTAGCAATCGTTCTCTTTTTTTTCTGTTTCTTTTCTCCGAAGGCTTTTCATACCGTTCACTCATTTTAAATTGGTGTTTTATCCCCGCATCATCACATTTCTTTTTGAATGCTTGAAACATGGATTTAAACGCCCTTTCATCATCATATTTTGAACCACCCTCAGATTGCTTTTCTACCCTTACCCTTGCAATCCTAGCCATCTAACCGCTCCTCTCTTGGAACTTTGATAAATTTTGTACCCATTCTAACCTTTTTTCTTCTTTTAACTGTGTCGTAAGGAAGCTCTACTGTCGATTCCGCTGTAGTTGGCAATGTATTAATGTCTAAAACTGGGATAAAATCATTCAATTTTCTTACAATTCCATCAAATAAATTAATCTTCCATGTTTGTTCATTTCCACTTTCTATAATAGTAGGAAAAGTAAAAATATACCGTTTTGGTAGCCCATTTCCACACAAATCATCCAATGCGTAGTCTTTCATTCCTGCATATCTACTTCGCTCGGTAACTGCGAGAAAAGGACACCTTGCCATCAAGGAGATTCTGGATGTGTCAGAAAAAACATCCAAAACACAACCAACTGATCGCATAGCCCCCATAACCTTACTAAGGTCATTTTCGGTAACATATACACATTTGTTGGTGAATTCCGAGGACAGATCAAATGTTAAATATCCGCTGTGTAATATTGGTACAAAACCCTCCTCTAATAAACGATCCACCAAAGAAATCCAAAAATGTCTTTTGCTTGGCATACGAACCATTCTACCCCTATCCCAAGCGCATACCCATTTCGATGGATGAATAAAAACCTTTAATCCCGACCTTTGCCTAATTTCTCTTCCAAAATTATCACCAAGGATACTTATCGATGGAATGCTCGGGAATGTTCTTTTAATGACTTTGAACCTTTCCAAAAAAGACTTCTTAAAACCATTATCATAAAACTCAGAAAAGCCCTCCACTCCAACAACATCTTCAAAATACATATTTAAATTTCTTTGGTAAATTGTTGCCAACTTTCCAGTATTTTCAAACCCTTTGGAAGTTTTATAAAAATCATCCAACTTTTCATTATTTGCCAAGCACCAAAATTCATCCACATAGGGAAACAACCCACGGTGCCCCGGCCAGGAAGCTAAAATAAAATATTTCGACCCCTTGACTTCCTCTTTGTATCTCTTCAATAGAAATGCAGACAAAACCATAGAAGAACCCAAATCCCCAAAAAATGGCAAAATGGATATATTGGACTGATGGGTTGGACATTTCAAATCATCATATACTTCCCTTTTAAATCCTGTTTTTTCAGATGCCCGTTTAAGGAATTCTGCAATATTATTCATCACTTATCACCTTCTGGACATTGGCCTTTTTTATGTGCTTAGTAGCTTCTTCACTGTCTATAAGTCCAATCACATCCTTATAATTTCCGGCTTCCATTTCATTAACACACCTTTCCACCAAGTCAATTCCAGCATCGTGGTCGTTATAGACGTTTAAATAATGAGAAATGCACAACTTTTTTGGCCCAAAAGTAACAAGGTTGATCCTAATGCCTTCTTGTCCCCTGCTTCCAAAAATCTGTTCTGGGCTTTCAAACAACAAATAGGGCACCCCCGTAATTGCGGCCAATCTAGTGGAAGCCGTCCAAAACTGAACTGTAAACTTTAATTGACTTACAATTGCCAGTGTTAATTCCAAGTCTCTAGCCTCTGGCTTGCGACTCATATCAATAATGTGATCCACGGGGCACTCTAAGGTGTTTTGCTTCTCCCCTAACCATATTGGGTCATATCCCATTTTTTCAAGAGACTCTATCAATTTAACATAAAACTCTGGTTGTAAATTTCTTCCGTAAGTAATTCTATCCCTGGCGAATACGCCTACGGGGTTGGACTTCAAATATGTTTTTGCCTTTTCCATCTTTTCTTCGCTTGGTGTCGGGATTCTGATGGCTTGTGGCTTATAAAATTCTGTATCCCCCATAATCGATTGAACCACACGCTTGCTTTTGCACTTAACGCACTCTGTTATTTTTTCGACCCCTCCCCAGAAAGCCTTGCAATCATTACAAATATTGCCCATGGCAATACTGCCGAGGAAGCTGGACGGGAAAACAACTCCATGCTTTGCAAGAGAGTGTTCTAATTTTTTGAGGTTCTTTGATGAGTGATGAAAAGCATTACAATAGTCTCTTAGCCACTGATGTTCCTCCTTAATTTCCCAAAACTCATCCACCAAATGTCGATATAGGTATTCGCGCCCATACCAACCAACAGCGATGGTGTATCTTCCTGGGTATATCTGCTTCGTGCGTGGAATGCAGTACATACAGCCAACTATTTCGCACCCAAATTCTGAAAAACAACCAATCATCATTATCAGACGTTTATCGGTGGGTCTTGGCCTGTTGTTGAATTTGTGGATATTAAACTGTATGTCTTCTATCTTCTCCTCAACAGCTTTGGGGCGACTTTTTTTAAATATACGCTTTTTCATCTATTACCTCGGAATCTCTTCATTGTCACAAGAGTTTTACATTTTGGGCATCTAAACTTCCTCGGCTTGCCACACTTGGAACACTCCTTGACCTCCGATAAATCGGCTAGGTCGGGCTTCAAACCAGTTGTTTTTCTAAACCACTTACATTTTTTGCAAAACAATAAAAATTTGGGTTCCACATATATAATAATAGTTAATTTGGCACACAAATGGAGAAATTAGACAAATGATGACATTTAACGAATGGCTTGAGCTAAAAGAAGGCATACACGGCACACTAGCGGGAGAAAAGGGCGGCGCAAGAAAAAGAAGAAGAACAGCCCGAGAGAGAGAAGAAATTGACCGGGCACGAAGCATGGGAAAAATACACGTTGACCCGTTGGCTCTCAAAAAGGCAAAAGTAGGCGCAGCTAGAAGACGACGAATACGAAGCGGTGAAGAGGATGCCTAAAAGGGCGTTTTTAATAGCAAGTCCAAGAAGTATTTAACATCCTTGTAAACACGACTTTGGACTGTAAAATCAAACCTTTTAGCGGCTGAACTTTTGACCCAATCTCGTACATCGGTGCCAAATTCAGATGCTCTAGCATGAATATCACAAACAAACTCGGCAAGATATAGTCGAGGCATGTTTGCTATTCCATTCCAATACTCTGGGTGGTGTGGGTTGTTTTGCGTATGTTGAAGCAGCGCCAATTGAAACATTTCTAAGTTAGTTTCCTTAACATCATCGTAAAGGCACAGCCACTCTACACCGTAAAACTTGGAATTGTCATGAACCCAACCATTTGCAATCATCGCATGACCCACCTCTTTTTCCCCTTCGACAATTAGCTGATTTCCCAAGAGTTCACAAGATTGTTGAACGTGAACCTTGTGTCTCAAAAGATTCTTTCGCCTTTTTTCTTCAAGGTCTGCTTGAAGAACGGAAGCATGTTCAGCGGCGGAAAGCGTAATCCTTTTAATACCTTCCGACGCCACCGTAGAAACATGGTCTGCGGTAAGAAGTTTCTTTTTATCCGGTTTAATACCGTTTTTCTTCTTCTTTTCTTTTTTTTCGTCCATGTTATTCCCATATAAAATTGCTTTCGGTCAGCCATTCGCTTAGATTTATGCGATTGCCTTCGTGGGTGACCTTAACAGTGACATTCCATCCTTGGCCTATATTGCCTTCTTTTCTTTCATATATAATGACTTCGGGATTTGTAGAATCATTCAATAGTTCCATTACAGCTTGCGCGGCGTCTGGTGTTGCCTGAACATCCAAGTATCCCAAAACCCTTTTCCCGTCCCATAAATGGATATCAAATGTATCCCCAGACAACACCGTAATCTTTTTAACTTTATGTGTTTGTGCATGAAGGCTGCTGATAAGGGAAGCATCCCCATTTTCAACTTCGTGATTACACGACACAACCAACATGGTGCAAGCCAAGCCTACTCCCAATAATAATACCACAATAATTTCACGAATGGTTAATTCACGAGTTTTCATTCTGCCTCCTCCGCAAATTGAAAAACGGCCTGTCCCAGGTTTTCCATCTCTGGACACCACAGGCCGAATCGTTGAACATTTCTGGTAAAGACGACTAAATCAAATGGTATAATTTTCCATTTGGGTCGTCCATCTTCACCTAGTTTTACTTCATTTGTATAGTCAATCCTCCCCCATTCATCGCGCACTGGCCTACCGCGCTCGTCAGTCCTACATATATATTCTACTTCGCAGCGGGTCAGATGTAAATCTATCATGGCCAATTTCTGATTGGCGTCCAGAATATTGTGCCAGATATCGGCACAAAGCACGGGGCAAAAGTCCGTTTTTTGCCCAGCTTGCCAAAGTTGGGTAAACTGGGTAATTTTGACGGTTTTTCCCCAGTTAAGAGAATTATTGGGAAATGGCTTACTATCGGTGAGGCACACCACGATATTTGCCTGTTCTAATCGTGGGTGGTGATGCTCCTCTTTTACCCCTCGCATCAACTCTTGAACGGCTAATGGGGCTTTCCAAACATCGGGCATAATATTTCTCCTTATCCTTTAATGATAGAAGAAGTAATATTAAAATTCAATAGGAAATCAAGAATCTACGTCTTTCCAGCCTGTGGGCTGCAATTCATCGCTCAATTCATCAAGTTGCTTTTTTAAATTGTCTAATTTATCTGTAATTTTTGAATTGTCTTCTAATAATCCTTCTTTTCCACTCAGCTTGCACTCCAGGTCGTAAAGGTTCTTTTTCAATTCCGCCAATTCGCTTAATTCTTCGCCAGACGACCAGTTTGGAGTTACCCTTCTTCGTTGATCCTTTTCAATAGTCCAAGGATACACAGGATTCGGTGCTGCTGCCCGTTTAACCATCGGATGGTCCTTGAGGGATTCATACTCATTTGGAGCTACACTCTCATCAACTTTTTCAGATTCATTGATGACGACATTCTCATCCGTTTCATAATTAGAATTGTTGCCAACCATATTGTCATGCAACTGCGCCCAATATTCGGCATCGGGCTTGCTTACCTCTGGAGTTGGATTGGTTTGTGTTAAACCAAAAAAACTAGGATCGGAAGTTTGCTGGGACGGGACTGGCGGCTTTGGAGCCTCGGCAAACACGCCGTCTTCCTGTGCCTTTTCATAGTCATCGGCCCACTGGTTGAGTTGCTTCATGTATTCTCGTGTGTCCATAATAACCTCAAGTCTTTAATTTATATAGGACACATTGACATTTTTTCAGTCTTCTGGCAGGCTTTCTGGGTTTATTTCATTCCCATCGGCGTCAACAATTTTGGCCGAGATAGCCCATCCAGATTCGTCGGCATCCACGTCTTGCGCCCCTCTTACACTAATACAATCCCAGTGTGGGTCTTTTGGAATGTGTTCCAACTTGGTGTAGAAAAAGTATTCAACCGTCATGTCATAAGGCTTTTTAGCCACATCATCATCACTCATGCCACCAAGCATATCGTTGCACATTTCAATAAGAACCTGTATTGCACACAACCTAGTGGCCCCATGGTATTTAACCATTAACTGAACGGCTGGCACGGCCTTGTCAAGTTTCATTAGGTCTATAACATTTCTTTTTTGCGGGGTATCTATAAATTCCGCCTTGGCTTTGTATCGAGCCATCACCTGACCCTTTTCCCATTTGTGCTTTCTGGCATCAAATAGGTACTGATCGAAATTTTCTTCGGTTATAATAAGTTCTTCTTCCATACCCTAATGTAGTTAAGGCTCCATCATTTCTTCGCATATCGAATCCAACGCCTCGCTGTCTGTCATGGGTCGTTTTATTTCAATTTTGGGTGGCTTTCGTAGCACAACGAGTCGTGCATCTTCATTTTTGGGGGGATTCACCCTTCGCCCAAATTTAGGTTTTTCTATACTCTTCATCGAGTAGGTTGTATATCCTCCAAACGGCGACTGCACACTCATTCTAACCAAGTTGCCTGGGGTCAACTCCTCTTTCCATTGCTGGTAATCGTTCATCCATATATTGAAGTATCCCTTTTCATCATTCCCATCCAACGCTATCATTTTGAAATACTTAGTACCTTTTTGCGACGTTACCTGTTTGATTGATTCTACTTCCAATTCGATAGGGGCCGCGCCTCGATTCATTTCCATATACCCACGAAAGTCCTCAAAGGTCATTCCTCCTTTATAATCTGGGCTAGAAAGTAGTGGCGAATGCCATCGGAATCCATAATATTCCCATTCTGCTTTTTCGGGCTCCGCAAACCATTCCCGCCATTTCTCTTCGATGTACATATCGTCTGGGGTGAACGCTTCCAAGGAAGGCGGATTGCGATCCGATTCTTCTTCTTTGTTTTTAAACCCCTCTTGGGACTTGTCTCTTCTTTTAACCAGCTTTTCAAACTCCTTCTGTTCATCCTCCCCCATGATTCCGGTAGACATGGCGTCTATATCTTGAGACAATTTCTCTTGTACCTTTTCATACCGCCTCGCGCGATCCTGCCTCTTCTTTGTCATGACCTTATAATATTCGTAAAATCGGTACAATGTCTCTGAGTCTGCGTCTTGAAAAATTCGCAATGCTATTAATGGCTTGACCGTATTGGCATCTGTGCCGAATCTGGCTAGGAAATCTTCAAAAGATTTAAAATTGCCACTTTCGTTTCTAATGTTCATAATCCTTGACGCTGGTGAGTCGCCTATACCTTTAATTGATGTTATGCCACAATAAACCTTGTGGGCGTCATCTTCATCTACAATAGCCGCCTTGTCTTCCGATTTGTTAATGTCAACTGGACATACCTCTACGCCAAACGTAGCAGCGTCCACAGCGTACTCTTTAATTTTTTCCTCGTTCGTTTCACAGCTTAGAATTCCAGCAAAATATTCCAATGGATAATGTGCTTTGAGATATAAAAGCCTAGCGGAAACGTAGGTGTAAGCTACAGCGTGGGAAGCGTTGAAGCTATATCCAGCAAACTTTTCTATTTGGCTCCAGAAATCCCTAATGCTTTCTTCATCCCACCCAAGAGTCTTTTGTCCGTTTGCAATGAACTTCTCTTTGTATTTGTAAAATATCTCAATCTTCTTTTTGGAAATAGCCTTAATCAAGGAATAGCAATCCCGTAATGGAATCTTGCCAACCACATTGGCAATCTTCATTATCTGTTCCTGGTAGACAATAACCTGATAGGTGTTTTCTAAAATCGATTCCAATAACGGGTGAATTTCATACTCCTCCACGCCCTTTGCCCTGTTGCAATACTTGGTGTGCAGACCAGAATCCAATGGTCCTGGGCGAAATAGGGCGGTGTAAGCAACCAAATCATCAAAAGATTTAACACCCCCATTCTTCACCAATGCCCTAATTCCCGGTGAGTCAAATTGAAATACGCCTTTCAACTTTGCAGCGTTGGCAATTTCAATTGCCTTTGGGTCGTTTAAATATTTTGTATCAGACCACTCCTTTTGGCCTGGGAGGGCGGAAATTTTTTTGACCCCATACCTTTTTCTGACAAGTTCCGCAATGTGAGCAATTTGCTCGTTGTTCGTGATTACAAGAAGATCAAATTTAATCAAACCCATCGGTCCCAAGTCTTGGGCGTTCAATCCCTCAGTCCATGAAGAAGTTACGTTTCCATCGTTGTCAATCATCAAAGGAACAAAATCGGCTATTTGCTCAGATGAAATAATTAAGCCTCCCGCATGTTTTCCCTTGCTCCTAATTCTGTCCATCAACTTCAATGCCGTCTCGGCAACTTCTGGGTGTGCATCGCAATACTTCTTCAAAGGCGTGTACATTTCCATTGCCTTGTCCCAAGTCATGATGTTGCCTTCGTTGTCTTTTGGCTTAACACTTTTCGTTAAGGCAACAATTTCTTCACGGCTCAAGTCATGCACCTTTGCCATATCAATTAAAGCACTCTTTAGCCCGAAGGTATTATACGACCCAATGTTGCAGACGTATTCTTGACCGAAATATTTGGGTGCCCATTCGTTTTTAAAATAATCCCGTATGGCAGACACATAGTCCACGTCAATATCTGGGAATTCTCCCATGTATGTAATGGGAGAGCGGCTTATGTCAAACCCAGGTGCAAGACCCAGTAATTCGACAATAAGCAAATTGTTTTCATTTTCTGTAAATTTAACGCCCCGATCATACAAGTCCAATAAATATGGGAGGTCGCCGCTTACTACCAAATCCCTAAATTCTTGCTTGAATCTCTTTTGATATTGGTCACCCATCCCCCTCTTTCGCATCTCTTCAATGCAAATACACAAAAACCTCTCTTTTTCCGACATAACTTAATTCTTCCTACTAATAGAAAAAAACATAAATGCGTAACACAGTAACACTACCACAATCGCAATTATAATTCCTTTAACACTCATCGTATTATCCCTGGTTTA
>Ga0114919_10004529_pt1 | contig 11164 bp, 10 predicted proteins | sample BlataG_FD_88682 | JGI IMG/M metagenome (GOLD analysis project Ga0114919, IMG submission 88682) | Deep subsurface microbial communities from Black Sea to uncover new lineages of life (NeLLi) - Black_00105 metaG | ecosystem: Environmental > Aquatic > Marine > Oceanic > Sediment | place: Atlantic...
ATCCGCAATAGTCTTAAAGTGCTGGTACAAGCCTTCCTGCGTGGGTTTGTTATAGTAAGGAGTGATCATCAGGGCGTAATCCGCGCCTGCAGCTTCGGCATGTTTGGTGAGTGCCAAGGCCTCCGCCGTGTTATTGGAGCCGGAACCGGCCACGACCGGCACCCGTTTATTCACCTGGTCCACGCAGGTTTCCACTACCCGTTTATGCTCCTCGTGGGACAGGGTGGCGGATTCGCCGGTGGTGCCGCAAGGCACGATGCCGTGGATACCTCCCTTGATCTGGAACTCGATGAGTTCCCGGTAAGCCGCCTCGTCGAACTTACCGTCCTTGAAGGGGGTGACGATGGCCGTAATTGCTCCTTGTAACATGGGCCTCCCTCCTTACTTTAGTTCGTCTATCCATAATTCTCCCTGGTAGACCACCAGGGCTTCACCTTCCAGGAATACTTCGCTGATTTTATCCCCGTGCAGATGAAAGGTCACGATGAGCGTCTCCCCGCCCCGGGTATGGACTGCGGTAGGCGAGGTTCCTTTGCCCAGCTTGGCGCTGATCAGTGCCGCGGCCACCGCGCCGGTGCCGCAGGCCAGGGTTTCATCTTCCACGCCCCGCTCATAAGTGCGCACTTCCAACACATGGGGGCTTCGGTTGCCGACAAAATTGACGTTGGTGCCCGCGGGCTGGAACATCGGGTGAAACCGGACTTCCCGGCCCCATAGCTTGATGGGCGCCTCTTCCAGATTGTCCACCAGCAGGACGGTATGGGGAACACCCACCTTCATGAAGTGGCCGGACAGGGTTTCTGCTTCCAGGGGGATGGACAGATTAAGGCGAAAATCCCCCACGTCGGCCATGCCCACCCGCACCTGGTGGTTCAGCACCTCGGCCTCGATCAGCCCTGCCAGGGTTTCAAAAATCAGGCGGGGTTGGGCGATGCCGTTGAGCACCGCGAAGCGGGCGGCGCAGCGGGCGCCGTTGCCGCACATTTCCGCTTCCGAGCCGTCGGCGTTATAAAATTGCCAGCGAAAGTCAGCCCGGGAGGAGTCCTCGATGAGGATAAGGCCGTCGGCCCCCACCCCCACTCTCGGAGCGCACACCCGTTGGGCGAATTGATTTTGCTCTGCTTTCGGGACAAATTGCTCCCGGTGGTCCATGAGGACAAAATCGTTGCCGCCGCCGTGCATTTTAAAAAACGGGAGACGACTGCGGTTCGGCTTCGCACTCACGGCTTGGAGCTCCATAAGAACTCGGGGATGGTTTCTCCCCGGATGAGCTGGGCTTGGGTCTCCCGCTTTCTGATAACATAAAATGCCTTATCTTTCACCAAGATTTCTGCCACCCGGGGCCGGGCATTGTAGTTGGAACTCATGGAAAAGCCGTAGGCCCCGGCGCTCATCACCGCCACCAGCTCCCCGGGAGCAAACGCGGGCATGGGGCGGTCTTTGGCCAGAAAATCCCCGGACTCGCAGATGGGGCCCACCAGGGAGGCGGTCACTTCCGGGCGGGGCGCTTCCACCACCGGCCAGAGGGCGTGGTAGGAGCCGTACAGGCTGGGGCGGGCCAGATCGTTCATGCCCGCGTCCACGATGATAAAGTGTTTGGCCTCGGTGTCCTTGGTGTAATACACCCGGGTCACCAGGATGCCGGCGTTCCCCACTATCACCCGGCCCGGTTCCAGGATCAGGGTGACGTCCAGGCCCTCCAGCTCCTTGATCAGGGCCTGGCCGTATTCCCGGGGATGGGGGGGAGTTTCCCGGTCATAGGTTATGCCGAGACCCCCGCCCAAATCCAGATAACGGATGCGCATACCCCGCCGGGACAGCTCTTCCACCAGTTCCCGCAGACGCTGCACGGCTTCCAGAAAAGGGGAGAGCTCGGTGATCTGGGAGCCGATATGGCAGGCCACGCCCACGGCCTCCACCTGGGCCAGGTTTTGAGCCCGTTCATAATCCAGCAGGGCCTGGTCCAGGTTGATGCCGAACTTGTTCTTTTTAAGCCCGGTGGAGATGTAGGGATGGGTCTGGGGGTCGATGTCCGGGTTGATGCGCAGGGCCACGGGCGCCCTTTTCTTGAGGCGCTGGGCCAGGCGGGAGATTTCCCCCAGCTCCTGGGAGGACTCGATGTTGAACATGAGAATGCCGGCCTTGAGGGCCTGGCGGATTTCCTTGAAGCTTTTGCCCACCCCGGAATAGACGATCTTTTTCGGGTCCACTCCGGCCTTCAGGGCTCGGAAAAGCTCACCGCCGCTGACGATGTCGGCGCCGGCCCCCAGGTGGGCGAACAGCCGCAGAATGGCCAGGTTGGCGTTGGCCTTGACTGCAAAGCAGATGAGATGCGGGAAACCGGTGAACGCGGCGTCAAAGGTGCGAAAATGGTGGGACAGGGTGGCATGACTGTACAGATAAAAGGGGGTGCCCACCGCGTCAGCAATGGTGTTTAGGGGGACATTCTCACAGTAAAGTTCCCCGTCCTGGTAGTGAAAGTGATGCATGATCGGGCCTTATAGAGCGTTGAGCTTTGGGCTCTGAGCGTTGAGCTTGGGCTCCTTTCGTTGGTGTATTTACACACTCACTAATGGCAAAAGATATTTCGACCTATTTAAGTTTATTAAAGCAGGATAGCAGGCTGAAGCTTAAGGCTTATAACTTATGGAAAAGCTTACGGCTCTCAGTCCAAAGCTCACAGCTAATACCCCACCGCGGCCTCCTCCGAGGGCTGGCTTTCGTTGCTTGGCCGGGCATTGTCCACCGCGGTCACCGCATAATAATAGGTCTGGCCAGGCCTTGCCTGGGTGTCCACAAAATAGGGCTGCTGCACCAGCTTCGTATTCAAAAGCACGGGGCTAGCTTCTCCGGCCCGGATGCGGTAGACCCGGTAGCCCGCCAGGTCCGGGGCCGGGCTGGGTTCCCAGCGCAATTCCACCCCCTTGTCGGTCCGCACCGCCACCAGGTTCAGCGGGGGCGCCGGCGGGGTCAGGTCCTGGGCCGTCACCGTGCGGCTGGGGGAGTCCAGGCTTTCCAGGGTATAGTCCCCCAGGCGGCGCAGCGACCGAATCATGTAAGTATATTCCACATCGTTCTTCACTGCCACATCTTGATAGGTAGTAGCCACCAGCGGGGTGGGGTTGAGGCGCTGCCAGGCTTGTTGATCGGTGCGGCGGTAAACCGTATATCCCGCCAGGTCCCGGAGGGGAACGCCGTTTTGCAGGGTGGTCACCTCGGGCCAGGCCAGCTGGACTTCCCGGTCGCCGGGCTCGACCGAGGGGGCACCTGGAGCCCGGGGCAGGAGGCCCCAGGCATGGCTCAGCACGGGCGACCAGGCCCCCGGGTCACCTCCGGGGCCGTAAGCCGCCACCCGGTAGCTGTAGCATTTTCCCGGCGTCAGGTCGGTGTCCCGGTAGACTACTCTTTCCCCCTGCACCCGGCCGACCTGGGGATAGGACAGGTCAATCTCCGCCAGGAGAGTAAACTCCGGGACGCACCCCGCGGCGGGAGAGGTTCCGGGAGTGGCGCAGCGGTAGAGGCGGAAACCCGCAAGTTGGGTAAGGGGCTGGCCCAACTGATTCACCTGGGGAAAACCCCAGCGCAGCAGCAGACTCTCACTGTCCTGGGAGAGGCGAAAATCTCTCACCGGAGCGGGCAGCACCAGGTCCGGGGATATGGGGGCTTCTTTTTTGCCGCACGCGGCCACCAGCCCCAGGGCCAGAATCATCACCAGGAGCAAATTTCTCAGTCGCCACATTTGAGGGGATCTCCCGGGCCCTTCAGATGAGCGCAAATTCCTCACCATGAAACACGTTGTTGCAATTCATTGCCTAATTTTCAAGTCCAGATGGGCGCGTAAGACGCGCTCTACACTATGAGGGATTTTCAGTTATCTCTCAAGGCATTTATTTCGAATTATTTGCTGGCACGAGCCGAGAGAACGGATAAACCGGTCTCCCTCGAACTCTTTGCTTGGACTATCTTGCCGGGAGCACAGGCATCTTGCCGGTGTGTACAGACTGGAAGTTTATGCTCCCGAATATAGTAACGATTTGGGGAAGTGGTTTGGGGGAGGCCCTGGGGTCCACGACACCTCGCGGTCAAAGTCGATTGTTCTCTCGATAGTAAAAATTTTGCCTGGCTGATCCCGGTCGACCCGTCAAGTCAGCCCCAGCTCCTGCTCCACCCGGGCCAGGGCCGCGTCCACCCGCACCGGCGCGGTGCCCCCGTGAGAAGCCCGCCGGGCCACGACGTTCTCAATGGCCAGCCAGTCAAAAACCTCCGGTCCGGCCTGGGAGGCAAAGCGCTGGATTTCTTCCAGGGAAAGCTCCCACAGTTCCTTGCCCTGGAATTCGGCGTAGCGCACCAGCCGGCCCACCTGTTCGTGGGCGGTGCGGAAGGGAAGGCCTTGCTGGACCAGGTAGTCGGCCAGGTCCGTGGCCGAGAGGTAGCCGCCTTTAAGAGCATCGGCGATGCGCTCCTCCCGGAGGGTCAGGGAACCCAGCATCCCGGCCATGAGGCGCACCGAGGCCTTGACCGTGTCCACGGAGTCAAACAAGGGCTCCTTGTCCTCCTGGAGATCCCGGTTGTAGGCCAGGGGCAGGCCTTTGACGGTCATGAGCAGGCTCATCAGGTGCCCCGCCACCCGGCCGGATTTTCCCCGGATGAGCTCCGCCACGTCGGGATTTTTTTTCTGGGGCATGATGGAAGACCCGGTGGCATAGGAATCGGGCAGAGCCACGAAGCCGAACTCGGCGCTGGCCCACAGGATAAGTTCCTCGGAGAGGCGGCTCAAGTGCACCATGATCATAGCCGCGTGGGACAGAAATTCCAGAAGAAAATCCCGGTCACTCACCGCATCGAGGCTGTTACGAAAAACCTCTGGGAACTCCAGGAGCCCGGCGGTGTATTCCGGGTCGATGGGAAAGGTGGTGCCGGCCAGGGCCGCGGCGCCCAGGGGCGACACCTGGATCCGGGCCAGAGACTCCTTGAGGCGCATCTGGTCCCGGCGCCACATGTCGTCATAGGCCAGCAGGTGGTGGGCGAAGAGCACGGGCTGGGCCCGCTGCAGGTGGGTGTAGCCCGGCAGAATGACGCGCACATAACGCCGGGCCAGCCGCGCCCCGGCCCTCCGGAGTTCGGCGAGGTCCTGGAGCAATACCTCCACTTCCTCGGCCAGATAAAGGCGCATGTCCAGGGCCACCTGGTCGTTCCTGCTTCTGGCGGTGTGGAGCTTGCGGCCCGTTTCCCCGATTTTGGTAATCAGGCGGGCTTCGATGGCCATGTGAATGTCTTCCAGGGCCGGGTCAAAGTAAAAGTTATCCTCTTCGATCTCCCCCTGGATTTCGGCCAGCCCCAGGATGATGGCTTCCGCTTCTTCCCCGCTGAGAATGCCCTGTCGGGCCAGCATGCGGGCGTGGGCCATGGACCCCTGAATGTCATGGCGGTAAAGCCGCCGGTCGAAATGGAGGGAGCTGGTGAACTCCTCCACTGCCTTCTCCGTCACGCCCTCAAAGCGCCCGCCCCAGAGCTTGTCATTCATGAGTAACTCTTCTCTTTTCCAGATAGGTTAATTTGAGGCAAGGGCCTGGGAACATTAGCCCGCTCTGATCTCGATATCCTCACGATCCTTTTACCGGAAAACCGGCAACAAGCCTGTTTCTGCACAGGCTGGAAGCCTGGGCTCCCGCTTATTTTTTCTTCTGAAAAGAAACCAGCTCTTGAATAATTTCTTTGTTTTCAGGCGTATTTTTCCGGACCACTTTGACATTGCCCACCCGCGGCGCAAACCAAAAATGGCCTTCCTGCACCGCGTTTTTGGGGTCCTTTTCATGGAAATACACTTTTTTGATCAGCAGACAATTTTCAAAGGTTCCCGCAGGTACCTGGACCGTGGCCGCGGTGTCCTCCACGGTGTTGTGGATGATCAGCCCCCGGGCCGATTGTTTCCAGGTCGCTCCCTTGCTTAAGGGAAATTTGAGAATGTAGAATTTTTCCGGCAGAAAGGTAGGTTTCGGTTCGTTCAGGGATTGGCGGGCCACCACATAAAAGCCGCCGGCATCCTGGACAATGAAGTATTTGGCTTTTTGTTTCAAAGTGTCGGCGGGTTCATAAAAGGAGAAAACCTGGGGCACGACTTTGAGGCCCTTAAGTTCCGTGGGGGCCAAATTTTCCTTGACGGATTTGGCCGTGCCGATTTGTTTGTCGGTCTTGAGGTCGAGGAGGGTGTGCTGAAATTCCCAGACCATGCCTTCTTGCAAGGGAAAGTAACTTTCGGGGGATGCTCCCCACACCCATCCCGAGAGGCCCAAGATAAGAAAACCAATAAGAAAAACCTTTTTCATCACACTAACCCCTTCCCTAGATCGTGGTCGGATTCTTGCGAATGTCACGTGGCGCGGCTAACTTAACAAGTCTTTCTTGATCTGCTCGTATTCTTCCTGGCTAATTTCCCCGCGGGCATAGCGCTTTTTGAGGATATCCAGGGGGGAATCGCCCACCCCACCCGGTGGGGTCTCCCCCGGGGGCCGGCCCCCACCACGGCCAAAGAGGAAGTAGAGGACAAAAACCACCACCAGTATAAAGAACACGGGCATGAACATGGGAAAAAACCACATATGGTCCCACCAGTTATACCCCGGGCCCATAATCCACCTCCCCTATTCAAGGGTTTTATAAAAGATCGGGCTGCACGCCTGGGGTGCAGGGAGATAAGCCAGGAGCGGCGGGACCGGCACCGTCGCTGGCCCGCTCCATCTTTTCAGCGCCTCTGCCAGCGGGGGCCGGCCGGGGTGTCGATGATCTCGAGACCTTCGTTCTCCAGTTCGGCCCGGATGCGGTCCGCGGTGTGCCAATCCCGGCGTTGGCGCGCGGCTTCCCGTTCCGCCAGGCGCGCCTCGATGTCAGCATCCCGACCGGCCTCCGGGGGATTCATGACCCCCAGGATATCGTCAATTTCGGCCAGGCGGGTCATAACTGCGTGAGCACCTTTTCGTCCCAGTTTACCCTGATCCAGCTCAACATTCAGATCCCCTACCAGGCTGAAGAGCGCGGACAGACCCCGGGAAATGTTCAAGTCGTCATCCAGGGCCTGCACCACATCTTTTTTGAGCTGGAACAGACCTTCTTCCACCCGGGCGAGGCTGGTGTCATCCTCGGCAGTCACCGTGCTGAGACGGGTGAGAAAATGGTCCAGGCGGGCCCGGGCCCGGGCCGCAGCCTTGAAGGTGTCGTCGCTGAAGGTAAGGGGCTTGCGATAGTGGGTGGCCAGCAGAAAAAACCGCACGTCCTCACCTGTGCAGCCCTGCTCGAGCAGCTCCCGCACGGTCTCCCGGCCGGTCTCTTTGAGGGGCCGGCCGTCCCGCAGGACCCGCTCCCCGTGCAGCCAGTAGCGGGCCAAAGGTTTCCCCGTGGCCGCGGCGAACAGGGCGTTTTCATTTTCCTCGTGGGGGAACATGGACTCAATGGAGCCCACGTGAAAGTCGGCGGAGTTGCCCAGATGCTTCACCGCCATGGCGGCGCATTCCAGGTGCCAGCTGGGGCGCACCTGCCCCCAGGGGGTGGTGAAGTAAAGGCCCTTTTTTAATTCTCCCAGTTTGGCCCGCTTCAAGAGGGTAAAATCCCGGGGATTTTCCTTGGCATAGTCATCCAGGTCCACGGTCTTGCCGACCCGGATCTTGCTCAGGTCCACTCCGGACAGGCGCCCATAGTCCTTGTAGCGGGAGATGTCAAAATAGACTGAACGCAGTTTTTCATAGGCATAGCCCCGCTCCAGGAGGCGGCGGGTGAGCGCGGTCATATCATCCACGTGCTCGGAGGCCAGCGGGAACAGGCCGCTGTCGTCGACCCTCAGGGAGGCGAGGTCCCGGAAAAACTCCTGGCGAAAATGCCCGGTGAACGCGGCCAGCTCCTGGCCCGCGGCTTCGGCCCCCGCGATGGCCCGGTCGTCCAGGTCGATGAGGCTTACCACCTTGTGCACTTTAAAGCCCCGGAATTTGAGGTAGCGCTGCAGGAGGTCGGCTAGCACCAGGCGCCGGGCTACCCCCAGGGTGAGGAAGCTGTTCAAAGCGGGGCCGTCCACAAAGAGGGTGGCTTCGCCGGCCCGCTGAGGCTCGAAAGCCTCCTTGGCCCGGGTGAGGCTGTTATAGACCTGGAAGGTGGGAATTTCTTTTTCCGCATACAGCGGGGTGGACAGATAGCGCTCGCCGCTGTCCGGGGCGATGGCCACAATAAGGCCGCTCTCCAGGTCCCGGGCCAGATGCAGGGCCACGGCCACTGCGGCGCCGCTGCTCATGCCGAGGAACAGCCCCTCCTCCCGGGCCAGACGCCGGGCCAGATCGAAAGCCTCTTCGTCTTCCACGTTGACCAGGTCATCGGCCACGCCTTTGGCAAAAATGCCGGGCACGTAGGATTCTTTCAGGTTTTTCAAGCCCTGGATGGCATGCCCCAGAAAAGGCTCGACCCCGACCATCCGAATGTCAGGATTATATTCCCTCAGATAGCGGGTCAGCCCCATCAGGGTGCCGGTAGTGCCGATGGTGGCCACCACGTGGGTGACCCGTCCTTCGGTCTGCTCCCAGATTTCCTTGGCCGTGCTTTGATGGGAGGTGGGATTGTGGGGGTTGTTAAACTGGTCCACCAGGAAGTACTTCTCCGGGTGCTCCCGGGCCATCCGGTAGACTTCCTCGATGGCGCCATCGGTCCCCAGATGGGCCGGCGTCTGGAGAAGCTCCGCGCCCAGGGCCCTGAGGATCCGTTTGCGCTCCTCGGACGCGGATTCGGACATGGCCAGCAGCAGCCGGTACCCTTTGACCGCGCACACCAGGGCCAGGCCGATGCCGGTGTTGCCGCTGGTGGCCTCGATGACCGTCTTGGCCGGGGTCAGTTCCCCCGAAGCTTCGGCGGCCTCGATCATGGCCAGCGCGGGCCGGTCTTTGATCGAGCCTCCGGGATTGAAATATTCCAGTTTGACGTAGATCTCCACCCACGGGTTGGGGTTGAGCTTGTTGAGACGCACGATGGGGGTTTCCCCCATTAACTCCAGGATGGAAGACGCTCGCCGTGTCATGATGGTAGATAAGATGCCACCAGGGGAGAGTGGGATATCAAGGGCCGACCTCGGGCTCAGGAAGGCCCGAGAACCGAACTGCCAAATTTAATCTTCCTCCAGGTCTCCGGCCAGATACTGGTTGACCAGGCCGATAAACTGCAAAACGAAATTCTGGCGCTCCTCCGGATTTTTTTCCAGCACCGTCATCAGGCGGTGAGCCAGGGCCAGGATGACCAGACCGGCTTCCTGGGGGGTAACATTCTCCTTGTTGAAACGCTCCAGGATGCTGTTGGCCAGTAATCGGATGCGTTCATTAAATTTTTCGTCGTTCGGGTCCATGATCATCACAGATTTGTGTGGGATAAGGGGTCGATATACCCTCCAAAATATGGCTGACGGTAACATATCTCCAGGCTAAATGCAATCTTGGACTGCCTCTGGGGGGCTGCCCGGCGGCTTGGCCAAAGTTCACTTCGGGGAGCATTTTAAAAATCCTTGGTGGATGGCTCCCATTTCCGAGAAAATGGACAATGCTAGCCAATAATTAGAACCCCGCGTTAACATCATGAAACACAGACTCCGACCCCCGCTTGTTTAACAAGTTAAAATACTTCAACATTTTTTTTGGCCGCTTCTGGTATGGTAATTGCTTTCGAGTATGGCAAGTCCCTAATCGAGGTTTTGCCATGAATAGCCACAATGACGTCAATCAAGCCGATTCACAATTACAGCGGGCCCGGGAGTTGTTGGCTGAAGGTCAACACCAGGAGGCTCTGGTCCTGGCCCTGGACGCCCTGCAAACCGTACTGTGCAATCTCCGGGAATCTTTGCTGAAGTTTCAGCATAGCCTGAATCAGGTTCAAGAAGAAAAAGGCAAAATGGAACTCACCCAGCAAGAGCTGGAGTCCCTGGCATCCTTTCACCAGAAGAAGTCCCGGATTTATCACTAAAAAAAGCTCCTCGCCAGGCCAAGCCCTTGCAGATCTGACGCTACAGGACCATCTTGTCTCCGGTAGTCCAGAATTTTGCTTTTCCGCCTTCGCTTACCGTCCTGCTCCAGCCGCCCCTGCTTGACCCCTCTTGTGGGAATGATTACTTAAAATTGGAATAACATTTCCAAGGAGGAGACCCATGAGCCAATTGATCGCCTGTGCCACTCCCGAGGGTGTCATGCTGGCCAGCGACAGCCGCGTCGAAAGTTTTGCAACCTCTGGGGAAGAACAATTTGTTCAGGTGGAGCGTTTTATTCCTCTCACTTCCCATGCGGTTCTGGCCTCGGGGGGAGCTCTGGAGGCTCAGGACCTGGCCCGGCAGTTCGCCGATTTTGTCAAGGATGAGCAGTTAAAAGATTTTGACGCCATAGTGCAGGCGGCCGTCCCTTTCTTCAGCGGCAAGGTGGATGAATTTCTGCGCAAAGCCTGTGAAAAACTGCCCCTCAACCCCGTGATCAACATGTACATGCTCCTGGCCGGCTATGCTCCCCAGAAACCGGACACTCCCGGCCGCCTGTTCATTATTTGGGACCGGGTCCAACCCCCCAAAATTGAATCCACCGAGGGTACCCACATTTTCACCCTGCCCCGGCGTATGGGACTGGAGTACAGGCTGAATCAGTTGGTGGCCGGTCTGGCTCCGCTGGCGGACATGGTGGAGGAGGCCAAAGCCGCTATGGAGAAGCTGGCCAGCCAGGATCAATATGTGGGTCCCCCTTTCCGTTATCTCACCATAAGTCAAGAGGGGATCAAGGAGCGCTAAAAGCGTTGGGCTGTGGAGTTAGTTTGCTTTTCCCCCGGGAATCTGTTAACAATTCGGACTGTTGAGATGCTTCTGATGAACAGGTGATGCTTCTTGCCGTCCGATCTTGACCGATTGCGCATTGACCGCACTGGCGGAGAATTTCGACCTGCCGGTTCCCGCCGCCTGGTCTTGATTTTGGTTTTGGTCTGCCTGGTCCTGGCGGTCCTGGCAGCCCTTTATTTTTGGGGACCCCTGCGCCCGTCGGAAGAGGTCGAGGTGACGGTGGTGTCCAAGGTTTATCCCGCCCAGGCTTACACCGTGCTGAACGCCAGCGGCTATGTAGTGGCCCAGCGCAAAGCGGCCGTGTCTTCCAAGAGCACCGGCCGCCTGGAGTAC
>Ga0114919_10004531_pt1 | contig 11161 bp, 9 predicted proteins | sample BlataG_FD_88682 | JGI IMG/M metagenome (GOLD analysis project Ga0114919, IMG submission 88682) | Deep subsurface microbial communities from Black Sea to uncover new lineages of life (NeLLi) - Black_00105 metaG | ecosystem: Environmental > Aquatic > Marine > Oceanic > Sediment | place: Atlantic...
CCTGATAAGGAAGAGGAGATTCTTCATAGAGGTCTTTGAAAGTTTCTTTATTTTTTAGAAGTTCCTTTTTCGCTTTTTCAACTTGGATTTCGATTTTTTCTAGTTCTTTGAAGAGTGCTGTCCTTTTCTTGTTTATCAACCTATTTCCCTTTATAGATATAACAATCTTATAAGACCTTGAAGCAGCTTGTCAACGTAGAACTCCATTCCCGGGAGGCAGGTCACACAATTCAAACGGGCTAGTAGAGTTTTCATCGGAAGAGGTCTCTCTCTTAAAAGATCAGATCAACAAAAAATTCCCCTCTCCATTGACGGTTGGCCAAGCCTTTAATATTCTTGATCCGATAGAAGCCGAGGAAAGGAAGGAAAAAGAAAAGAAGAAATCTTGACCAAATAGTATGTCCAAAATGTGTCCATTGGATTTTTTCCAATTCTGAGCTCATTTTAGAAATTTCGTTACCCCATATCTTATTTTGAGTGTGTCCATTTTGTGTCCACTTTTTTCTGTTTTAAATTGTATGAGATTGTAGAAGATTGTATATAATTGTAATAGGGGAATAAGGCTTAACTCATTATATTTCAATGTTCTCAGAGGAAAAAAAGGGTGTGGCGAGGGACGGAATTGAACCGCCGACGCAGAGATTTTCAGTCTCTCGCTCTACCGACTGAGCTACCTCGCCATAGAATAGTAATTATTACTTCTTTTATATCAATAAGTTAGTTTGATCAAATATTTAATCTTCACTAAATTTGGCTTCATCGTTACTTCATGTATATGAGTTCATCTTCAGTTTTTTCCTGTTTAATATAATTTTTCCCTTTTTTTATGTCAATCTTTTTTCTTTATTTGCTCTTTTAATACTTCTTTTGCTTTCTTCATTTTCCCTTATCTCTCTCTACGATATGACAATTTGTGCATTGCGTCTTTTCTTACACTCGTGAAGCCGGAAATATTTTGTCTCTGTGTGTTTTAAGTGAATTGTTTAAAAATCTCTCTGTTTTTCTCCAAGATGGGAAGAAGATTATCATCTTCTTTAGATGCATGATTTAAAAGAAGATCAAATATTTTTCTCCCTAAAAAATTTAATTGTGAACTTGTGTCTTCATCATAAGATGCAGTTTTTTTAGCAGTTATATTCATGAATTCTTCCACTCTTGATGAGATTATTCCATGTTCCTTCTGTAATTCCAGTATCAATTTTACAGTTTCCGGTGTGGCGAACTTTAACAAGCAAACAGGGAAAACATTTTTTTCTTCAAATGCAAAATGAGCAGTTACATTTTTGTTGAAAAAGTCTTCAATTGGCTTGATCTTCCTCCATGCTTCCTTATCATGAATTAAGTCCAGTATTCCTTTAAGATTTTCCACATATTCTGAAACTTCCTCATGATCATTAATTAGCTTATCCAATAGATCCTTTTGTTTCATAATAACCTCCCTTCTACGTTTTCTAAATATCGTCTAATAGGGAAATAATTGTATCCTCTTTTTTTGATTTATTGATTTTTAGCTTTTTTCAATTATTTGAATATGTCTTTGTGCTTGTTTGAATGCGAAATTTCCACCTTCAGCTATTTGAAGTTTACCTTTTTAGTTGTTCTTAAGTATAATTTCACTCAAAAATAAAGTCAATTATTAAGTTAATTTTTCATCTTGCTTTTGAATAAGACAGGGAGAATTTTCTTTCTTTAGATGCTTTATTCTGATAGAATAAACTCCAAATTTAAGGCGGTGTGGGGCGTTTAATGAAAATTGCAGCTGTTCTCCCTCATGTTGAAATTTTTGGAGGAGTCAGGCGGTATCTTGAAATCGGAAATGAATTTTCAAGGAGGGGCAATTATTTTGTCCTTTTCCATCCTGATGGGAACAAGCCTGAATGGCTGCATTTTAAGGGTTTAACTCAACCTTTTTCTTCTCTGGGAAAGGAAAAATTTGATATCGGAATCTGCAGCGAATATTCAGTTCTGTCCTATTTTGAAAAATTAGAAACAAAGGCGAAGTTTTTTTATTTTCTCCTGGAAGGCCATAAACAGGAAAAAGAGGTCGCCAGGAGAAATTATTTTTTTCTTGGAAATTCTGAGGGAATTTGCCGCCGGATAGAGAAAAAGTACAAAGTTCCCTGCCTCAGGGCTCCCGGAGGAGTTAATCCTGAATTCTTTTACCCGGTAAAAAGAGAAAATGGAAAAGAAGAGCTCAGAATACTGTGTTATGGCCGCATTTTCAGGAAAAGAAAAGGTGTTCAGTATGTCATCCGTGCTGTTGAAGGGCTTTATCGGAAATTTCCCCACCTAAAGCTCATTTTATTTGACAGCTTGGTGGGTGAAGACAGAAAAGATCCCCGCCCGAAAATTAAAACCCGTGTCCCTTATGAATTTCACCTGAATCTTCCCCAGAGCAAGATGGCATGGCTTTATTCGCAGGCGGATATTTTTGTGAGCGCTGAATGGCGAGCGGGATGGTCGAATACTTCAGCTGAAGCTATGGCCTGCCAGATTCCGGTTGTCTGCACCCGGAGCGGAACCCGGGATTTTGCTTTTCATGATAAGACAGCTCTTGTTGTTCCTTTTCCTCTCCCCCTGTTATTACGCCGTCAGATCAAGAGGCTCATCAAGGATGAAGAGCTCCGTCTCCGGATTGGCCGTGCTGGAAATGAAAAAATACGCATGTTTTCCTGGGCTTCCCTGGTGGATAAATTAGAGGAGATTTTTAAGCAACAGGCGAAATTGAAATAGGAAATTCATTGTGATATTCTTTTAACGGAGGAAAACTCGATGGAAGAAAAAGTGCTAAAAGAGCTTTTATTGAAAGAGAGCGAAGAATTCAGCAAAGCAAATAGCCTTCACCAGCAGTATGAAAAGAAACTCGGAAAGTTCAAAGTGAAAAGTTATCTTACCGAGGAGGAAAAGCTGGAAGAGAAGGAACTAAAAAAAAAGAAGCTCGCTCTAAAAGACAAAATGTACTACCTTATGACTAAATACAGAAAGTCTCTTAAGTGATTCAACCACCAGAAAAATGAAAGGGATAAAAAAACCGAGAGTTGCTCTTGTAGGGACAGACTCGCTGCGCGGAAAAGAGCTTAAGAATATCTTGAGCCAGAAGAGGTTTCCACTGAAAGATATAGAGTTTTTCGATCCGGACGTGGAAGAAGAATTCAGTAAGCTGACTCAGTTCCGGGGAGAGGCCAAAGTGATTCACCATCTCGAGAAAAAATCCCTCCAGGATATAGATCTGGTATTTTTAGCATCGGACAGGAGTGTGAATCAAGAATTTGGGATTCTTGCCCCCAAACAAGAATTCCGGGCGATCGATTTGAGTGAAACATTTAATGCTAAGGAGGAAATTCCTGTCATCGTAGCGGGAGTGAATGATGAGATTATTGGAAAAGATAAACCACACCTTATTGCCAATCCTCATCCTGTCACAATTGTCCTTTCCCACCTTTTTTTTGCTGTTCTCAAAGAATTCGGGCTTTTAAAAGCCATTTCTTTTATCCTTCAGCCTGTTTCGGCGTTTGAACAGCCCGGCATCGAAGAGCTGGTTGACCAGAGTTATTCTTTTCTGTCCAGTACTTCTCTGTCTAAAAAGGTGTTCAAGGAGCAGATTGCCTTTAATTTTCTCTCCCATACAGACCAGGGTGACAAAGATGGTTTTTCATCTGTTGAGAAACAGATCACATCAGAGATAAAACGCGTCCTCAACACGCGTGATTTTCTTCTTTCGCTATCCATCATCCAGGCCCCTGTATTCCATTCATACTCGATTATGACTTATTTAGAATTAAAGAAAAAAACTGGTATACAGGATTTAAAGGAACTTTTCAAAAAGTTTTCCTTTTTTAAGCTTTCCTTTTCAACCCTTTCGTCTCCTGTTTCAGTGGCAGGGAAAGAGGAAATTTTTATCGGACAGATAAAAAAAGCAGAGTCGTTTCCAAACAGTTTCTGGATCTGGGCCGTAGCGGACAATTTAACTCGGGGCTCAGCTTTAAATGCGTTTGAGATTGCAAAAAAAATTGTCTCTGAGTCCCAGGTTTAAATAATGAGAGAAATAATTCAGCTGCTCAAGCTCACTCTCGAAGAGAAAAAAAGGCTTACCCTTGCCTTTGTCTTCAGCATGTTTGCTGCTTTTTTTACATATCTTTTTGTTAATCTGGTCCAGCCGATCATAGATAAGATGTTCCTGCAGGAGACCGCGCAGGCATCTGCCGGAAAACCGGGCCTAATAGGTGTTATTTTTGATAAGCTCCGGGCTGACGAAGACCAGCTCATGTGGCTTATCCCGTTAATCCTGGTGATCGTTATTTTTGGTAAGGGATTGTTCACTTTCCTTTCCTCATTTTTCATAAAGAGTGTCGGGCACAAAGTTGTCAAGAAGCTGAGGGATGATCTTTTTGAAAACATTGTTTATCAATCTACGGATTTTTTTGATTACAGGGCTACCGGAGAGTTGATGTCCCGCTTAACGAACGATGTTGACAAAATCCAGCAGGCTGTCTCAGGCAGCATGGGTGATTTCATCCGGGAAATATTTATTCTTATTGCCCTTCTTGTCTATGTGTTTATTACTGATTGGCAGTTGGCCATGATTTCTTTTGTCATAGCACCTACGGCTGTTATTCCCCTGATTCTCTTCAGCCGCCAGCTTAAAAAAAGAGGCATGCAGGGTCAGGTAAAGATAGCTCAGATCTACAATATTCTCCACGAGGCCATTACCGGCAACAAGATCGTCAAGGCTTTCACCATGGAAAAGTTTGAATTGAAGAAGTTTGCTCAAGCCACAAAAAGCTATTTTAAAACCAGCATTAAACTGGCCTGGATAGGGAGCTTATCTTCACCTTTTATGGAGTTTTTAGGTGGAGTAATCGGTGCTGTTGTTCTTGGCATTGGCACGTGGAGGATAACTCAGGGATACATAAGCCCGGGTGATTTCTGTTCTTTTATTGTTGCTATTTTTTATTCTTACACCCCTATCAAGCGTCTGAGCAAAGCCAACAACACTATCCAGCTGGGATTAGCCAGTTATGAAAGGATTCAGGAGATTTTTCAAGCTAAACCCCAGGTTGAAGAGCATCCGCGTGCTTATCCACTTCCTCCGGTTAAAGGAAGAGTGAGGTTCGAAAATGTTTCTTTCAGCTACAACGAGATGATGCCTGTTCTTCATGATGTTAATTTTGAAGTTAAACCTGCGGAAACAGTTGCTCTTGTTGGGCTGAGCGGCGCTGGCAAGACAACCATAATCAATCTCCTTTCCCGCTTTTATGATCCAACTTCAGGAAAGATCACAATTGATGGAATCGACATCCATGAAGTAAGCCTTTCTTCACTGCGCTCACAGATCGGGCTGGTTACCCAGGATCTTATTCTTTTTAATGACACTGTGCGCAACAATATTGCCTATGGCCTGGAAGAGATATCTACGGACAGGATTGTTGAGGCAGCCAAGGCGGCTAAAGCACACGAATTTATCAAAAAACTTCCCAAAGGATATGACGCAGATATCGGGGAGAAAGGGACATTGCTTTCAAGCGGGCAGAGACAGAGGTTAACGATAGCCAGGACATTGCTCAAGGACCCCCCGATCCTTGTCCTTGACGAGGCAACCTCAGCTTTAGATTCCGAATCGGAAAGATTAATACAGATTGCAATGGCCAATGTCATGAAAGACAGAACGACATTTGTTATAGCTCACCGCCTGTCTACTGTGAGAGGCGCAAACAGGATTTTTGTGGTTGATAAGGGGAAGATCGCTGAGATCGGTACACACGAAGAGCTCTGCCAGCAGGACGGGATTTATAAAAAACTGTATGACCTGCAGTTTCTGGAAGAAGAGGAGAAAACACCATGATTCTGAGCATGACTGGCTTTGCAGAGAAACGGTTTAACTCTAAAACTCTTTCCGCTAAAATCAGCATCAGGAGCTTAAACCATCGTTTCCTGGATTGGAATTACCGGGGAACCCATATAGGCGAGGTGGAAAACAGGCTGAGAGCTATCTCTCAGAGTAAACTACACAGGGGGAGGATTGAAGTTTTTATAGAATTGTATTTTTCAGATGCCTCATCCTGGAAGCTTCATATAAATGAGGAATTACTCCGGAAAATCATATCTTCTGTAGGGAATATCTCTTCCCGGATGAAAAAAAGCGTGAATATTTCGGTAGAAAATATGTTTAACCTTCCTCAGGTCGTAAAGCTGAATAGAAAAAGTTTCAGCAATGCAGATGTGGCTTTTTTAGAGAGGAGTTTTAAAAAAACACTGGATGAAGTCCTGAGAATGAGAAAAAGGGAAGGGAAAGAGATTGAAAAAGAGGTCCGGGGCTATCTTAAAAATATAGGGCAGAGCGTGAATCGGCTCGGCAAACTGTCCGAAAAGCAGCCTTCTCTCGTAAAGGAGAAATTAAGTCGGCGGTTGAAGGAATTAAGTCAAGAAGTAACCTTCTCAGAGGAAAAGTTAGCAGAGGAAGTTGCCTATCTTGCTCAACGTTATGATTTGACTGAAGAGATAATAAGGTTAAAATGTCATCTGGGTTATATGATTGAGCTTCTTTCTCCAGAAAAAAAAGAACCTGCGGGCAAAAAGCTGGATTTTATCGCCCAGGAACTTTACAGGGAAGCGAACACCATAAACTCTAAATCCCAGGATATAAAAATTATCAAAGAAAGTTTAGCCATTAAAGGAGAGGTGGAAAATATCCGGCAGCAGGTTCAGAATATAGAATAGATTAGCTTTTATTATTTTAGGAACAGGAGGAAAAATATGATTTTTGTCATCACTGGCCCGTCAGGATGCGGGAAGTCAACTATGGTTCGGATGATTCAAGAGAAAATAGATAATGTCCGGTTTTCGGTTTCCCACACAACCCGAGAAAAAAGAGAGTCAGAAGAAGAGGGCAAAGATTATTATTATGTGTCAAAACCTGAATTTGAGCAGATGATAAAAGAGGAGAAATTGGCTGAGTGGGTTTTCCTCCATGATAATTATTATGGAACATCCAAGAAGGAGATCAATGAGGAAGGAACCAGGGGAGATCTTCTCCTGGACATTGATGTTTATGGCGCACAGCAGATAAAGCCAAGATTAGAGAAGGCTCTGTTCATTTTTATATTGCCTCCTTTATTCAAGGATCTGAAAACAAGGCTTGAGGAAAGAGGTCAGGTCAGTGTTGATACGATTAATAAAAGGCTTGAGGTTGCCAGGCGGGAGATCTTGGCATACCCCCAGTTTGATTATATCGTCATTAATGATAGTCTGGACAGAGCTGTCCAGGAGCTGGAAGCAATAATTTTAAGCGAGAGATGCCGTCTCGACTCTCGCAAAAAAGAAATTGAGCCAATTCTTCAGAGTTTTCTTGGAGAGGAATAAAAGTCTAAATGGCGATAATTGTATTGGGAGTGAGTTCTTCCATCAGTCTGTACAAAGCCTGTGAAATTATCCGGGGTTTTCAGGAAAAGAAATTTCAAGTTCAGGTCATCATGACTAAGAATGCCACGCGTTTGATTTCACCTCTACTTTTTAGCTCCCTCTCCGGGAAAAAGGTTCTTGTAGACCCTTTTGAAGAGGAATACTCGGAAAAGATTGCACACGTTACTCTGGCGAAGGAGGCGTCTCTTCTCCTTGTTGCCCCTGCCACTGCCAATATAATCGGGAAGTTTGCCTCCGGAGTGGCTGATGATTTTCTCTCGACGTTTTATATGGCTGCCGAGTGTCCAAAGCTTATTGCCCCTGCCATGAATGAGGTTATGTATCTTCATAAACAAACACAGCAGAATATCCAGAAACTCCAAGCCGCTGGAGTAAAATTTGTTGAGCCGGAGAGGGGATATCTGGCTTGCGAGGATGAAGGATGGGGAAGGCTGGCCGCTCCTGAAAAGATCATTAAAGAGAGCCTTAGTCTTTTAGTAAAGAGTAAAAGCTTAAAGGGAAAAACGGTTTTAGTTACAGCTGGCCCGACAAGGGAATTCCTCGACCCAGTACGCTTTCTCACGAACCGTTCTTCGGGGAAAATGGGTTACGAGCTTGCAGAAGAAGCTCTCCGCCGGGGGGCTGAAGTTATCCTTATTTCAGGACCAACTCACATTTTTCCGCCTCCTGGAGCAAAATTCAGGAAAATCCAGACAGCTCAGGAAATGGAGAAAGAGGTCGGGAAAAACTTTGCCAGGGCTGATATTGTATTGATGGCAGCAGCTGTCTCCGATTTCAGGTTTGCCCGGATTTCCTCTCAGAAAACAAAAAAAGATAAATTGGGAGAGAAAATCGAGATAATTCCTACGTCAGACATTTTAGAGAAATTAAGCCGTAAGAAGGGAAAAAAATTTCTTGTCGGCTTTGCTGCTGAGACTGAAAAAGTGGTAAAGAATGCCCTTATGAAGATGCAGAAGAAGAACCTTGATCTAGTCGTGGCTAATAATGTTTCAGGTGAGGAAATTGGTTTTGAATCGGATTTTAATCAGGTTAGTTTAATTACCCCTGAAGGAGAAACAATTCATACAGAAAAAAAGAGCAAACTTGAGATTAGCCGGATAATCCTGGATAAAATAGAGGAGATCCTTGGATAAAAAAATTGAAGAATTCCTCAGCAACGTCGAGGAAAAATTAGAATTTTTTTCCCAGCTCGGTATAGATTTTGTTTCATTTTCCTCTCCCTCTAAGGAATCACCCTTTCTTTCCCTGAAAGAGAAAATCCTCCACTGTCAAAAGTGCCCACTGGCTCAGGGAAGAAAAAATGTTGTACCGGGAGAAGGAAGTTTAAACACGGAGCTTGTATTTGTCGGGGAAGCACCGGGACGGGATGAAGATATTCAGGGGCGGCCTTTTATAGGAAAAGCAGGGCAGCTCCTGACTAAAATTATAAATGCCATGAACTTTAAAAGAGAAGATGTTTATATCACCAATATTGTCAAGTGCAGGCCTCCTGAGAATAGAAATCCCCACAAAGAGGAGATTAGAGAGTGCTGCGGATATCTTCTGGCGCAGCTGGAACTGATAAAGCCCCGTGTGATTGTTACTCTGGGCAAAGTGGCTGCGGACTTTTTTATCCGGAGCACCTCAGGGATGACAGCTTTGAGAGGGAATTTCCATGAATTTGAAAATATTCAGGTGATGCCAACCTTCCACCCTTCCTATCTCATCAGAAATGAAGGCAACAAGGAGATCAGGAAAATGGTCTGGGAAGACATGCAGAAAGTCATGGCTTTCCTGGGCAAGAAATGACCTTGTATGCTGATGTTGTCCTGCCCCTTCCATTAGACCAGTCTTTTTCCTACATTGTCCCTGAATCCGCCCAAAAAAATGTGAAGATCGGATCAAGGGTTCTTGTGCCGCTCGGCCAGAGACTGCTGACCGGCTTTATCGTCAACCTCAGGAAAAGAAAATTATCTCAGGTGCTAAAGCTCAAAGAGATTGCGGAAGTACTGGATGAGAGTCCTGTTTTTTCACTGTCTTTTCTGTCTTTTGCCCGGAAGTTAAGCAGCTATTATTATTCATCATGGGGAGAGCTTCTCCAGGCTTCCCTTCCTCCGTCTTTTATCCTCAAAAGCCAGAAAAGAGTATCCCTTTCAACAAAAGGAAAAACTTTACTCCGGGGTGATGAGCTATCTGGGGAGGAAAAAGAACTCCTTGGATATCTCAAGAAAAGGGAGTATACGGCACTCTATCTTAAAAGGAAATTAAAAGTCAAAAATCTTTCCCTTCTTCTTTCCAGGCTGGAAAAGAAAGGATTGATCCATATCCAGGAGGACATAGAGAAGATTAGACAGAAAACAGCGCCGAAAACTCCTGTGGGCGAGACTCAGCTTGAGATGGATTTTTCACTGGATGCCCGTTCCCTGGAGGTTGCCGGGCAAATCACCCGAAAAATAGGGGATCAAGTCTTTTTGCCTTTTTATCTTTTTGGTCCTTCAGAGAAGAGAGAGTCTGTTTATTTTTATTTGATAAAAAGAATACTTGCGGATGGAAGAAAAGTTTTATATTTGGTGCCGGAGATAACGCTGACTCAATCGCTTACAGAGAAGTTCGAAAAAAAGCTGGGAGAAAAAGTCGCTCTTCTTCACAGTCGGTTATCTGAAAAAAAGAGGGAACTCGAGTGGCGGAAGATTAAGAATGGAGAAGTGGATGTAGTGGTTGGGCCCCGTTCGGCTCTTTTTTCTCCTCTTGAGAATCTGGGCCTGATTATTGTCGATGAGGAACAGGATGAGTCATATTACCAGCGGGAAAATCCCTGTTATGACGCGAGAAAGGGTGCCCGGTTCAGAGCAAAGCAAGAAGAGGCTGTGCTGGTCTATGGTTCAGCCCGTCCCTCTGTTTCTGCTTTTTTTTGGGCAAAAAAAAGAGGCAGTCTACTAAGCCTGGAAAGTGAGCCCAGGAGAAGAAATGTAAAGATAGTTGATGACCGTAAGGAAAAAGGAGTGATTTCCCGGAAACTCGAGGAAAAAATCGCGGCAAGGTTAAATAAAAGAGAGCCGGTTATTCTCTTCTTAAACCGGCGGGGATATGCCTCCTCTCTCTTCTGTTCGCGGTGCAACACCATCCCCCGCTGCAGCCGCTGCGATATTGCCCTGTCTTATCACAAGAAGGAAGAGAAATTGGTTTGTCATTACTGCGGTTACAGTCTGCCCAAAATGGATAACTGTCCGGAATGCGGCAGCAGGATGATAAGAGAGAGGGGAATTGGAATCGAGGCTTTAGAGGAAAAGTTAAAAACTCTATTTCCTCAAAGCTGTGTGACATCTTTTGCCACGGATTTGACCAGGTTAGAGCAGGAAAGAGTCCTTCACAACTTCCGGAGAGGGAAAATTGATATTCTTGTTGGAACCCAGCTCCTGGCTCATCAGGTGGATGTTCCTCCGGTTTTTTTGGTCGGCATTCTCTTTCCGGAGACGATTCTTACCCTGTCAGATTACAGAGCCGGTCAAAAAACCTTTTTGACCTTAAGCCAGATGATGAAGTTTCTGAAGGATGACGAAAGAGCAGAAGTCCTGATTCAGACAACGCTCCCCCAGCATTTCACTATACGCCAGGCAGCATTTGAAGATTATATTTCTTTTTATAAACAGGAATTGAGACTGCGCCGGCTCATGAACTATCCTCCATTTTCCCATATCGTTGAAGTCTTATTCCAGGGCGAGAATTTAAGAAGTGTTGCCCGTAAATCGCGGGAGTTCTCTGA
>Ga0114919_10004532_pt1 | contig 11160 bp, 14 predicted proteins | sample BlataG_FD_88682 | JGI IMG/M metagenome (GOLD analysis project Ga0114919, IMG submission 88682) | Deep subsurface microbial communities from Black Sea to uncover new lineages of life (NeLLi) - Black_00105 metaG | ecosystem: Environmental > Aquatic > Marine > Oceanic > Sediment | place: Atlantic...
ACGTCCGGGCGGTTGGTGGCGGCGATGAGGATGACACCCTCGTTGGCCTCGAAGCCGTCCATTTCCACCAGCAGCTGGTTCAGGGTTTGTTCCCGTTCATCATGACCGCCCCCCAAACCGGCGCCCCGATGACGGCCCACGGCATCGATTTCGTCGATGAAGATGATGCAGGGGGCGTTCTTCTTAGCCTGGATAAAGAGATCCCGGACCCGGGCGGCGCCCACACCCACGAACATCTCCACGAAGTCGGAGCCGCTGATGCTGAAAAAGGGAACCCCCGCTTCGCCGGCGATGGCCCGGGCCAGCAGCGTTTTGCCGCTGCCCGGCGCGCCTACCAGGAGGACCCCTTTAGGAATACGGCCTCCCAGGCGGGTGAATTTCTTGGGGTCTTTGAGAAATTCAATGATCTCAGCGACTTCCTCTTTGGCTTCCTCGATACCGGCCACGTCCTTGAAGGTGACCTTGACAGAGCTTTCCGTCATCAGGCGGGCCCGGCTTTTGCCGAAGGACATGGCTTTGCCGCCGCCGGACTGCATCTGGCGCATAAAAAAAATCCAGATGCCCACCAGGACCAGCATGGGCAGCCAGGAAATCAGCAGGGTAGAGTACCAGGGGTTGTCATCCTTGGGTTTGGCAGTGATTTCCACCCCTTTTTGCTGGAGAAGCTTGACCAGATCGGGATCACCGGGGGTGAAGCTTTTAAAGGCCCGGCCGTCTTTCTGTTCCCCGGTAATTTCCTCACCCTGGAGAACCACGGATTTAACTTTGTTGGCCCTGACCAATTCCAGAAATTGGGTATAACTCAGGGAAGCCTTGCTCCGGGCTTGTTCAGCGGTGTTGAAGTAATTGAAGAGAAAAATCATCACCAGGCTGATGAGCAGCCAGAGAGCGATATTTTTGTAAAAGGGGCTGAGGCGATTATTCATTAGTCAGATATTGGACTTACGTTAGAAAATTTTTTTCAGAGGAAATGTATATTTCTCCTGGTCATATTTTAGGTTTATTTTGGAAAAATGCAAGGTGATTCTAAGCTTTGGGGGAAACGAGCCCCCTCCCCGAGGGGTTGATCACCCTGGACAAACCAAATTGTAATTATACTTTTTCTCCACCGCAGTGTCCATTCCCACCCCAAGAACAGGGAATTTCCGTTAAAGCTTCTGTTCCCAGCCCGGGTTCGAAAGCTTCAGGCCCCGTGAATGGCGGCGGCGAAAACTCTTCCCGGAATGCAGCAGGATCCAAATCCAAGCAGAGTGGAAAAATGTGCCACCAAGTTGGGCCGGTGGGGGAGGAAGCCAGCCGACCGCTAAGAAGCATCTCTGGCTTCACAAAAAGCGGGACAGGCGATTTCAGGTGGAAAAATGGCGGTGGAGAAAGTCCTTCGCTTCAACGAAATCAGGACGGAGCTCCAGGGCGATCTGAAGGGCTTCCAAGGCTTTTTCCTTTTCCCCCCAATCAAAGTATAAAACGCCTAAGTTGAAGTAAATTTTATCATTTTTGGGGTCAATCTGGAGGGCTTTTTGATACCAGTCCAGGGCTTGACGATGTTTTTGTTGACGGCGTAAGGCCACTCCCAAACGGTTATATAGGTGGACTTCATGAGGGGTGTCATCGATGGCATGAAGAAAAAAATCAGCGGCGATCTCCTCGAGGCCTGCAGCCAGAAAGGTTTCGGCCATTTCGGGCCGGCGGTCGGCAGGGGCATAATGACCGAGGTGCCATGATTCTTCCAGGTATTGCCGAGCCTCTTTTGGGGAGCCGGTCTGGAGGCAAAGTTGCCCCAGGTTGTAAAGGCGTTCTGGATTCAAGGGGCTCAATTTTCTGGCTTCCTCCAGGTAACTTCGGGCCGCGGCCAGGTTGCCCCGGGACTCCATAAGTGCGGCTAGGTGATGATAGGCCTTAAAATATTTGGGATTCAGATCCAGGGCCTGTTCGAAGCAGGAGGCCGCCGCCTCAGTGACTCCCAGGGACAGATGGCATTCTCCCATGAGGTTCAAGACCTTGGCCTGGGCGCGGGATGGAGGTTGGTTGAGTTGTTTTAGAATTTCCAGGGCTGTGGCAGGCTGGCCGGCTGCCAAAAGCCGGGTGGCTTTTCGGAAGAGGCATTCCCGTGGGCTCGGGTGATGTCGATGGCTGATGATGTCCCGCAGGCGGTTTTCCAGGGAGTTGACTTTAAAAGGTTTCAGGAGATAGCCGTCCACCTCGCTTTCCGCCGAGGCGGCGATAATATCCTCGGAAACTTCGCCGGAGATCAGGAGAAAAGGAATAGTTTGATACTGGTCCGTGGCACGCAAACTGCGGAGGAGGTCGAGGCCGTTCATGCGGGGCATGTTGATATCGCAGACCACGAGATCAAAGGAGCGCCCCTGAAGAGCCTCCCAGGCTTCCAGGCCGTCTCCGGCCTCCTCGATATCGCCTTGGACCCCCAGATGCTGGAGCATCTGGCGGAGCATGCGGCGGATGGCAGGCATGTCATCCACCACCAGGACATTCAAAGGACCGAAGAGTTGATCGTAGGTATTTCCGGCTACCACAGCGTTATCACACAAGGCATAAGATAGCCTTATGCCTTGATAATTTGCTGTGCAACTTATCGGTATGCCTGAAGGGAAAATTGAGGGGTTTCGGTAAAAAATATTCCTGGAGAGAAAATCGGGGGCACGAGAAGGAAGAAAAACTCTGTAAAAATGCGGCCCTCGGGTCTACCTTCCGCCCCTAACAGAAAAACGGGGAGGAAGGTAGAAGAGAGGGGATTTTAAAAAAGGGGCCAAGTCATTTCCTTTCTCTGGATACGGTGTACATCTAAGCCACGTGGCGGTGAGGCAATTCCCGGGCAGAACGTTGGGTATCCTCCGCCGGCAGGGGCAGAAGATTCATCAGGGCCTCACGGGGGATGCGCCAGGGTCCAGCGCCCAGACGCACGGCCGGGAGACGACCGTCCCGGATCATGCGATAGATGGTCCGCCGGGAAAGGCAGAGAATCTGGGCGACCTCGTCGGGCCGGAACATCCTTTTTTTCATGACCAATTCCATTTGTCCCTTCCTCCTTTTGGTTTTCCTGGCCTTTTTCCAAGCCGGCAATACACCTGGAATGCAAGTCACAGGCCTAAATGGGTTAATAAATACCTTTTCTATCAGCCTGAGTGGGATGCCGAGCCTCAAGTCATTGAAATCCCAAGATTGTCCGCTTCCTCCCGCATGAGCCGCCGGTAATCCAGAAGGGCAGGTGCAGACTCCCTGCCCCCTTCCCCTAGCCCCACCAAAAGCTGGTACAGGGTTTCTTTTAGCCTGATCTGGCACGGGGATGCTGTTCCCCCGGGTCCAGCGCCAGGCGGGTCTCCTGGTCCGCCCATCCAAGTTGCAACAAATTTTTCAAACGATACCAACTAGTTGTAAAATTTATACACCTTTTTGGCCCAGTTTATAGTGGAATTCCTGAATCAAATCCAGGGTAATACCCTAAAGTTTTCCCCCAGGGAAGAGTTTAGCCCTAGGGACAAACTCTGTCAAGATGGTACTTTTTGTTCCGCTGAAAAAAAGACGGAGGCGACTTGAGTCTTTTTTCAGGAAGAAAGGGAAAAGAGGCAGGGAGGTGGCCCGCAAGGGTGAATTTCTTTGAAAGCCGCTTGGGATCACGCTCTGAGGGGGCCGGCGGGTTCCGGCGGGAGGGCGCGGCCGAGGAGGGCGCCGGGTTTGTGCGCCAAATTGGCACATTTGTTCCGGGGGTTGCCACGGTTCTTGAAAGGGTAGTGAGCCACACAAGGAGGACAGCGCATGACAGCAGAAAGATTACTGAGGCCGAGTGAAGTAGCCGGGCGCTTGGGAATATCGCGCTCTTCCGTGTACCGCTGGTTTTGGGAAGGCAAACTCAGAGGGGTGAAACTGGCCGGCGGTCCGGTCAGAATTTTCGAGAGCGCCGTATCTGATCAGATGCTGGATATGGACTGTCTGGCCTCTTGAGGCCGGCCCGACCGGTTGCCGACAGGCACACCCGGGAACTTCCGGATACCGCGAGCTACTCATGACACGGCACTATAAAACCGGGCGGAACAAGCGGCAGAATTACTTCGAAGAAGTTCAATCTCTCTACCTGGCCGGCAAGAACCTCGAGGAAATCCAGGAAATGTTTCCCGTGACTCTCCAGACTCTCAAGCGTTGGCGCAAGGATGGGCGGTGGGAGGAAAAAAAGCGTCATGCCCTGGTGTCCCCCCGCTGGTTGGGAGAAGCCCTCAAGGGGGTGCTGCGGGATAAAACGGGGAAGCTTTTGGCCAAGGGAGACCTCAAGCCCCAGGAACTGGATGAGTTGACCAAAATAGTTACCTTGATCGACCGCCTGACTAACAGCGGTTGGGATCTCAGGGCCGCGGCCCTGGAAGTCATGGATCGATTCAGCGAATTTGTCCGCGGCTGGGTGAAGGAACCGGAAGAAATCAAACGATTTACCCATTGGATGCAGGAATTCTTTCGCATCCTGGAAGAAGACGAAGAGGGCAGAGGGTAAAGGGGTCACGCCATGAACCTGAAGAAAAAGCTGACCAAGAGCGCTTTTCGACAAAAGGCGGACCGGATTTTGATGCGCCTGTCCATGGAGGTGACGCCCTTCTGGGGAGACACCTAGGAGAAGCGGGACCAGCGTCTCAAGCGGGCCGAAGCCGATCCCCTCTACTTTTGCCGGACCTATTTGCCCCACTATTTTTCCCATCCCCCCGCACCCTTCCATTACGAACTGGTCCGGTTCATGGAGGATCGCGGGGAGGTGGTGACCCCGGCCGTGGTGGCCGCGCCCCGGGAGTTTGCCAAAAGTACGGTTTGCTCCTTCGGATATGTGCTGCACCAGATTTGTTTCGGGAAACGCCACTTCATCATCATCGGCAGCGACACTGAAGATCTGGCCAGCGACCTCACCGGCTATCTTTACATGGAGTTGCTGTACAACGAACGGCTGCACCAGGATTTCGGGGAGCTGGTTAAGAGCAACAAGCCGGTGGACGATTTCGTCACCACCAACAATATCCGGGTGAAGGCCCGGGGGCGGGGGCAGCGCCTCCGGGGTCTGAAGCACCGCCAGTACCGACCGGACCTGGTCATCCTGGACGACCTGGAAAATGACATGAACGTGCGCAACCCGGAGGTGGTAAGCCAGATCATGGACTGGGTGCAGTCCGCGGTTTATCCGGCTCTGGAAGCCAACGGCACGCTCATGGTCATCGGCACCATTTTGCGGCAGCGGAGTGCCTTGCACCTGATGCTGACCAGTCCGGAGGAGCCCTATTGCCACTTTCGGCGTCAGCTTTACCGGGCGCTCCAGGATGATGGCACCTCATTATGGGAAGCCAGGCACCCCACCTCCCGGCTGCATATGCAAAAGCAGCTCATGGGCACGGTGGCCTTCAACCGGGAAAAGATGAACGAACCTACTCCCATCAGCGGCATGTTTGAGGAGGGCTGGATCCACTACTACCACCCAGACACCCTGAAAGACAAGGTCCTGGTGGTGGTGGGCTTTTTCGACCCCTCCCTGGAGGCCGGCGGGAGCGCGGATTACAAGGCGGTGGTCACGGTGGGATATTGCCCGCGGCAACTGGAGTTCTTCGTGCTGGACGCGTTCATCCAGAAAACCACTCTGGAACAGACCTTGCGGGCCGTGTTCAACCGTCACCGGGAACAACCCTACCAGGTTCTGGGAGTAGAGGACAATCTTTTCCAGCGCCTGCTGCTGAAGGAATTCGACAATATGGGACGGGAGTTGGGGTTGCTGCTGCCGGTTCGAGGTGTGACCCACCGGCTGGCCAAGGAGACCCGGGTGGCCAGTTTATCGCCCTTGATGGAACGGGGGAGAGTCCGTTTTATCCGGGGCCATTCCGACCAGGAGAAGCTCATCGAGCAATTACTGTATTTCCCCTCCCGGACCCTGCATGACGACGGCCCCGACGCGCTGGCGGGAGCGGTGACCCTGGCTCAGACGATACCCGGAGGAAAAACCGAGACCTACCAGCAGGTTGAGACGCGGGCCTTTAGCAGCCGGGGGGCATTTTAACAAGCGAGGACACCCATGGGATTGAAGGATTATTTTGGCAGGTGGTTCAAGCCGCAGGCGAAGCCTGAAACCCGGGAACTGGGGGCAGTAAGTATCCAGGACCGCTGGAACACTTATCCGAGCGTGGGCCTGACCCCCGGCGGCCTGGCCTACATCTTCCGGGAAGCGGATCAAGGCGCGGTATCCCGTCAGATGGAGCTCTTTGAAGAAATGGAAGAAAAAGACGCGCATCTGGCCTCTCTTCTTCAAACCCGCAAACTGGCGGTCCTGAGCCTGGATTACGAGGTCCTGCCGTACGCCGACACCCCGGAGGACAGGAACATCGCCGAGGCAGTGGGGGAGATTATCTTTCAGACCCCCAACCTCGAGGGTGCTTTTCTGGATTTGCTGGACGCCATCGGCAAGGGTTTCGCGCTGACGGAGATTATCTGGGGCGTGGAACAGGGCCGGGTCCGGGTGGAGGAGTTGAAGTGGGTGCCCCAGAAAAAGGTGACCTATGTGGAGGATTTGAACCCCCGGCTAATTACCGCGGACGGACCCTGGCAAGGGGAACCTTTTCCTCCCTGGAAAACCATCTATCACCGCTACAAGGCCAAAAGCGGCTACGACACCCGGGCCGGAGTGCTCCGGGTAGTAGGCTACATGTACCTCTTGAAAAATTACGCCTTGAAGGATTGGGCCGGTTTCAACGAGGTGTTCGGGATGCCGCTGCGGTTGGGCAAGTACGATCCCACCTCAACGCCCGCGGACCGGGAGGCTCTGATCCAGGCCATCCGCAATCTGGGCACGGATGCCGCGGGGATCATCAGCAAAAACACGGAGATCGAGTTCGTGGAAACAACCAACCGGTCGGGCAACTCCAATCCCTTCCAGGTGTTGGCGGATTTTTGCAACCGGGAGATGTCCAAGGCCATTTTGGGACAGACCTTGACTACGGACACTTCCGGGGGTACGGGCACCTATGCCGCGGCCAAGGTGCATGCCCAGGTGCGCAGCGACCTGGTGGAAGCGGACGCGCAGGCCCTGGGGCAGACCTTGCGGGAGCAATTGCTCCGGCCGCTGGTGGGCTTCAACTTTGGCTGGGACAAGCCGGTGCCCTGGTTCCGCTTCCGCTACGAGGAGGAAGAGGACCTCAAGACGCTATCGGAGGTGTACCGGAATCTGGCGGATATGGGGGTGCCTTTGAGCCTGGAACATATAGCGGAGCGCTTCGGGGTACCTCTGGCCCAGGAAGGTCAGGAGGTCCTGGGAGAACGGAAAAAACCGGCGAACGACTAATCATTCCAAGGCTTGCAGGCAGAAATTCGGACTTAAACAGGGAAGATCGCCATGGAAAAGGAAGTGAAGTTGACATTGGAAATGGCGGAGTTGCCGGAATGGCTCAGACTCCTGCCGCTGGGAGAAGTAAATCTGGTGGATGGCCGTCCCTCGTTCGAGGTGGACCCCGAATCCCTGGCGGCCATGGTGAAGGCCTTTGGGGTTCGGGGAACCGACCTGGTCATTGATTATGAGCATCAATCCTTAACCGGCGGGCAGGCTCCCGCGGCCGGCTGGATCAAAGATCTGGAGGTCCGGGAGGACGGACTCTGGGCCCAGGTGGAGTGGACGAGCCAGGCCGAGGGGTATCTGAAGCAACGGGAATACCGCTATTTCTCGCCGGTGCTTCGCCTGGACCCGTCCACCCGTCGGCCCCAGGAGCTCATGAATGTGGCCTTGACCAACATTCCGGCCATTCAGGGAATAAACCCCGTGGTGGCCAAATGGGGCGGAGAAGCTCTGACCGCGCTTACCTCCCAGACCAAGCCGGAGGCTGAGGCCGTGGAAGCGGCAGGGGCGCCGGAAGCTGAAGACCGGGAAGTTTGTAAGGAAAAGACCCGGTGGGTCGAGGAACTCCGGACCAGGTTGGAGCTGGAACCCGAGGCTCCGGAGAGTGCCTTGTGGCAACGGTCAGCGGAGCTGTTCCAGGACTTGGCGCAAAATTTGGGTCTGCCGGCTGAAGCTCCTCTTTCCCGGGTTCAAGGGGAGTTGGAAGCTTTGAAGGCCGGAAACGCCCAGGTAGCGGCCTTGCAGGAGGAGCTGGCGGTCCTGAAGAATCGGCTGACGGAAGAAACCTCAATCCGGGCGGTGGAGGATGCCATATTCGCCGGGAAGATCAGCCCGGCCCAGAGAGACTGGGCCCTTTCGTACTGCCGTCAGGACCCGGACAATTTCCGAACATACGTGGATCAAGCCCCCCGGGTAGTACCCGTGGGCGAGCGGCTGAACCTGGGGGAGGAGAGACACCGGGAAGAACAGGGTCTAACCCCGGAGGAGCTGGCTATATGCCGGGCCATAAACCTCACCCCGGAAGCATATTCCCAGGCCAAGGTCGAGATGGCCCAGGCCAAGATACGTGGAGGTGACACACGATGGCAGCTTTAACCAAGGATCGGGCCACGCCATACCGGGATGGAGTCGAGATCGAGTTTCCGGTGGCAGCCAACAACAAAATTTACTCCGGAAGCCTGGTATGTGCCAATGCCAACGGCTATGCCGTGTCCGCAATGGATAGCCCAGGTTTGAAGTTCCTGGGGGTGGCCCTGGAGCAGGCGGATAACACCGGGGGGGCCAATGGGGCTAAACAGGTGCGCCTGAGGCTCACCGGGGTCTTCGAATTCGACGCCGCCAGCATTACCCAGGCCATGGTGGGAACGAGCATGTATACCGTGGACGATCATACCATCGATGACGGCGGCGGTACCACCTACGACATCAGAGTGGGGATTCTGATGAAGTATGTTTCCCCCACCAAGGGCTGGATCGACATCACCAGATAACGAGGGGAGGAAGAATCGATGATCATCAATGCAGACGCCCTGGCCCGGGTCTATACAGCCTTCAGCGCGGTATTCAACAACGCTTTTCAGGCCACCGAGACCTGGTATGAGCAAGTCGCTATGACGGTGCCGTCCAACACCCGCATCATGGATTACAAGTTTCTGCTGGACTTCCCCACGGTGCGGGAATGGATCGGGGACCGGCAGATCAACCCGCTGGAGCCTCAGAATTATCAGGTGGAAACCAAGGACTGGGAAGCCACCATTGAGATCGAGCGGAACGACGTGGAAGATGAGCAATTGGGGCTCTACAATCCCATCATTGCCGCCATGGCGGAGGAGGCCAAACGGCATCCGGAAAAACTGATGGCGGAGCTCCTCAAGAACGGCATTGCCTCGCTGTGCTATGACGGCAAGGCCTTTTTTGCCGAGGACCACGCCGTGGGGAATCAGACCGCGTCCAATTACGACCCGGCCGATCCCGCCAGCGAGGCCTGGTTCCTCATCGACCGGAGCCGTGCCATCAAGCCCTTCATCTTTCAGTTGCGGCGCGGTGTCCAGCTGGTGCGCATGGATCGGCCGGACGATGAGCACGTGTTCCTGCGCCGGAAGTTCCGTTACGGCGTGGATTACCGGGGGGCGGCGGCCTACGGCTTGTGGCAACTGGCCTTCTGCTCCACTCAGGAGCTCAATCCCACCAATTACGCGGCGGCCCGAGCGGCGATGATGTCACAGACCAACGCCGAGACTGTGCCCCTGGGCATCAAACCCAACCTGTTGATCGTGCCGCCGGCCCTGGAGTCCAGGGCCCGGGAAATTCTCCACGCCCAGTTCATCATCGGGGACAGCACGGCGGGCGGTTCCAAGTCCAACATCTGGCAGGGATCGGCGGACCTCCTGGTGCTGCCGGAGTTGATCTAACTGATAGTTGAGGAGGGGGCGATCGCCAAGACGCCCCTTACCGAATAAGGAGTTGTTATGTCCTGGTTCGGCGGAATCATCATTAAAACCGACCAAAGTGTGCCGGGGGGTTTTGAAGAGCTGCCGGTGACGGATCAGTCTTCCTGGTTCCAACGCGGCAAAATCAAACCCTTCAGCGGCGAATATGCCGGCATGTCGGCCAAGGCGGGTTTGATTACCCTTGAGGGCGGGGATATCCGCTTTCGCATGGATGGCTTAGCCCCTCCCACCTCTACCAGCGGGCATTACATGGCCAGCGGCGACACCTTGCTGATCATCGGCACCCAGGCCCTGCTGCAGTTACGGGTCATCCGGGTGGGTGAGGAGGACGGGCTGCTGACTGCAACGTACTTCTTCTAAAGCAGGTAATGGGGACAGGAGGAAGGAAAATGCTCACGGGCAAGAAAACATACATCATGGCGGCCGTCATGGCCCTGGGGGTCTTTGCTCGAGGGATGGGATGGCTGGAACAGGAACAGTTCGAGGTCCTCTTGGGTCTGACCGGTTCCATGGGGCTGGCGGCGCTCCGAGCCGGGGTATCCAGAACCAGCGACTAGCATGCAGTACAAAGACCTGGCGGAACATCTGGGCGCGATAATGGCCCTGCTCGGCATCTTCGCCGGCTTCGCGGGCTTCCTGTTCTGGAGGATGCTGGTGCGCATGGAACAGAAGCTGGACGATCTCCATGCCTCCACTTTCCAGTGCCGGGCCGAATTGGCGGAACGGTTTGTGGGGCGGGGAGAGTTCCGGAAAGAAAAAGAGGATCTCTGGGGCGCCGTGAACACTCACTCTCACAGCTCGGAAGGCCGGGTGGTGAGATAAAGCCGAAGGAACCAAAGCGGGAGAATATCATGAAAAAACTGGCTGCTGTTCTTATGGTCCTCTGCCTGTGCGGCTGCATGACCTCTCTGTCCAAGCCGCCGGCAGGTTGTGAAGACAGCCTGGTGTGGCAAAGCGGCTTTATGCCCGAGGGGCGGGAACTGGTGGAACTGGGGTTTGCGGCCCTCATGACCGCGGAGCCCCAAGTCAAAAACCAGGTGAAGGACGGGGCGGTAAAAGGGTGGCACCTGGTGCAGGAAGGTTCTTTAAAAGGCGCGGTGGGGGAACTGCTGCCCGTGCTGGAAAAAAACCCCCAATATGCACCCCTGGCCCTGTTCGCCCTGCAGCGCCTGGACCTGGAGAAGAGCCTGGACAAGTGTGATCAGGAAGTGCTCTTGTCCATGTTTCATAATATTGCGGTCTATGCCGGGGCCAGGGACGAGGATTTTGTCGATACTGTGGCGGACCTGGCCAACTCCGGGCGCTAAAGGAAAAGAGACATGGCTTATTGCACGGAAAGCGATCTGCTCA
>Ga0114919_10004533_pt1 | contig 11156 bp, 17 predicted proteins | sample BlataG_FD_88682 | JGI IMG/M metagenome (GOLD analysis project Ga0114919, IMG submission 88682) | Deep subsurface microbial communities from Black Sea to uncover new lineages of life (NeLLi) - Black_00105 metaG | ecosystem: Environmental > Aquatic > Marine > Oceanic > Sediment | place: Atlantic...
AAACAGAATTGACCTGAGAGGGTACTTGACAAAAATTACTTAGTGTGGTAAAATATCATTGACGTGAAGTGTTTGGATCTCAAAGTAACCTATCATGGCTGATCGGGTGTAGGGGGATAGGTGGTGTAGAGATTCAATACTTTGCAAGGCTGATAGTTTCGGGCATGAACTATCAGCAACCCAAAATACAAATGAAGGAGGTTCTACAATGCCTATCACAATGACACCAGAGCAGTATGCGGAGAAACAGGCACGTCGGCTGAAAGAATCAACTGCCGATATTCGTCGTGGTGTAGAGGCGGTGACTGAATCGCCAACGGCGAAGGCGGCTGCGAAAGCCGACAAGATGCTAGCCAACTTGTCAGAAGCGGTGCGCTCCGGCAAGTGGGCAAGACGGCTTAAGGCCGTCGGTTTGGAAGATTGGCGCAAGAAAACTTTGGAGAAGGGTTTGCGTCGCATTGCTGAGGGCATAGATGCTGCATACGACAAGCAGGTCGCTTTTGCGGCACAGCTATTGCCTTACGAAGCTACCCTGAAAGCCAAGGTTGACGCTATGCCAGATGCCACGCTTGAGGATTCAATCGCCAAGATGATCGAGTGGTGTCGCGGTATGGCGCAGTTCGAGAAGAAGTAGGAGGCTATAGACAATGTTTCTACGCAAGACCTACTTGGAGAGCCGGCTGGCATTGCCAGACACCGGAGAGCACACTACGGACATAGCAATGCGGTCACCGATCACTAACATGTGGTTGGAGTTCAGAGCCGAGAACGGGGCGACAAACAATCAGGCGAACTTGCTGGCTGACTGTGTGTCGGCTATCGAGGTCATCGACGGTAGTGAGGTCATCTTCTCACTGGACGGTTATGAGGCTTTGGCGTTGGGCGCATACCTTGGCGAAGAGTTGAACAATCAACTCATCAGTGAGGTTGGCGGTCACATCCAGAACCTTGCTGTGCCGATCTATTTTGGTCGGTACATCGGTGATCCTGATTACGCTTTCGATCCAGCGCGGTTCGTGAATCCCCAGGTTCGGGTCAAGTGGAATCTGGCCGCGATCACACCAGTTGGCGCAACGGGGTTTGTCACCACAAGTCTGAGTATGACCGTGTTGGCGAACGTCATGGAAGCTGCACCCACACCGAAGAGGTACATGACGAGCAAGGAGACTTACTCCTACATTCCCGCAGTTGGGGTTGAGTACATCGATTTGCCGACTGACTATCCCTACAGAGGTTTACTGTTCAGAGCATGGATGGCAACGAAGGCTGTGTACGGAGTTGTCAATTTCCTGAAACTGCACTGTGACCAGGAGAAGGTGATACCTTTCAATATGAGAATGACTGACGTTCTCAGGTATCAGACGCTACGGAGACCACGTTTTACGTATCTACACTGGTTTCATGAGCAAGATGCTGACACCCTTTACCACATTCTGAAGCATGAGGAAGCGGCAAGCTTCAACGTTCCGATTGTACCCGATGCGTTCGTCGGGTATGATACGGTAGGGATTGGAGAGGGTCTTTTGCACCTCTCCGCCGCTGGAGCGCCACGCGCTGTCGACACTGAGTTCGTGAGTAGCTGCAACGGATATGCTCCGTTCGGTTGTATCTACATTCCCTTCAACGTAGAAGATACGCCGACTGAGTACTTTCCTGCTCCGTCGTTCAGAAGTGTGCGCCTAGAAGCAACGGGCGCGGTGGTTGGGGGAGCTGCGTTCGTCTGCCTGATTCAGGAACATCCGTACTGAGTGTGACAACTATATGGGCCGTGAGGGTAAGGCTTGTCGAATGGCCTTACCCTCACAAGATCACGTAGAGGGGGTAAGATGGGCGAAGTAACTATCAGACGTTTGGCGGTACAAGCTGACGCTACAGGTGATCAACTTGTGCTTTTGGATGCTTTACCGTTCAAAGAGGTAATTCATTGGACAATGGTCGTAGCGCGTGATCCAGGTGAGCATTGTAGTCATATTAACCTTGTACTCATGGAAGGTAGAACAGAATATGTGCTGAATCACGTTTCAACGGCGTTCTTTCACCACAAGTGTTGTACCATGACTGACTTCTACGCTCCTGGTAACTTCAGGGTTGGCGCAAGGTTTGTCGGTGCGGCTGAAAAGGATACTCTCGAAGTGTACGCTTATGGGGTGGTTCAAAGAGACTTTCCGATAGAGTAAAGGGGGAAAGTTGCTATACTCAAAGGTGATTGCTATACCGGCAAACACTTTACCCACTGCGCCTTTGATTGTCAGGTGTCCAGTTTGTGAGGGTGTGATCACTCGTATCTGGGTTCGTTGGCGTTGGGGTAGTGGCAACCTTTGCGGCTGTCGGCTAGTGTACGAAGGTAGTCAACAATGGCCGCGCAACCTTGATCAATGGTTTGTGTCGAATGTCCAGGACACAGTGTTTGCGTGTGAGTTCGCAGTAGATGACGTGCCACATCACGTCAATGTCTATGCGTATAACCTGGATGACACGTTTCAACATAGCCTTTGGATCGCTTTTGAGGTTATGCGTGGCCGGATAAGTGCCAAGCTGCTACAGTTTCTACAGTTCATTGAGGGTGGGTAGGTAAATGGCTGACTTGATCGGGCCGGTTATAGGGGCGATACGCACGTTTCTAGGTTGGGATGGTACATCTTTCAGGCCGGTACACGTTGACGCTGCGGGTGATCTACAGGTAGACGTGCTACCGTTTGGCAGAGGGCGAAGAGACGCTAGACTTTGGGATACTAACATAGCGGCTGGCGCAACCCATGCCCTTTTGGCTACCACGCTTGGCAAAGGTTACCTTACTAACGTTATGATCATGTTGAACGGTAACTCAGCACTGGCGGCTGATTCAAAGGTGCGGGTCACGCTTGACGGTACTTACATCTGTGACTTCGAGCCGTCAGCGGGGGTGTACCTGTCAAATGGTGCGACTGGCAACTATTGCAATTTTGACCTTGTGAAGTATGATACTGTCAACTTTGACTATTGGGCGCACTGGTGTATCAGGATACCGTTTCACGAAAGTATCAAGATTGACATCATGAACAATGATGGGGTGAACTTGATCAACGTCAGGTGTAAAGTAGTTTATCAGATCGAGTAGGCATGGAGTAGGGTACAATGGCAAGAGGGTTACCGGACGATAGTAACATAGTCAGTCAAAAGGCGATCTTTACGCTTGACGATCACGCTGAACTTGCCGCACGGACTGGCAGTCCAGTGCTGAGACACCGTTACGGTAGTGTGATTTGGCTTGACCGTTTTGAGAGTGGGCCAAATCAATGGGATATAACACCGTTTGTCGGTGATGCGTTTTGCAGACCGAGTAACGGTAGGGTACTGAGCATGGGGGTTAGTGCAAGGCTTTGCTCTGGTACAGGAGCTACGCCAAGCGTGAAGGTAGACAAGGCGCTTGCTACTCCTATACTTGGCAAGATAGGGTTTGCGTACAGTTTCAGCCTTGAGGGTGCGGTTGCGGGTCTGACTGTCGGGGTCGTGTACTTTACACCGGCTTTCATCTATCATTTCTACATTGATTATGACCATCCGACAGGTAACTTGCGCTACATGGCTATGGGTGGTGGCTACGTTGTCTTTGGCAATTGTGGGGTACTTTCGACGGTTGACCAACTGTTTCATGATGCTAAGATGATCATTGACCTTGCTACACTCACGTATAGCGCGTTTACACTAGACGGCGTGAACTATCCTATACCGCAAGTTATCGGTGACCGGACTGCGCCAGGGCAACGGCCTTACATGGAAATGGTTTTCAGCTTTTGGGGTGACGGTGAGGACTTGGCTTACTGCTGGATTGACGACGTTATCGTTACTCAGAATGAGTTTCATACGTTAGAATGAGAAAGGAGGTGATCGGTCATGTTTTGGAAGCTGGTCGAGAAGTCCACGATAGTATCAGGTACGCTTGCTCTTACTGTGGTCGGCGCGGTTGTCTACCTGTCAGTAACAGGGCAACCTATCCCTGAGCTATTGGGCAATGCGACGCTTATCATCATCGGCTTCTTTTTCGGCGCGAAGTCTGCTAATGCAGGCTATCAGGCGGCGATCAAGAGGGGCTAGAACGAAGTACACGATTTGGAGGGTTTGAGTATGACAGACAAAAAGACGAAAAAGGTCGCTCCTGTGCGCTTGACCGTGCGGGTACATATCCCGAAGATTGATCCTGAGTATGCGGGTGAAGTTCACGCAGCGATCACCGAAGCACTAGCCAACTTTCCGGACGTAGAGATCGAGTTGTCTCTATTGCCGGTGTTGGTCACAAGGTAAGTTGACAGCAAGGGTAGGTACAGGTACTTTCGCAGATCAGCCACGATCTGCTAACCCCTTTCAGCCTTACCTACCCTTGTTTCAACACTAGGGGGTCTCTATGCCGATTCCTATTAACGGTGGTGGGCAAAACAAGGTAGAGGTCATAGCGGGGTATTTCTACCGGCTAGGTGCGTGGTTCAAACATCAGTATGAGACGATTCACGGTTGGCCCTGGCCGTTTTCGCTTGCTGCGTGGCCGCTTTCCTGGATATACGGCTACTTCAACCTTATAGCAGACAATACGCTTGACTTTGCACACGGCTACTGGAATATCGTCAAGTTTGCTCAGTCACTACTTGACCTTTGGGGTCTTGACGAACTGATCAATGCCCTGTGGTCGCAATGGGGCTACTTCCGTAGTAACCCAGGCGCTTACATCCGTACAAAGGTTGGCGAAGCGATCACCGGCTGGTATATGTTGACAACCTTTCCGGCGCGTTGGATTTTGGAGCGGCTACAGGATCACTACCCTGAGATTCACAAGCTACTGACTGACACGATTGAGACACTTAAGGGGCTCATTGATCAAGCTTTCCCTGGCGGTACAGCACTCTTAAGTAACCCTTGGCAATTCATGCTCGATAGGCTCTATGAGCATAACTTACCGGTGTACTACTTTGTGAGTGATCCTGAGAACTGGGTCAAACTGAGGATCGGTCGGGCTATGGGTCTAAGACCTGGATTCACGATCGACTTTCGTGGGGCGTTGACGCAGTGGCTTTTCGAGAAGCTAGACGACATTTGGAATGACTATCGAGATGATTTGTATCGCCTGGGTGAGAAATGGCTCAGGTACTTTTGGGAAGGAGCGTAAACATGGCATACGACCTTAACGTTGGTGGTGGAAGGACGGTAACCGTCAATGAGCCACTGAGATCAAACTTTGCTGACAACCTTGGCGGAGCGGTAGAGTTCAGTCTTGTGCATTTTGTCTACAAGGTGTTTGAAGTCATGGGCGGTGCGTTGGGTTCTTTCGGTGGGGGCGTGGCTGTTCAATTTCTTGAGGTACTAGAGCCTGAGTTGCTAGAATACATTGATCCTATTCTGGACGAACTAGATCGCTTACCGGAGTTACCCGACTTTCTCAGAAGCTACATAGCGAAGCTCAGGGAAACGCCACATCCCGCAGGAGCTTTGTTGACCGGAGCGGTGGGAACGTCGGCAATTTCAGCGGCGACTTATGGCGTTATGGGTGCGTTGCTGTCACCTGTGACGTATGGGATCAATCACTTACTACATCCGTTTCGACCTGATCCGTTGACTTTACTGGCTTACAAGTGGCGTGAGAAGTTGCCTGAAGGTACATTCGCTGACTACCTGGAAGATCAAGGCTACGCCGATTTCATGTTCAACAATGCAGAAGCGGTGCTACGACCACGACTTGCAGAGGGTGGACTAGCAGAAGCTCTACGGCGTGGAAAGTTGCCTGTCGAGGACGTGCTGCATGAGTTGATTAGACGGGGATATCCTGCATTGGATTCGGCGTTGTTTGCTGTACTAACTGACACCCTTTTGCCTTTAGGTGACCTGATCAAAGCCTGGAGACGTGAGACGATAGACGATATTCAGGTCGAGCGGGGGATAGAAGCGCACGGTTTCTCACCGATTGACACGCAAACACTCTTGAGTAACAGCATGATCATACCGCCGGTAGCTGACTTGGTGACTATGGCGGTACGTGAGGCGTGGGATGATAAGGTGGCGACGGATTGGGGGTACGACAAGGATCGCTCAGCACACTTTGACCATTGGGCAAAGATGCAAGGTCTTGATCCTGATTGGGCGTTGAGGTACTGGCGTTCTCACTGGCGCTTGCCGTCAGTTACTTTGGGATACGAAATGTTTCAGCGCCGTATTATTTCACCTGACCAACTATCTACGTTGCTAAGGATTTCTGACTATCCCGAGGGGTGGCGCGACTACATGATCAGGGCCGCGTATAAGGTGATCACACGTGTTGACGTGCGCCGGTTCTACCGCATAGGTATGATTGATCACGCGGGGCTCATAGAGCGTTACCGTGACGTGGGGTACAGTCCAGAAGATGCGGAGACAATGGCTATCTTTACCGAGCTTTACGAAGCACCGGACGGTACAGATAAGCTAGAAGCGGCAAGAGAACTGACACGTAGTTTCATCATGGCCGCTTACGTCAAGGGATTGATCACCAAAGCCGAAGCTGAAACACGTCTTGAGACGATAGGTTACTCAGTTGCCGACGTTGATCTAGCTATTCGTATGGCTGATATTCAGCGAGAGCTTGACGAAGTACCCGACTACCTGAAAGAGTATCGTAAAGACGTAGAGAAGCTAGTCATCAGGTCATACACCAAGCGTCTGATTGGTGGTGACAAGGCAAGATCAATGCTGGCTGATATAGGGCTATGTGATCTTGAGATCGAGCTACAGCTTGCCGTAGCTGACTTTCAGTACCTGGAGATGGTCAGGGATAAGGAGCTTGACATCATTGGTCAGGCATACGTGCGGCGGGCGATTGATCGTCAAGGTGCTTTAGGTCAGTTGGGTAGCTTGGCTCTACCGTCAACACAGCAAAGGCAAATACTAGCCGAGTGGGATTTGGAGCGTAACCTACGGACACGACGCTTGACTGAGGCGTCTTATCGGCACGCTGTCAAAATCGGCTCTATGGCTATAGCTCAGTATCAGGAGAACTTACGTGGGCTAGGGTATCCGAACGCTGACATAGCAACCTTGACCGACGGCTTAATTGAGGGGTTTACCAGGTCTGAGCTACGGCGCTTGATCGCCAAAGCTACCTTGACAGAATCGGCATATCGTGGTACAATGGGGCGACTAGGATTCACCGATGCAGAGATCAACACACGGCTGAAAGCCTAGATCAACACAGGGGGTAACGACGTGGCTCAGGATCAAAAGAGTGCACTAGACGAAGCGGTAGCAGCTTTTAAGCGGTTTCAGGAGTTGGGCCGTCAACCGCTCACTGAGGCGTTGAAAAAGCAGATAACCGCACGTGAAGCAGCGAAAAAAGAGGCTGAACGTCTTGCCAGAGAACGCGCAGCTACAATACATTCAGCACCTTAATAGTTGCATAGTTAGACACAGCAAAGTTGAGTCTCTGGCGCTCAAGTTTGTTGTGACAAAGATTTGAGGTAAACCGCTTGACCGCTTTCAGGTACCAGGGTACAATTTGGCTACCTTTTGAAAGGAGGTACAGAACGATGATACTAACGTCAGAGCAACGCGGGGCTGTAGCTCAGGTTGTCTATGAGCTACGTGTGGTGTACAATCTACTGCGTGAAGCAAAATTACGTCTAGATTGGGCGCACAAGATCGCCGGTAGTATACCACGTAACTTTGGTGTGGATTCTCAGGCGCTTGTAGATCGCTGGTGCACCGTTTCAACCCAAGCGGATAAGGTCAAGGTTCTACGTGAGTTGTACGTAGCTGGCCTAGACCTTCCCACTGATGATATTCCGTTTTATGATTGAAAGGGGGTGATTGATCTGTACACTTTGACCGGCTACTTGCTGGCTGCGTTTCTATTCCTTGGCTGTATCTATCACGCAGTCACAAGCGTGTACCTGTGTTGGACAGTCTACACGTACTACAAATCTAGACGAAAGGGGGTAACACCGGATGACGAAGAGTAAAGACATTAAGCGCCTTACTGACTACGGCGAACTTCACAAAGTCACGCCTGACTATCTCACACTTGACGACATTCAGGGGCGTGAGGTCGTGATCGGTAGCGTGGAATGGTTCGAGGGTGACTACGGCACATACGTTGTCATGTCGTGTGAACTCGACGACGAAGCTGTCAAAGTCCGCACCGGCGCAAAGCTGGTACTCGACGCGCTAGTTGACGCTGACGCGAACGAAGCGTTTCCTTTGCTAGTTCGATTCACGCGACGCGGGCGCACGTGGCGGTTCGTATAAGTCACTAGCGGTAGGCGGAGCGATAAGCTGGATGCCAGTCTAAGTCCGGTAACACCGGCTGCTGGGACAGGTTCGAGACCTGTACCGCTCCGCTTACCTACATAGAGAGGTGCTACAATGAGTAAGTCGAAAACGACAAAGGCAGATTTCAAGATTGTTCTAGGTCAACTTGTCGGAGCTATGGCAGACCTGGACTACTTGCAAAGAGCATTGCACAACGCCAAGATCAGTCTAGGACACGATTTTCTTGATCTACATGGGGTTAGTGTCAGCTTCGATATCCTACAGTGGATGCTACAGGATACTTGGCTCGAGGTGGACTGGCTACTACGCCGGATTCGTGCGGAGCGACCACAATGAGCAAGCCAAGAGTACGCTACCGGCTCAGGTTACACTTCTGTCTGTTCGTCAACGGTAAACGCCGGTTCGACGTGAATATCCCTATAGGAAAGGTGACGAAACGTGTTGAAAAAGCTAGAACGTGAACTATGGCAAGCGGTAAAGTGGTGCGTTATCATCTGGCTAGGTTTCCTTGTCGCTATCTTCGCAGTAGCAGGCTTTGAACACCTTGCCAGTCTACGGTAGAAAGGACGTAAACACAATGCCAGCAGGAAAAAGACAAACTCTCAGGCGTAGGATAGCCTACGCTTACTGCGATCTCTCAAGGGCCATTGACCATCTTGCGATCTTGACAAGTGACTTCGGTGATTCCCATCCGAAGTACGAAATGATGCTGGCCGTTATGGTCGCAACTATCAATCAGGTACTCCAGGCAATTGACCTGTTCTGTGATCGAGCGTGGGGGCGTCATCCTGACAACTATGAGAAATGGCGTAACGCTCCAGCACCACTTGATAAAGCTGAAGATATGCCGTGACCTATGAGCCGGAGTTAGTACCGCGTTGGACTTCGGCAATGAGACAAGCATACGTATTTGTACGCCAAAGCCACGCGTTAGAATTGAGTGGCGCAGAGGCTCTACGGCAATTCAGGGCCGGCGGTGGTCATATCCGCACTCAGGACTGGTACACACTACGTCGTGGTGCTGAGGATGCTGCTACAAGTGCTGAAATAATCAAACGGCTACCAGGAGATATGTCACCGCCTCTGGACTGGCTGCCAGAAGTAGACTTCGCCTTTCAGCGTAAATACGTGATGCGTGTAAAAGCCAACGTTATGGACGCAGGCGGCATTGTCCTGACCGACGTGTGGCGTACAATCGAAAGCGACGTAAACCTGAGCATAGACGAATGGATGGATGAGTACGACGACTACATTGTGGACGATCCGACGATCCCTAACCCTACTCAATGGGATGTGACCGACTTCTACTTTGAACTACGGAGCACGTGATCACTATGTCACTAGGCTTTCACCACACGATCAAACGTAACAAGAGTAGTCAACGTCCGGTACACGTGATCTTTGCGGACGTAGAAAGCCGCGTGTCTACACCGGTAGGTGACAAACAATACTTTGATCCATTTCTGTGGGGCGGAATCTACGTTCACTACAATAAGGACTTGACCAAACACCTGGAGACAAAGCACTACGGTACTACCATTGCCCACTTTTGGGATTTCGTCGAAGCTCACACGTGGCCTAAGTGTAAGACCTATCTCACTACTCACCACTTAGAGCCTGACATGATACCCTTACAGATGTTTTCTCACCTGATAGATCGAGGCTGGTTACTTGACAAGTTCATCTATAGCGCGAAAGTGGTCATGCTCTTTTGGAGTAAGGGTAAACGTAAGCTCTTGATCCTGAACAACGGAAACCTGTTTCCTGGTAGCATAGCACAATGGGGCAAGATGCTACACCTACCGAAACTACCGATGCCAACGCCTGACGCTCCTATGGACACCTGGGTCACCTACTGTTTCAGAGACGTTGAGGTCATGGTCGCTATGTGGGATTCACTCTTGTCTTTCCTGGACACGCACGACTTGGGCAACTTCAAACACACGGTTGCTACAATGGCGAAGAACGCCTTTGTTCACCGCTTCATGGAAACGCCGATCTGTGTCCACAATCACAAAGAGGTTATGGAGCTAGAACGTGACGCTTATCGTGGTGGTCGCTGCGAAGCTACTCAGATAGGTGACCACACCAACGGGCCATTTTACTACCTGGACATTAACAGCGGCTACGCAAATATCGGTATTAACTACCCTATGCCGTATATGCTCAAGGGCTACTTGACCGACGTGCCTGTGTACTGGCTCAAGCACCTACTCAAACACTACGCTGTGATCGCTGACGTAACGGTAGACATTGTAGAGCCTTGCTTTCCTATCGTGATAGACACGAAAAATCAGTACCCTGCCGGCTTACACCGTACAAGCCTGAGTACGCCTGAGTTGATCTACGCGGTACAACGTGGCTGGATCAAACAAGTACACCGGATAGCTTACTACAAACACGATAAGATATTTCAACCTTTCATGCAGTACTTCACCGACCTGAAACTCGAATACTCAAAGGCTCAGAACTGGCCGATGCGTGCGGTAGCAAAGCTCTACCCTAACGCAGTATTTGGCAAGATGGGGCAAAAGGGCTATACTGAGAAGGTGATCGGAGACTGTGATCCGAAAGAGATCGGCGCGATTGAGACCTGGGATGCTGACCTCCACAGGCCGATCACTTACCTGAAGTACGGCGGTAAAATCAGGCGTGTAACGGTGGAAGGTAACGCTTACGACGCTTTTGTGGCTATCGCTCTACACTCTACGTCTTATTGCCGCATGATACTCTGGCAATTGATGCTCAAAGCGGGCCTTGACAACGTCTACCACGTCGCTACTGATTCGCTTACCGTGAATCAGGCTGGCTATGAGCGACTGTCAGATGAGATCGTGCCCTTTACTCCTGGTAAGTTGAAAGTTGAAAAGGTCATGCAAACGATCTCGATC
>Ga0114919_10004534_pt1 | contig 11154 bp, 13 predicted proteins | sample BlataG_FD_88682 | JGI IMG/M metagenome (GOLD analysis project Ga0114919, IMG submission 88682) | Deep subsurface microbial communities from Black Sea to uncover new lineages of life (NeLLi) - Black_00105 metaG | ecosystem: Environmental > Aquatic > Marine > Oceanic > Sediment | place: Atlantic...
CAGCGCGTTTCGCGGCTCGGTAAGGATGCGGATCATGGCGGCCTCGTCCAGCTCGCGCAAGGAGCGGACGCACGGAAGTCGGCCAACAAGCTCGGGAATCATGCCGAAGTGCACCAGGTCCTCCGGCTGGACCTGCGCGACGATGTCGCTGTGCTCGGTGGGGGACTCTTCGTGCTCCTGCTCGTGGCCGAAGCCTATCAACTGCCTGCCCAGACGCTTCTTGATGATGTCCTCGATCCCGGTAAACGACCCGCCGCAGATGAACAGAATGTGCGTTGTGTCCATCTGGATGTACTGCTGCTCGGGGTGTTTCCGCCCCCCCTGAGGCGGGATGTTGGCGACCGTGCCCTCCAGCAGCTTCAGCAGCGACTGCTGGACCCCCTCGCCGCTGACGTCGCGCGTGATGGACACGTTGGAGGATGTCTTGCCGATCTTGTCGATCTCGTCGATGTAGATGATGCCGCGCTCGGCCGCCTCGAGGTCGTAGTCGGCCGCCTGGAGCAGCTTGAGAAGGATGTTCTCGACGTCCTCGCCGACGTAGCCGGCCTCGGTGAGTGTCGTCGCGTCGCCGATGGCCAGAGGCACGTTCAGCACGGTGGCCAGCGTGCGGGCGAGCAGCGTCTTGCCGCTGCCGGTGGGGCCTATCAGCAGCACGTTGGACTTGTCGATCTCGACGGAGTCGTCCTCGGCGTCGGCGTTCATCAGCCGCTTGTAATGGTTGTGCACTGCCACCGAGAGGACCTTCTTGGCATTCTCTTGGCCGATGACGTACTGGTCGAGGTAGTCCTTGGTCTGCCGCGGCGTGGGGATCGCCGCAAACAGCGGCGCCGACCGGGCGGTCTTGCGACGCTCCTGCGAGACGATGTTGTGGCAAAGCTCCACACAGTGGCAGCAGATGAAAACGCTGTTGGGCCCCTCGACGATCGGGCCGGCTTCGTCGCCGCTGCGGCCGCAGAAACTGCACACCTGCCCCTGCCGCCCACCGGACGAACCGTCACCACCACCAGGACCTTGACCGGGCGCTGTCATGCGAACTCCTGTATTAGAATGCACTTTCAGACCGGCCGCGCTGTGCGCAGCTAGTTATCTTCATCGTCTCCATGAGAGGGGGGACTTAAGGTGCAGTTGGCGTCTTTGTCCCGCTGGCCTGTCATTGCAGCAACGTCCAAGGGCAAGGCGAGCCGACGCAGACGGCGGAACTCCTGCTCGCTCAGCTCGCCGGATGTCCGCATGGCTTCCAGGGCCTCCATAGAGAAAGTCGCTGGCGCGGGTCTGCGTCCCTCGGCCAGCCGGCGCCGGAACCACAAAAGGCAAACGCCGGCGACCACGATTAGGGCTAGTAACACCAAGCCCCACAACAATATACGCGATGCGAAGCCCGCCTGGCCCTGGGCGAGCATCGTCAATGGCCGAGCAAATACAGCCACTACCTTCGTCTGGAGAAAAGTCATCGGCCTTCGGACCCATCGTCGTGGTGCCCACTCCGGCCACGTTGGCCGAGAGGCAAGGTCCAACATCCCCAAGCATATCGACAAGGGGAGAGGCATTTCAACTCAAATATCTGACGGCCGGGCAGGCCCGCGAAGGCAACAGCGGGCGGCGAATTTTTTTGCATTTTTCTGCTTGCAATCTGCCGCAGGATGGTCGATAGTATGAATGATATCTGTCATGCGATGACAGGGATGAGTCATGGCTCAAGAGCTTTCCATCGAATCCCGTCGCGAAAAGGTGAGGGAACTGCTGTCTTATCAGGGCTTTGTGTCCCTGGCAGAGCTTGTTGACAACGTGAACGTTTCCGAGAGCACCGTCCGTCGCGACCTGGAGATTCTTGAGCAGCAGGGGCTGATCCGCCGCACGCACGGCGGGGCAGTGTACGTCAAGGACACCGCCCAGCATCCGTACGCATTCGTTGACCGGCAGACCGCCGCGGCGGCTGAGAAACGCGCTATCGCCCGCGCGACGGCCGAGTTGCTGACCGACGGGCAGACCGTTCTCATCGATGGCGGCACGACGTGCTACGAAGTCGCCCGCGAGATGTCGGGCCGACGGATGAACGTCGTCACCAATTCCTTGCCGATCGCGTCGTTACTGTCGGCGGAAGTCGCTACGGAGGTGACGCTGCTGGGCGGTTACGTGTACCCGCGAACGGGCGTCGCCCTTGGCGCGATGGCCGAGCAACAGGCCGAGCTCGTGCACGGCTCGTTGGTGGTGCTGAGCTGTGCGGGCCTGGCCGACGACGGCGCCTACAACCCCAACCAGATGATGGTGGACGTGGAGCGCAAGATGATGGCGGCGGCCGACGAGGTGGTCTTTGTTGTCGACCACACGAAGTTCGGGCACCGCGCGGTGGCCCACCTGTGCGACCTGTCCGAGATCGACGTGATCGTTACTGATGACGGAGTAGATGGCGACTCGCGAGCGTGGCTTGCGCGGCTGGACGCGCGGGTGGTCATCGCCGAGACGGACGCGGGAGAGCCGTGAAATGAGCGTGCTGACGAACATACCCATGCCGCGGGAGCAGCTCGAGCGGATCGTCCGGCAGGTCGTCCGCCAGCGCTACGCCGAGGGGCTGCTGGCCGGCGAGCAGCAGCCGGCCATCGCCTACGAGCCGAACCTCGTGGTGAACATCTCCGCGCGGCACATGCACATCTGCCAGGGCGACCTGGCGACGCTGTTCGGCCCCGGCGCGGAGCTGACGGCGTACCGGTGGCTGTACCAGCCGGGCGAGTTTGCGGCCGAGCAGCGCGTGACGCTCATCGGCCCGCGGAGCAGGGCGATTGAGAACATGCGCATACTGGGCCCCCTCCGAGACGCCTCGCAGGTTGAGGTGAGCTTCACCGACGCGATCGCGCTGGGCATCGAAGCGCGGGTCCGCCCCTCGGGCAAGGCCGACGGCACGGCGGGCTGTCAGATCATCGGCCCGGCCGGGCAGATCGAGATGACACAAGGCGTGATTCGCGCCGAGCGGCACGTGCACATGAGCCCCGCCGATGCCGCCACATACGGCTTTGAGAACGGTCAATACGTCCGGATGCGCGTCAACAGCGACTGCGCGACGACGTTCGAGAAGGTGCTTTGTAGAGTGGACGGGCGGTTCCTGCTCGAGGTCCACCTGGATACCGATGAAGGCAACGCCTGCAACCTGGTCGACGCCACGAGTGTCGAGTTGCTGGCGTAGAGCAAGTGTTTGAGGAGAAGGAAATGGCACTGCAAGCATTAGGCATGGTCGAGACGCGCGGGCTGGTCGGCCTGATCGAAGCAGCCGACGCGATGTGCAAGGCCGCCAAGGTCCAACTGGTCGGCTGGGACCGCGTCGGCAGCGGGCTGTGCACGGCGTTCGTTCGCGGCGACGTGGCGGCCGTTAAGGCGTCGGTCGACGCCGGAGCTGCGGCGGCGTCCAAGGTCGGCGAGGTCGTGGCCGTGCACGTGATTCCGCGGCCGCACGATGACCTGGATAGCGCCGTCCCCGCCAAGGAAAAGCCCGGCAAGCGCACGGGCAGCGGCAGCAAGTAACTCCGCGCCTCGCAGCGACCCCCAGGGCCCGCTGTGACAGGCGAACTGTAACTTTCAGGAGAGCGAATCATGGAAGCATTAGGTTTGATTGAAACCAAAGGCTACGTCGGCTTGGTGGAAGGCTCGGACGCGATGTGCAAGGCCGCCAACGTCGAGCTGGTCCGCCGCATCGAAATCGGCGGCGGATACGTTACGACGATCGTCCGGGGGGACGTCGGCTCGGTCAAGGCCGCCGTCGACGCCGGGGCAGCGGCGGCCGGGCGCGTCGGCGAGCTGGTCGCCTGCAACGTCATACCCGCCCCGCACGCCGGGCTGACGGGCGTGTTCATCTAGGGCGCACGCGGCCCGGGCGCGACACTCGCGCCGCTGGGCCCGCGCAGTGAACGATGAAGATACTCGTATCCAACATCGGGTCGACGAGTTTTAAATTCCGACTGTTCGACCTGGCTGACGGCGAAAGGGAGCTCGCCGCCGGCGGTGCCGACCGCATCGGGGATGTCGGCTCAGCGGCCAAGCTCGTCATCGACGGCGCCGAGTCGCGCGAAAGCCGCGACTTCGCCGACCACGGCGAGTGCATTTGCTACGTGCTGGATCGGCTCGTCGCCGGCGGGGCGCTGACTGGGCCCGGCGAGCTGGACGCAGTGGCGTTCAAAGCCGTCATGGGTGGGGACTGCGAGCCCGTCACGCTCGTCGACGAGGCATTGCTCAAGCGGATGGAGTACTTCGTGCCTGTCGCCCCGGCCCACAATCCGCCGTACATCGCCGCGATGCGGATGTTCGCCCAGGTGCTGGGGGACACGCCGCTGGTGGCGGCGTTCGAGCCGGGCTTTCACCGGACCATGCCGCCGCGACGCCGCTACTACGCCACGCCCCGGCGGTGGGCCGACGAGTACGGCGTGAAGCGATACGGCTTTCACGGGGCCAGCCATCGCTACATCGCAACGAAGCTCGCCGAGCTCATGCCGGAAGCGTCTGGCGTCATCAGTTGCCACCTGGGCGGCTCATCGAGCCTGTGCGCCATTCGCGACGGTCAATCCGTAGCGACGAGCATGGGCCTGTCGCCGCAGTCAGGCCTGCCGCAGGGCACGCGCACGGGCGACCTGGACCCGTACAGCCTGAAGCTCATGGCCGCACAGACCGGGCGCGACCTGGACGACCTGCTGACGGAGCTCGGCACCAAGGCGGGCCTAGCGGCGCTTAGCGGCACGGGTGGCGACATGCGGGACATCCGCCAGGGCATCGCCGACGGCGACGAGTGGTGCACGCTGGCGATGGACGTATACGCCACGGCCATTCGGGACTACCTGGGCGCGTACCTTGTCGAGCTCGGCGGGGCCGACGCGATCGCCTTCACGGGCGGCATAGGCCTGCACGACCACGCGCTGCGGGCGAAAGTGCTGGCCGGACTGGAGTTCGCCGGCGTTCGGCTGGACGAGGCAAAAAGCAAGTCGTGCGGCGACGGCGAGCGGATAGAGGCGGCCGGCTCGGCGACGGCGGTGTGGGTGCTGGAAACCAACGAAGAACTTATAGTCGCCCGGCAGGCAGCAGCACTGCTGAGCGGAATGAAACAGAGCTAACAGGTGCGGCCTCGGCCGCATTGGAGAGCAACGATGGACGATGCAATTGGCATGATCGAAACCAAAGGGCTGGTCGCCGTGATCGAAGCGACCGACGCGATGCTCAAGGCCGCCAAGGTCGACTACGTCGGCATGCGGAAGGTGGGCGCCGGCTATGTGAGCGTGTCGGTCAAGGGCGACGTAGCCGCCTGCAAGGCCGCCGTGGACGCCGGCGCCGCGGCCGCGGCGAAAGTCGGCGAGGTCGTGAGCGTTCACGTGATACCGCGTCCGCACGGCGAACTCGAAAAGCTGATGCCCACCGCTTAGGCGGAATGGCGCTTCGGACGCGGGTCGGCAGGCCTGGGCGGGCCGTTGTGTCCGCCGCGGTGCTGGCCGGCCGCGCCCGAGAAGGAGACTGGCATGTTTATTGCCAAGGTCAAAGGCAACGTCGTGGCCACGCAGAAGGTCCAGGCGATGACCGGGCGGAAGCTGCTGATCATCGAGCCGGTCCGCGTGCAGGAAGAAAGCGACCAGATGAAGCCTACGGGTCAGTGCATGGTGGCCGTGGACTCGTTGGGCGCGGGCACGGACGACCTGGTGCTGGTCACGCAGGGCTCGAGCGCGCGGATGACGGAGACCACCTCCGACGCGCCGATTGACTGCGTGGTCATCGGCATCATCGATACGGTCAACGCGCTGGGCCAACAGGTTTACAGGAAAGACGGAAAATGATTTTGGATTTTAGATTTTTGATTTTGGATTTGGCCTGCGCGCAAGCGTAGCGCCGGTCTGCGGCAGCAGCCGTTGGGCAGCCAATGGCAAATCGAAAATTGGAAATCAAAAATCGAAAATGACAACGAGGAGCTTGTCATGACACAGGTCAACGAACAAGCGGTGCAGCAGATGGTTGACGAGGTGCTCACGCACGTAGCCAGCGGCTGGGGCGGGCGGACCAGCCCCACGCCGGGCGCGGGCGCTGCCCCGCCGATTTCCCGTGTGACGACGCAGTCCAGCGGGTACTTGCCGACGCGAGTGATGCCCGGGGCGGCGCCGGCCATGCCGCAGGCGTCGGCCGGGCAGCTTGGGCAGTTCACAGACGTCAACCAGGCCGTCGACGCCGCCAAGACTGCTCAGCGGGCGCTGGTGGCTCGCTCGATGGCGCAGCGGAAGCTCATAGTGGAGACCATTCGGCGAATCTGCGTCGAGCAGGCCGAACCGCTCGGGCGGATGGAGTACGAGGAGACCCGCATCGGCCATCTGGCCGACAAGGCGTCCAAGCTCGTCGCGGTCGGCCAGAACCCCATGGGCATCGAGATGCTCACGCCGCCGGCCTTCAGCGGCGACCACGGCATCACGCTGGAGGAGCGAGGCGCGTGGGGCGTGATCGGCGTCATCACGCCGGTGACCCACTCCCTGCCGACCGTGGCCGACAACGCCTGCAACATAATCGCGGCGGGCAACTCGCTGGTGGTCAACCCCCACCCGGGTGGCAAGAAGATCGCCGCACACGGGGCGAGGATATTCAACGAGGCCATCTACGAGGCCGTCGGCATCGACAACCTCATCTGCGTCATCGCCGAGCCGACGCTGGACACCGCCAAGGCCATCTTCAGCCACCCGGACGTCGGCTTGCTGGGCGTGACGGGCGGGCCCGGCGTGGTGGCTGCGGCGCTGACCAGCGGCAAGCGGGCGATTTGCGCCGGGCCGGGCAATCCGCCGGTCGTTGTCGACGAATCAGCCGACCTGGATAACGCCGCGCGGTGCATCATCGAGGGCGCCAGCTACGACAACAACCTGCTGTGCCTGTCCGAGAAGGAAGTGTTTGTCGTGGCGTCGGTCTTCGAGGCGTTCATGGAGGCGATGGCGCGGGCGGGGGCCTGTCGGATCACCCCGCAGCAGATGGACGCGCTGGCGCGAGTCGCCATCGAGCCCGGCGCCAGCGGCGGCCACCCGCACGCCAACAAGAAGCTCGTCGGCGTCGAGCCGGAAGTGCTCGCCCGCGAGGTCGGCGTGTCCATCCCGGCCAGTTGCCGGCTGCTGTTCGGCCAGACCAGCCCCGACCACGATTTCGTGATGGCCGAGCAGATGATGCCCGTCCTGCCGATCGTTTCGTGCCAGACGTTCGAGCAGTGCGTGGACTGCGCAAAGGCGGCGGAGCACGGCTTCCGTCACACGGCCATCATCCACTCCCGCCTGGTCGACCACATGACGCACATGGGCAAGGCCATGGACACCACGCTTTACATAAAGAACGGCCCGTCGATGGCGGGCAACGGCGCCGGCGGCGAGGGCTACGGCGGATATTCCATCGCGTGCACCACCGGCGAAGGCATCTGCACGCCGCGGACCTACACCCGCCTGCGCCGCTGCGCGATGATCGATAACCTGCGGATAGTATGAGGCCAAATACGAAATCCGAAATCCGAAATACGAAACAAGCACGAAATGTGAAACAAGCACAAAATGCGAAATGCGAAACGCCCATTGACGGAAATGGACAATGCTGTGAGGCGGTGTTTTGAATTTAGAATTTGGAGCTTCTGATTTGCTTAGGATTTCGAATTTTGGATTTCGGATTTGAGGCTTCTCTGATGCTTATAGGAATGGTTGAAGGCTCGGTGGTATCGACGGTCAAGCACCGGTCGATGGAAGGCTGGAAGCTACTGATCGTCCAGCCGCTGAGCGAGCAGGGCGCCCCTCAGGGCGACCCCGTGCTGGCGATAGACAGCCTCGGCGCCGGCGTGGGCGTGAAGGTTGTCATCACTAACGACGGCAGGGGCGCCCGCGAGATGGTCGGCGACAACACGTCGCCCGTGCGGTGGTCCGTCATGGGCCTGTTGGACGAGGTGTGAGTGAGCAAGTGAACGGTTCGGCTGTCAGCACGAAGGGCGGCAAGGTGTTCGTCACCGCCGAGATGCTCCAGGCCCGCCTGGCCGGCTCGGCGGGGGGGCAACTGGAGCTGGCTGGCAACGAGTTCCTCACGCCGGCGGCGCGTGACGTGGTGGACCGGAAGTCCATCAGCGTGCATCGCGCACCGACGGTGCCTGTCGCGGCGGCCAACGGGCCTGCCATTGCCGCAGGCCCGCAGCAGGCGCTCGATAACCTGGTGGCCTCGGCGGCCATGCCGTCGGAGCGGGCGACGGTGGGTCCTGTTGGGCTTGTGCTGGACCGGCCCGGCAAACAGGTGGCGGCGCTGCTGGGCGCGCTGCGGTACGACGGCGCGACGTTCGTCGACTGCAACCGGGCGGGCTGTTGGGCGCCGAATCTGGCGGCGGCGGCCGATGCCATCGCCACGGGCGACCTGGCCGTCGGCATCGCGATCATGCCCTATGCGGCGGACGCGATGGTCGTCGCCGGCAAGATCGCAGGTCTCCGACCGGTCCAGGGCGTAAGCGCCCGCGCGGTGGCGGCCGGTGTGCGACACTTCGAGGCGAACATGCTCGTGCTGGGCTACAAGACAGCCACGTTCGGGCAGATGCGGGCGACGATCCGCACGTTCACAGCCGCCCGCGCGGGCAGCGGCAACGAAGACATCATGGCTGCAATCAAGCAACACGAACGCCCCTGACGAGGGATCATGCGATGCGCATAGCGAGAGTAATCGGCAAGGTGACGTTGAACAGGGCGATGGCCGAGGTGCCGCCGGGCAATCTGCTGCTCGTCCGCACGTGCAATCGCGGCACGCTCGCCGGCGACAACGACGGCAACGACGAAACGCTTGTGTGCTACGACCGCCTGGCCGCTCGCGAAGGCGACCTGATAGGCCTGGTCGAGGGGCGAGAGGCGACGGCCCCGTTCTATCCGGACAAGGTGCCCTTCAATAGCTATAACGCCTGCATACTGGACCGGCTTGACTTCCAGCCTGTACTGGAGGTGGACAAATGATGAGCGAATGGGAACTGAAACGGCAGATGTGCGAGATCGGCCGGCGGATATACCAGTCGGGCTTCGTGGCCGCCAACGATGGCAACATCTCCGTGCGTGCAGGCAACGGCCGATACCTCTGCACGCCGACGGGCGTGTCGAAGGGCTTCTTAAAGCCCACCGACATCGCCGTGGTCAACGACGCCGGCAAGCAGGTCGAAGGCGCCATACCTCGCACCAGCGAAATCCTGCTGCACCTGGAGATATTCCACGAGCTGGACTGGGTCAACGCCGTCGTGCACGCCCACCCGCCGCACGCGACGGCCTTTGCGGTCGCCGGCATCGACGTGCCGAGCTGCATCCTGCCGGAGGTCGAGATATTCATCGGCCAGGTCCCGCTGGCCGAGTACGACACGCCCGGCGGCAAGGACTTCGCCGAGACCATCCTGCCGTACTTACGCAACAAGGCCAACACCATCCTGCTGGCGAACCACGGGGCCGTCGCCTGCGACAGCACGCTCGAGAAGGCCTACTATCACATGGAAACGCTGGACATGTACTGCCGCATTCTCCTGCTGAGCAAGGAAATCGGCAGCGTTCAGCAACTGCCCGACCAGAAGGTCCGCGAGCTGATGGACCTCAAGAAGCAAATGGGCATCGCCGACCCACGCCTGGATGGCGACGGCGAGCTGTGCTCGCTCAGCGGGAGTGACGAGTTCCTGCGAGGCTTCTCCACCCGCGCAATCCCCCAGCACACGGCCGACTCCAACGGCCACGGCCGCGGCAACGGCATCGCGGGCCTGCCGTCCCAGGCCGGCGAGCCCCAGCCCATACCCGCCAGCCCCACCGGGCCGTTCCCTGCCGTGGTGGCCGGCAGGTCGATCGCCGGGTCGTCCAGCACCACCGCCCAGCGCCGCGCCGCCGACGATGAGATCGAACGCCTCGTGCAACTTATCACCGATCAGATCGTCGCCGGGTCGTAGCGTCTGCCGGCATTCTAACTGCGGATGATAGAGCCACGTGTTCGTGCCGGCGGCTGGGGACCTTGCGATGGATTCAATTTGCGGGGGTGGCCGGAGGGTTCGGCTAATTCAGGCAATTGATACTAAAGCTGAAAATATTCCCGTGGCCGCCTGCCTTAGCTACGAGGTAACAGTCTTATGTAGCCGTTGTTATGGCGTAGTTTGGCAGGACGCCGACAGCGGCAGAAAAAACTGCTCAACACGGGCTTCTTTTGGGCCGTATAATTCAATGAGCGAGCGTGAGGGGTTGGCAATTGCAAGCCCCTCCGGCCGACGAGGTTTCTCCTCCTTTCCCTCGTCGGCCGCTTTTTTTTTCGCACGAAATGGCACTTTAGGGGAGCAATCGTCATGGGGCCGGTACCGGCCGATTCAGCCGACGCTCAGGGAGAAAGAGGCGCATCTGTGGCGGGCAGGTCCTTGAGGGCCGCTTCCGATCCCTAGTTGACCAGCCGCACGCCGGCCAGCTCCATCGTCTGGCGGGCATAGCCGAGCCCGAAACAAAACACCGCCTTGCCGGGCGGGTAGTCTCGCTTTGCGCGGAACGGCAGGCACAGCCGGTGCCACTGCCCGTCGGCGGATGTAGTGTGAAGTAGGCTCTTGTCCCATGGCGGGCCTGCGTCCTGGAAATAGGCGCTCAGGAGCACACGTCCGCTGCTGTCATCGGTGCTGACGGCTCGCACGCAGAACTCCGCCAGCAGCACGTCTCCTTCGACGATGGCCAAGCAGTTCGGCACGATCGTCTGGATATCCCAGTAGTTCTCGGGCACGTCATTCAGCACGATCCGCAACGCCTCGGCGAACGGCTCGCCCGTGAGCTTCACGCGCCGGGCGTGAGCGGAAATGTTCTCGTGCGAGTAGACGTTCTGGTTGAGCATCTGCTCGGGCGTGAGCAGAACGGCAACGGGTCTGGGCAGGCCCTTTGGCGGCACGATGCCTGAGACCTCGCCCGGGCCGTCGGGCGCGGGATCGCACGAGCAGGCCAGCAGGATAGCCGCGACGGTCAGCAATCTCACGATGGGCCTGGCCACGGGCCTTCCTCAGTGTGTCAGTGCGTAGGTGAAGATGTTCACGCCGAGCCGCAGCGCGTCGGCGTCGACGTAGCCGCGGTTGAAGGCGTACCCCAGCCGTTCCCAGCCATTGGTCAGCCCCACCGACGAGTAAATCACGCCGAGCTGCCCGTCTATGGCGATGCCCTCGAG
>Ga0114919_10004535_pt1 | contig 11153 bp, 6 predicted proteins | sample BlataG_FD_88682 | JGI IMG/M metagenome (GOLD analysis project Ga0114919, IMG submission 88682) | Deep subsurface microbial communities from Black Sea to uncover new lineages of life (NeLLi) - Black_00105 metaG | ecosystem: Environmental > Aquatic > Marine > Oceanic > Sediment | place: Atlantic...
AGGTAAGGTATGCCCTCACTTATCGTAGACCGGCCGGTAGTAACGCCCAGGGGCACCGGTTTAAGCCCTTTATTCTCAGCCCAGAAGATGTTGCTGCTATCGGGCCGTAACTCCTTATCTGATAAAGCCACATTACCAAAAATCCAAATTTTCTCCTTCTCTATCCAGCCGATGCAGTCAGGCTCGATAATCCTCCGGCCGTCATCATCTAAGAATTCACCCTCCCAGATGTTTGAGAGGTCTTCTTTGGTTCCCCGCCAGATATAGTTGCCATGGCCCAGGCAGAAAGTATTAAACGAATCAATACCGCTCATCGCCTGCGGGTCTATGGAAAACACCGGCGATGACTTGCCGAACTCATCAATTAAGATTATATCCCGGTATATACCCTCGCGAGTCTCATGAGTCGCTACTATCTTGATGGTGAAATTGCTGATTATCTCAGGAAACTCGGTCTTGCCGCGCTTGCGGGTCGCGACATATTTGCCCCACTCTCTGGTAATATGAGAGCGGAAATATTTCTTGTTGAGCTTGCGCTGGATAATGTTCTTAGCCTCAGAGGGAAGGTCAGCAATATAGTCAGGGTATCTTCTGGCCTTCGATAAGACCCGCTGCATGTCATCTCTGGTATGCCCCTGGGCCAAGGCGCCGTCAAGATCAATCTTGCCATCTATGCGCCAGCCATCCGGTAAAGTAGCGATGCGACAGGCAAAGCCCTCCTTCTCAAGAAGCTTCGCCATGATATAGGCATAATATTGAGTATCATAGCGCTTAAAGGGCGTGTCTTTATAATTGGGATATTTAGGGTTGTCTTTAACCTCGTTGTCGAAGATAACAGCTATCTCTTTGACTTTGTGTTTATTCAAAAATGAAACTAATCGATGGAAATGATTATCTGAAAATGAGCCTATGCCGGGAATACCCACGGCGTTATAGCCCCAAGCCACACAGGCAACGGCTTTCAGCTCACCTTCAGTTAAGATGATCTCCCTGCCTACCGTGGCTTCCTGGTAGATTTCCAGCGGCAGGCCGGCTATTCCGTACTTATGTAGGCGCAAATGATAGGCAGAGAGGTCTTTATTCAGATAAGGTATTATCACCCGGTCAGAGAGAAGCTGAGGGTTAATGTGAAGTTTGTCGGTCTTTAAGCAAAGCCCGGATTTGAGGAGTTCCGCCTCCGGAAACTTAGAGATGAGTTCCTGCTCAATCTCAAGCAGATACTTGCCTCCGGAACGAAAACGGAATTTCTCAATAATCTCATCTGAAAAGCCCCGCTTCTGTTTTAGCTCTATGCGGTGCTTATCGGAAAGTTTAGCGTTAGTAAGAATATAATTATACATATAAAAACAGGTGCCGCCCCCCGCCTTGCCAAAGCTGTCGCTCTTTCTTTTTAACCGCAAAGCCAAGCCGAAGCCGAACTAAGGGCTCTCTAAAGAGCCAAGGTTAAAGGGCTAAGAGGCGGCGAATTACAAACTACTCAGGAATCTCGTCAGTCTTATCCCCTTCGTGCACTGTGATCGGCTTAAGCCGGAAGGTTTCATACCAATCTTCGCAGACCCTCTTATCCTCATCAGGCGCCGGCCCGGAAGGCGCGACCTCAAGCACATAGTATTTGCCCTTGTCGTTGTCGACTTTCTTGGCGTTTAAGCGGTAGGCATGAGCGAACATATCGCCGCCCTTAAAAGCCGCAAGCGACAGCAGCCGCTTGCCGGCGCGGAAACTGGTCTTTGAAAAACTGATCACAACCGGCATATCACAGCCCGCGAAGTAACTGAAGAAGTTGAGAAACTTCGTAGCCAAGGGAGTTGAACCGTCATCGCCGAACTTGCCTTCCTCGATGACCTTGGGGTCGTTAGGGTCGCTGGAACGCCAGATGATATCTCCCGGCCCGAAAGCTGAATCATAAGCGGGGTCTTTATCAGAGCGGGGGTTAAACCTGATCCAGTTGGTAAACTTAAAGATAGGCACAAACACCTCCGGTAATGCCACCTTGGTCATCGAATTGATGATCAGCCCTTGAGCCAAGCCGTCATCCTGAACCTCCGGTGATAGAGCCTGCAGGAGTTTCGCCCGGGGTATCTCCAGTTCTTCCTTGTTGATGCCTTCCTCAAAGCCTCTGCCTTTGGGTGCAGTCAAGGAATTATCTCTTTTTTCTAAGTCTTTATTCATTTAAACCTCCAATTACAAATTAGGAAAATTTGTAATTTATTTTGCGTAGAACCGTATCCCTGTCTTTAAATAATAGCTGATAAACTCCGGGATATTGCCCCCGGTATCTATCAGCTCCCTGATGTAACTTGAGAGGCTTCTTGAGTTTACCGCCTCCTTGACCAGGTCTCCCCGGCTCTGCTCGCGCAAATAGGAGAATAATTTATCCTCGTTCTCCTTCAGGCAGCTGGCGTAGACGACCGGACGGCTTATCGAGCAAAACCCTAAACCGTCATAGCGGGCCGTAGACTCCTTGTCCTCTGCCTGCAGCAACTCAAGCAACTCTCTCTCTGCGTCGTCGCGGCTCTTTGTCGCCTCAGCCAGCCTCTCTTTAGCCTCTGAGATAGCTTCCTTAGCGTCTTTGAACCGGACTATCAGTTCCCGTTCTCTTGTTACCATAGTTTTCCACCTCCTTTAAAAAAGATTTCACCTCAGTCAGAGAATAGCAAACCCTTGCTTTTCCTCCGGCTTGGGTGATTTTTTCAATAGTATATTTTTGAAGTTTAGTAACTTTACCGTTGGGCATCTTAAGTTCTATCGCTATAAATTTTCCTGCTATAACTCCCATAATATCAGGTAAGCCTGCTGTGAAGCGGTCATTGCTTTTATACCACCAGGAGCGGGGTATTTTTTTTAGATAGGTCAAAATCTGCGATTTTAACCTCGTTTCTCCTTGCATATCTCCTCAACCAGCTCTATAGCTTTGCCTTTGCGCTTTAAGACTCCCATAATCTGCCAGTCTATCGTGTCTTTAGCCAAGAGGTGAACATATACGCAGGGGTTGCGCTGGCCTGAGCGGTGCGTCCGGCCCCTGCATTGTTCCCATATTTCCCATGAATAGTCAAGTGAGAAGAATATCTGCAAGTTGCAATTCGTCAGAGTCAATCCATGCCCGGCTGACCTGCCATGGGCTATCAAATACCGCGCCTCGCCATTCTTAAATAATCTTATTGACTCGTCTTTGTCCTTAGTCTTGCCATAGAGGGTGACGCATTTGTTTGTCAAGAGTTTTTCTATAGTCTCTATCTCCCAGTGAAAGTTACACCAGATGATAGCCTGATTGTCTCCGGCTTCTTCGAGTAAATCCATAAGCTCTTTGAGCTTAGGATTTGGGCCGGGAATCTCCTTCGCTTGAGCCAGAGTATCAATCATAAACCCGGAAGTTGCCTGTCGAAGTTTCATAAGTTTTGCCAAGGCGACAGTAGCCACAATCTCAGAACCTCGTATCTCAGTTATAGCGTCTCGCCGCATTTCATTATAGAATCGAGCTTGGTCTTTAGACATCTCAACCGAGCGAAATTCGTCAATTTGCTCAGGTAAATCAAGGCAGTCTTTCTTTTTGGCGAAATGACAGACCTGCTGCAGCTTTTGGGTAAGTTGCAGCTTTTTCTGCGGCGTGATTTGATACTTCCAACCTTTAGAGAATAATTCCCGCGCAAGGGATTTGCTTAACACTTGGCCCTGCATGGCTTGCTTGCCTCTTTGCAGATGGAAGTAATAGTTTCGGAAGGCGTAGAAAGAAGGATGAAATATTCTGTCAGCCACAAAACTTATCTGAGAATGATACTCTGTCTCAACATTGGGAGCCGGCGTGCCGGAGGCGACAACTCTATATTTAAATTGATTTCGTATTGAGAGGATTTTCTTAGTAGTTTTAGCGGTGGGGTTTTTCATCTTTGAGCTCTCATCAATTATACACATTCTCGGCTCCGGGATAATATAATTCTTCCGCAGCAAAGCTTCATAATTTATAAGGTATATATCAGCGAAGTCCATGTCTTGGCGAAGGTTGCAATACGAGAAGCTGGTAAACTTCTTTATATCTTCACCCCAGGCCGCCTCGATTAGCGATATGGGGCATATCACCAGAAGCTTAAGGTCAGGCTCCTTTTCTTTGAGGCGAGAGTAGATAGAGAGGCCGGTCAAAGTCTTGCCGGTGCCGATTTCATGATACACCGCCCCCGATCCGCCTCGGTCAAGGATAAACTCAACCGCTTGTTTTTGATGTTCGTATAATTTCATGCCCGCACTCCCGGCAGTAATTCTCATTTTCATAAATGATTTCTTTACACTGTTCGCAACGCAAGCTGTCTTCTAACTTAGTTCCGCACATGCAGCAATAGTTTCCAACCGTGCCTGAGATATGGCACTTCTCATTCGGACAACGCATAACTCTCCTCCTTACATTTCCCGCATAACCCTTCCTCCAACTCATCCATGGAAAATTCCCCTTGGCACTTCCCGCAGTGAGTATCCCGGTAATATTCTTCTTCCTGGCGGCGGTTTAGATAGTAATCGATATCATAAGATAAGCTGTCTCTTAGCATAGAAACCTCCCTGAATGCGGCGGCAGGCGGTAGCCTCTAGTTGCTGGAAAGCAAAGAGAGTCCTGCCGCCGGGCTGAAAAAAGGGCCTAAATTGTCTATATGAATAGAGGCTACCATAGTCAATTTATACCACATACACAAGTTTTTGTCAAGGGGATTTCTGAAGATTTTTGTTCAATGATTGAACATGGAAACGGGGGCGGGGTTATTTTACTTGAGAACTCTAAATCGAGAATAAGAAGCGGATTTTTTACCTTTGCTGACAGACCACTTTTTTTTCTTCCGCATTTTCTTATAAAAGAAATATTCAGACCAATGCTTGTCGCCGGAGAGAAAAGCCTTCATATCCTTAACTGAAAGATATCCCGGTATGTGTATTAAGAGAGCCTGCTTTATCTGGTATCCAGCCTGTGATCTTTTTCTTTTTGCCCAAGGGCTATCCCCGGGTGAGGTAAAATAAGTATATAACCCCTGCATAAGCTGCCCCGTAGGCGGCAGGCCTGTAGGCGCTGTGCCGAAAAGATAACTTCTATAATACCCTAAGTTAGTTAATATCAACCCGCCAAGGATTAAATACTTAAGGTAATTTATCCTATCGCCTATGGTAATCTTAAGATCGGAATCATAGCCGGTATGCCCGGTAAAAGCCCTTGTCGCCGCTTCCCGGTGAAATACAAACCAATGGTTCATCCACCAGCTCTGAAGCCTTGTTATCGGAGCCAAAGCCTTGTACCTAAAAACTTCCGGCATACCCATGGCGATATATTGATACTGCGTAGTGTGCGCTCCGTACTCCATCTCTTTTAGTATTTTCTCTTTCTCGCTGGGATAAAAGAAATCTTTATCTTCCTTGTATGTTCTCTGAGAGTCAGCCCAGCCTAAATCTTTCTTGGCGGAATTCTGAATATTATCAGTCATCCAATGGTAAGCTGAATTCATAGATTGGGAAACATTGCTAATCGCTGTCCACTGATACGGAGCGAGTCCGAACTTCTCGATTTTAGCCATCATCTCTTTCGGCAAATCCTCAAAGCCGGAGTAGGATTTCTTAAAGAGGCTGTCGGTTTTCAGCTTCGCCAAGGTAGAACCTTTATCAACCGGCAGATATCCTTTGAGAGTATTTTTCGGCCCATAAAGAGCCATGGTCTGTAAAGTCTGGAATTTATTCCTTAAGAGTTGCCGAGGGTTAATGCCGCCCATAGCGCCCCAGATAGGTAGCTTGCTGATATTCTTCAGCATATTAGTCAGAGGCTTCTTGCCGATATGCTTTCCGAAAGGCTTCAGTATATAATTGAAAGCGTCCTTTAGGAATGAATCAGTCACCCAGCGGTTAACGCCTTCATCTAAGGAAGTCTGTCGATCACCTAAAGTGATATTTACATAGTCAAGAAGCCACTTCTTAGTCGACTCCGGCATCGTTATCTGAGCATCGTAGGTTTTTTTCTCATCCGGGGTCAATTTGTCATATGCCGCCTTGTCTTTAGATAAAACTCCTAACTCTGCATGCATTATGCTCTTAGGAATTGATAAGTGTATTTCTTTTAACCCCGACCAAAGCATTGACTTCATAACATAGGAAAGGTCAGATGAGAAATGCTCAAGCAAGTCATCGCTTAGCTTCCTCTGCATCTCCATAGGGTTGTAGACTTTCTTACTTATGGTCTGTTTAGACCAGAACTTGAGGCCTTCCGGCAGAGGATATTTTCCATCAATAATCTCCTGCGACATCTTATCGGCTATGTGCCTGAAGTATGCTCTGAGATATTTTATCGGCTCAAGCCCCAAACTTTTCCTTACCTGATTTTCTCTGGTGAAAATATCTCTGGTCAGACTCCGGAAGTAATCAAACACTTTCTTGTCTTTATCCGATAAATCAGCCGGCGCTTCTTCCTGAGTATTAAGCAATCGGGACATCTCAGAAGGAGTGGTTTTTTTATTTTTCTTGAGTATCTTTACCGCATTGGTAATCTGGTTGGCCCCTTTAGCGTATTCCGCGTCAAGGTTCTGCTTGCCGATCTCAATCGGCTCAACGAGCTTCTTGATACCTAACAACTCAGCATAGCGGGATTGCGAGGTAAGTAAACTCGCCGGAGTCGAAGCTCTAAACTTCCGTTTGAAGAAATCCGCTGTGACTAAAGTAGTCTTGCGGGGAATTGTCACCCCTTCACCGATTGCTTTAGGGACTAACTTCTCAGTAACTTTGATAGCTTTTCGGACATCTTCCGGAGCGAGAGGCTTCTTGCCAGTCTTAACAAATACCTTCATTATCCGGGATAGCTGCGAAGGCGTGACTTGCTTCTTCATCGCTCCCCGGATAAGCTGCAGCAATAAAGACTTAGAAGGCTTAGGCTGAAGCAATATATTTCTAAGTTTCTCCCCGGACTCAGATTGAAGTAACCGCTTCGCCTCATCGGTAAAGTCAGCGACTCGCAGCTTCTGAGTCTCGCCTATCGCCTCAATAGCCAGTCGCAAATCTTCTCCGCTGTCAAAGAAAAACCCCTCCTGATTGAGATCGTCAGCCATCTCATCGAGCGGCAGGCCCCTCATCCGGCGTAGTTTCTTAGGGACAGCCTGATACTCCTCAAACTCCCGGCCCTCTCGATAAGGCCTGATACCGCCATGGGAGAGTATCGCCTGCTCAAGGGCCTTAGTGTCGGCTTGTATCTCCTTTGCCTGTTGATACAGAAGCCTCGTGAGCTTCTTCTCTTCTTGCGGCAAGTTGATCTTATCAATAACTTTGGTAAGCTTCTCAGCCGGCAATTTGCCCCACTCGCCTTCCTTAACAGGAAGCTTACCAACCACCCTCTCAAAGAATTCCTTGCCTTCGTACGCCGGCTCAGATGCCGAGCTGATAACGAAAAGCTCATCTTTGACTGCCGCGCCTTTGCCAAAGGATGATTTGACTTTTATCTTGAAGGTCTTATACCCCTTATCCTGCCAGAATTTAACCAGAGCCGGATTATATGTGTCATGATAGGCGAAATCTCCTCCCCGCTGATGAAGCCTATGCAGAGCATCACAGAGCCTTAAAGCGTCCTGAACCGTAAAGGCTCCTTCTTGATAACCTACTTCTCCGGCATATGGCGAGTCAGAGAGGATAAAATCGCCTTTGCCGGATTGTTCTATAACCTGAAAAGCATCTTGAGATATGAGGTTGACATTCTTCTTTAGGAATTGAGATTGAGACTTGATCGCCCCCGAGAGGTTAGCCTTAGCGCCGGGAGATAACCCACTGCCCCTAAGCATACCGCCCAAAACGAAAAACCCCTGATGGGTACCGGCGCCCCTGGCTGAGTTTCTCTGCAGGAACAGAAACTCTCCGGCTTCCTGGGGAGCCTTAATCTCTGTGAGGCGGCCACGGTACTCCCTAAAGAAACTATTGGCTATCTCCGGGGCCTGAATCTTTATGCTGCCCCTTCTCTCTTTTGGCAGGGTCAAGAGATATCGCTTGAAGTTAGCCGAGTTAAGGAAGGCCTCCCTCGGTATCTTGAGTTCTTTAATGAGCCGGGCAAGCAAATCCTGCCGGGCTTGGTCATAGCCTTGGGTGACTCCCTGCGGGTCTTTCTTGATAAATTCCTGATGCTGGATTATCGCCTTATCAAGGTCATTCAGGGTAAACTTTACCCCTTGGGGTTTGATAACATCTATGAAGCGAGATAATGTTCCCGAACGGGCAAAGATATCCTTGACTGAAGGATTGCGACTTAAGATATCCTGAATTGTTTTGCGAAAGATACTAAGGTAATACTTACCATGAGCGACTTTACTGCCCTGCGTAGTGCCCAGAGGTATCTTGTGCTCTGAGAAGGTCTTAGCCACAGGATTATTCTCAGCGACATTTATGGTTTCTATTTTAGCGAGGGTGGCGGGGAGTGTCGGCTCCCCCTGCGCCTCCTTTTCTACGGTGAGAGGCTCGGTAGTTGGTTTGGGTTTACTAAGAATCTTTAACAAAATTATTTCTTGTTCTCGCTCTGATAATCCCAATCCTTCTCTTATTTTTTCTGGCGTAGATTTATAATCAATCAGAATTTCTTCTGGCTTAGCTATTTTTCCAATTACTTTACCATATTTACCGGCCCACCTTTTAGCAATTGATTCTTTGTTAGTCCAAGAGGTAATTTCCTTTTGGCTATCAGATTCTCCTTTGCGGATTCCTCTAAATATTTTAATAGGCTGATTTGGTCTGTACTTCGATAAATCTTTTATAACTTGTGCCGATGGATATCTGATTTGTTTCTTCGTCATTTCCATATTGACATAATCATCTACCCATAAAACTGTTTCATCAGATACCGGTAGCCCGAGTTCCTTAGCGACCCCTCTTAAATGTTTGGGTTGACCTTTCCCCTGCGCCTCCTTCCAGATGTCGGTGAGTTGGGATTTGGCATAATCTTGGGCTTCTTCCATGGTTTCAAAGTAAGGACTACCACCTAACTTATCTGACTTTGGGTTAGATAATATCTGACCATTTCGTAATTGGATTTTATACCCTAAAGGCTGATTATCCTTTTCATCATAAATTATTTGTGCTTGAGCAGTATCAAAATCACCTTCCTTAACACCCAAGAACGATACCGCTTCTCCGGGAATTGCTGCTACCGGTTCTGCCCCAAACTCCAATTTAGTAAACTCCTCAGCCGTCTTGTATTGCTTGGCTTGCTCTATTAGGGGTTCAGCCACCTCTGGCTTAAGTGCCTTTGTAGTCAAATCATTCAATTCAATGCTCTTAGGAATTTTACCTGTTCTTTTATATTCGGCATATCCCTTCGGTGTCATCAAGACTATCGAATCATACCCTGCGATTTTTGCTTTCTGTGCCATTGTTTTGTCTAAAGCAAATCTTTCTTCTACAGTAGGTTCTCCTTTCGGGGGCTCTAACCCCAAGGCTTTGTTAATCGTGGTTTCGTCTCCTATCAAAGGATTCTTAATATTTACTTTGAATGGCCTATCAAGTGGACGCCCATAGAACTCAGCCTCCTTAAAGCTACTAGCAAAAAATTGTCCTCTTTCTTTTACCGCCTCTTTATTCTCTGCTATTCTCCACCAGTCTTTTTTGTTTATATGCTCTATTAATCCCTTAGCCACCTCTGGTATGGCTTCAGGGGCTTTGGGGGTAATTTCGGGGGGTTTTGGCTGGATTTCGGATATATCTGCGGTTATTCGTTGCCCTGCGATGTTCAGCAGGGCTTTGGTGCCTTCGATTGAAAGAACCTTCCCGGCCGCTCCTCTTAATTTTACAATGTCTCCGGGCTTGAAAGGTATCTGGCCGCTGAATACCACTCTCATATCCCCAAGAGTTTGAGCGAGCGTTCTCCCGGTTTTAGGGCTTTTTATTCCGTGAAGAACCCATTTCTCAAAAGCGGGGTTGCTTACTATATTTGCTATCTCAGTATCTGACCTCCCTGTCTGTCTTAATAATCTTATGACTTCTTTTCCTGATCCCCGTAAAAATTCCTTTTGTTCGGGAATAGTCAATTTCGATGTTCTGCCTTTAGGCCTTAATCCAAACAAAGTATGTGCTATCAGAATATTCTCTGTAGCGCTTGCCACGGCCCTCAATACGACTCTCCCGATTCCACCTTCAGTCAACCCTTCCATGGACAAAGCGGGAATCTGCTCTACCATATCTTTGGTTTCTTCGGGTAAGAAAAACCCTTGGATTCCTTCTTTAGCTATTTCAGCAACATCTAAGTCAAAAGGAGTCTTACCTTTCTTTAATTGCTTTATAAGTTCTGTTCCCGCGCCTTTTACTGCTGAAAATGCTTTCCCGAATTGTCTCAAAGGAAAGCCCATAACCTTTAATGCTGCGGATAACTCGGAAGGTTTTATCCCGGCATCTCTCCCCTCTGGGGTTAAAATTCTCGGAATAGGCACCGTTGCCCTCTCACCATGTTGATTAGCTAAATTCCGCTCCATTACAGTAAACTCTTGCGCCGTCTCTACCCCTTGCCTAAGTTGTCTTAATTGCCCTCCGGTAATATTCTTATACAAGAAACTCGCGGCTTTTTTGAAATCTTTGCTCGTAGGTTTAAGTTGTTCTTCTACATTTAGGAATCTGGCCTGAGCCTCCTTACTTAATACCCTATCCAGGAATTTGAAAAAAGGATCATTCTCCGCAGCCTCTGCGGTTAGATGTCCTGCGCGGGATTTTAATATCTGTTCTGCTTTTCTCTGTTGTTCAATGGCGGCAGGTTCGGTGAGTTCTCTACCTGTAGGTAGCATAGGTGTATCTTCTTTTTCAAACTCAGCCGCTTCAGCCGAAGGCATGATGAAATCCATTATCTTTGATTGGGTGCCGGGGGTTTTGGGTTCTTCAAGCATATTAAACTTTTTAAGACTTGTAGAAAAAGCCTCCCAAGTAGCGTCTCCGGCTTCTGTATTGTATAGTTTCTTGTAAACTTTTTCGTATCTTTCTTTTTGAACATCAGGAATTTCTAAATTATTATCTTTAGTCACATAAGTCATAGCTCCCAAGGCGACATTCGTCCTTGGGTCTTTTATGTCGAAGTTCCCCTGTTCATCGCGGAATATGCCCATAGCCCCTAACTGCGGGGCGTATTTTGTTTTCTTGAATTCCTCTAATTGCGAAGGGACAAGTTGCATTATGTTGTCTTCGTC
>Ga0114919_10004536_pt1 | contig 11153 bp, 27 predicted proteins | sample BlataG_FD_88682 | JGI IMG/M metagenome (GOLD analysis project Ga0114919, IMG submission 88682) | Deep subsurface microbial communities from Black Sea to uncover new lineages of life (NeLLi) - Black_00105 metaG | ecosystem: Environmental > Aquatic > Marine > Oceanic > Sediment | place: Atlantic...
GTAGAAGTTGGAAGGAAGCTGGTGCCATAGCTAAGAGAAGGTTGTGCCACTTACTAAGGACGCCAGCAACAGTGGAAATAATATGGGAGCCAGTGGATGAAGTATCCCAGACGCTACCAGTTCCCTAACCGCCACCAATATGTAATGGCTCTGAGGAAATGGAGAGTATGGAATAGAAGGAGGTTAAACCAATGAAAAAATATTTGTTGGTACATGGTTACCTTGCAGATGGAGAGGTTAAGAAAATTAAATACGGTTATGATGTAGTCATTACAATATCCTTCGTATATAAACAGTCGGCAGAGAGTTGTTTAAAAAGAATACATAAATTGGAGGAGGTAGCTAATGCCATTCACACCAGAGGATAAACAAGCCATGGATGATGCTGCTGTGGATGCGGAGAATGACCTCACCGAGCATGGTGCAGTAGCAGAGGAAGCCTTAACCGCTGTAGCCGACTGGTGGGCTAAGTGGGTAATGAAAGCAGGCCATAGAAGATTGGGTAGGATACTACTACAATATAAAACTAAAGGAGGATAAAATGACGAACAAGGAATTTAACTATTGTCCAGACTGTGGAGAGGTAAAGGAGGATTCTACAACTAGTTATGAGTGTGGTAACTGTGGAGAGGAGTTCACCCTTGAGGATGAGGGAACCCATAGGTGTCCATCCTGTGGCAAGTTTGCAGCCAAGGTATCAGACAATGCTTGTCCTGACTGTGGAACAGATTTAGAGGAAACACCAGAGGACTATAAGGAGGAAGGATGAGTTACCAAGACGTAAAGGACAGACTCTACCATGGTCACAGGAAGATAGCCAACAACACCTACCTGGAGCTGAGACAATTGGATATTACTACTGTAGAGGAGGGATGGACTAAAGAGGAATTTGTTGATATGAGGTTACATGGCAATCTAATAGCCAGGTTCTATCCTACTCACCTTCAACTATTCTCTGTTGGTTGGTACACCAACACTACCAGACGTAGATTGAACCTGGCATTAGAGCTGGCCAATATAGGATATAGTGTCTATCAAGTTAAGCACCAGTGGTACTATGGTAGTCATAGATACATTGAGTTCTATGATGGAATAAGGATAGGCTATACAGGTAAAGTATTATCTTAGTAATAATAGTATTATATATTTAACTGTATACCAAGGAGAGTAAAGGAGAAACTATGGGAACACCAGAAGATGTGGCAGCGGAGAAATATTTTACACCACCTACACTGACTGAAATGCTAAGGGAGAGCCTAAAGATGGAGCCTGAGTGTGATGCTGAGGCACGAGCCAATGAGGACATGCTCAGTACCATCAAACTCACATTCAAAGAGTGGCTCCATACTGTAGGGCTAACAGATTATGCCGCTCCAAGGTCTGTGCGGCAACTATTGATAACACTGGTAGATGAACCATGAGTTGTTTGGTTGGTTTCCCTATCTGTCCAGCCTGCCTTAATATGCTGGACTACAACCCAATGCCAGGTATTGGTGAGACTTATTGGCGTTGCAACCATTGTAAGATATGGTGGGATACCAGCTTCTTAATCCAATGCTTAAAGGAGGAGGAGTTATTTGAATACTTATCTGAGGAGGTAACAGATGTTTATAACTAGGAAGAAACTCCACAACCTACTCAAGGAAGCCTATGAACAAGGACTTACCAAGGGCTGTGACCTAGCTTGGCAAATGAGACAGGTTGGGTATAACAGCAAATTGAACCAAGAACTTGAGGAGATAGTAAAACGGAAAAGGTAAAACAAGCCTAGGACTTTCTTGGGTTGGAGTATCCTAGGGTGGTCTTTTTCTCCTATCAGGAGTTTTTCAGCCACAATCTCTACTCCAACCCCAAATTAAAATAGGAGGTAACTAATGACAAGGATAAATTTCCTATATGTAGACATTAAGGTTTACCCAGCCAGTGTGGAAGAAGGTCGGCATACAGGTTATGACCTGGACTCAATACTAATAGCCGAACAGCCAGTCCTAACTACCTACGAGAATATGTTTAGCCTGTATGATGAGGGAGGATGGTTGAGGCGAGGCTTGGGTGATTGGATTGGACAGGAAATGCAAAACAGAGGCAAGGAGCTAATCTATCAGAATTGTCCTAAGGCTCCCAAGTGAGGTATATAATTGTAATAGTAGTGGTTATGGCTATACTCTACATATTATACCATACTATATTGAAGTTCTGGACAGGATAGGAGATAAAAGATGGAACCAACTGAAGCACAGAAGAAGTGGTTTTGGGAACAGTGTGGATTCACAAGTGATGAATGGGGTATCTATGCTCCTGGTGTGGAACACAAACCTTGGAATGTATACTGGGAGAATTACAGTGGGGTCCCACCCATAGACCTCAACAACCTGTTCAAGTATGCTGTGCCATTTCTACAATATGCCAACATACAATACTCAAACCAATATCCTGGTGTTGTCCCCATGTGTTCTGCAACCGCATCAGTCCAATTTGCCGACAACCATACCTACGCTGATAATGACCCTGCCCTAGCTCTATTCTGGGCAGTCTATAAAGCCTTTGGAGGAGAATGAAAACCTTAACACCAAGAGATAGGATACTCAAGGAACGAGGATTGCTAGTAAAGCAACCAGCACCTAGAAAACACAAGAGGTTGCAACCAGCAATAAAGGTGAGTATTGCAGCCATCTCCAAAACTCCTCTAATGCGTTATTTGGAACAGAAGTATGGTAAGCCAATAGAGGATATGCTGGTTAGTGGCTCCCTCTCTGTAGTAGCCAAGAGGTTAGGCAGCGAGGTGGATACCAGCACCCTCAGCCGATGGATTAAAAAGTTGAAGCTAAGATATACTGAGGATAATTTGCCTAGCTGTGAGGGTTGTAAGCAGTATGGATTAGCCTGTCAACAAGGAGTGTGTTACGTCCTGTTGAGCTTGGAGTTGTATGAGTTAGTACCGATTAAACAGAAGGAGGTGCTAAATGGATAGTCTGACAACTCTGACAGCAGCGGTAATAATCCAAGGTATTGCAATTATAGCACTAGGTGTAGCAATCAGAATTCACTTGAGAGGAGGACATTAAATGAAGGAAATCAAAATTCTAATCCAACAACTTAGGAGCTATCCAAACAATTTCTTTGTCCATCCTGGTAGCCAATGTGATTTACCAGAGGATGATTACTCACCAGACTATATAGAGGAGCATACCAAACGAGGACTGATTGTCTGTGATATGAATGGCGTCCAGCAAGGCTTCATTGAAACTGGAGTAAGAAAGGAGTCACCATCAAGTGAAGCCTGAATCCCTTGGAGATTTCCTAGCCTGGCGACCACCATATATAACCGAATTGATAGGGAGTGGTATATTGATACCGCAAGGAAAGATAATCCTATTCGGTCCCTACAAGTCTTGGAAGTCCATGACCTCCATTGACCTAGCTTTCAAACTATCCAGTGGTAAGCCTTGGCTAGGATTCAAAACCACCTTATCCACCGTGCTGGTAGTCCAGTTGGAAATACCCAAAGCTGCCTACCAGAAGCGGGTTAATAAATATTGCTTTGGTAATAAGCTATCACCATTGGACAATCTATACTTTGCCACCATCCGCAATCTGAAGTTGGATAAGGGATGGGGTGTAGCCCTACTAGAACAATGGATTGATGAGGTAAAGCCACAGGTTATAATCATAGACCCAATATTCAAGGTTATGTCAGGCCGCCTCACCGATGAATATGATGTAAGGCAATTCACTGACAGGTTGGATGAGATAATAGAAAAACACAGGGTCAGCTTTATCCTAATCCATCATGAGGGTAAGGATTGGATAGTAGAAGGAGAACGTTATGATAGAGGTGCTGATGCTTCTTTCGGTTCTGCTGTGTTTGGCTGGTGGTGTGATTCCTCTATTGAACTATATTCAATATGCCCTAAATGCAACACCAAGCTAATGGATGATTATTGCCCTAAATGTAGGATAGGTAGTATAGATAACAACCTAATTCGTATGAACTTTCCTCTGCTCCGATTGGCTGAGGATGACATAAAGCCAATAAGGGTAGAGATTAACAGGAGTAATTTGGTATTCATAAATAAAGGAGGTGAATAATGATAGACATTGAGGAAGTAAAGAGGGTACTGGATAGAGTTTATCCCAGTTGGGATAACACCAAAGTAGCTGAGGAAATCTGCCAGCTTGAGCATGATGAAGTTATGGAAGCTGAATTGGCATGGCGTAAAGGGAAAGAGACTCCTGATAATCCCCAATTTGAATCAAAGCCTTGTGACCACATCTTCTCATTCCAGACAGGCTTATGTCAGAAGTGTGGTAAATCTCTAAAGGGATTACTTAATGAGCCAAAGCCTGATGAAGGTAAGGTATTAACTATAGACGAGATAAAAGCAAATCCAGCCTACAATGAATACCTGAAAACCATGAGCTATGGAGGGGCACAAAGGGCTTGCCAGCGAGACCTGACAGCCTCGGAGTGTCAGAAGAGGGTGGAGAGGATATTTAGGGAGCTTGAGGAGATGTATCCTTGGGTTAAAGGCAAATGGGGACAAGAAAGATACTTAGAATGGCAAGCACTCAAGAAGCAGCAAGGAGTAGCCAATGGATAATCATGGATTCAAAATCCCATGTGAATATCTAATTGCCTGTAAAGAACAAAGAGAACAAAAGGCTGAAGTGGAAAGAAGGAACAAATGGAAATCAGCCAATACTTTAGCTCATCCGTTCTAGTTGACATAACTAGCTACTTGACAAGCTAGTATGTATATGCTATGATAGTAGTATGACAGTAGTAAGTAGGTGGTAAGTAGTGAATAAAACTGAGGTAAAGGCATACGAATGGTTGAAAAACAAAGGGTTGGATGTTTTTCCTACAGACAACCCAGATATAGTCTGTAGTGATGGTACTGGTTATGAGGTCAAAACATTAAGAGGCAATCAAATTATGTTTACTGAGAGGCAAGTTGAGGCACTGAAATCCTACCCCAACAAGATTCTAATATTGGTATTCAGGGATGAGGATACTGAACCATACAAGATATTCAGTTTTGAGGATTTAGAAATGCCTGGCTATCACGAAGGAGTTAGGCTACATATAGCTAACCGAGGAAAAATTGTAATAAATTTAGATAAGGAACAATATCGGTTAGTTAGACAACTAGCAATCCTCTACGACACATCTGTAAGTGGTTTGGTTACACAGGCAGTCGTAGCCAAACTTGAGAAGGAGGTAGCTAATGGAGTTTTAGGGAAACTAATGGTTGGTTAAGGAACTAATAATAAATAAATTGGAGGGTAAATGAAGGTAATAATTCAACAAGGCCAGGATAGTCTAGGCAACAGTATCCCTATTGTTGCGGTTGAAGGTGACCCTATAATGGATAGCCCTGAGGAAGTGGTCAAGGCATACTTGGAGGTACAAAAAATATTAAAGGAGGGCAAATAATGACTGACCTTACACCAGACCAGGTATTAGCACAACTACAGACAAGAGGATTTGAGACAGGAGGGTTTCGTTCACCACTAAGGTATTTTAGAGGAACATTAACCAGCATCACTGGCTCCATGGTTCAACGTGGTAATATGCCGAAAGCCAAACTAGAGGTTAGCTACAACTTTGATAAGCCAGGAGTTCCAATTGAGGTGTTTGTATCCACTGAACCTTACCCATTCCCAATAGCCCAAATATCCATGATGCACTCTACGAGGGACAAGAGCAATACTGGTGTCCTTGGTATATCAATAGACAAAATCATCAATGCTGGTGTGGATGAGAATATACCGCAGGGTGACCCAAGAGTAAAGAACCATGACTTCCTGATTAACAAGATTCAGGAGTGGAAGGTAACACCCGGACACATGATGTGGGATAATGACAAGCAGGAGGAAACACCAAGAGAGGCTTGGGAAGTAGTCTATGTTGAAGGTGTTGGTGGCACTCCTTATTCAGGAGGGGGCATATCAACACCAACAATGGCTGATACACCAGCCCGAGCCGGTGCTGCCACTCCAACTGAAGTAACTCCTATCCAACAGGCTCTCAACCTATTAGATGGTAAAACCCAACAGGACTGGAACACCTTAGTATTCCAAGACCCGTTGGTAAAGGGTGACTCAGCATTGGTTAGCTCCATTATCAGTGGTACATTCATCCCACCAATGGAAGCTAGTGGCATGGTTACCAAGGATGACAATGGAATATACCATGTAAAGAAGGATTAACAACCGAATAGCTTGCTGTAGTAGTTTGTTGGGAATAAATACACCAAAATAAAATCCAACTAGTTTGATGAGGTAACAATTCAAACTAAATGTAAAATTGTGAAAGCCACTTAGGGGTGTTGTGGTTAGTAGCAGATGAGGGTTCAAGTCCCTCCTACGGCACCAAAGAATTAACAACTAAATAGCTTGCTGGTGTCCGAACCTGACCTATAGTTTGACTGTAGGAGGGGGAAACTATCGGGGGTTTGGTATATAGATAAAAGCCAATATCACCGTAAAGGCGAAAACACACCGAGCCAGCAAAAGCCAGCTACCCGAAAGGGCGTGGGTTGCGACTATGCCTATACTGACTCGCAAAGTGGCATGACGGGCGGTAGCTGTAAGCTGTGAGAAACTGGCTACTGGCTGGCTCCCCTTCGGGGGAAGGAGGAAAGTAATGGCTCTTGAATGGTTCAAATGCCCTGATGGTAAATTTATTGCTGTTAAGGATTGCCTAACCAAATGTAGAATGGAGGAACGCTGTCTCACCTTGCCAACTCTAACCTTAATGGCTGATGAGAGGAAATGGACTGGTGTTCCATCAACTACCCAACTCCTCAATGGAACTATGTATGAGTTCCTTAAACTTACTCAGCCTTATGCTGTTGACCCTGACAGTAGAGCCTTTATGTTGGCTGGAACCAGACACCACAAATCACTGGAGGAAGTAGCCAAGGAATTAAACTTGCCTTCAGAAATTCCACTTAACATAGACAGGGATATATTTGACCTGTTAGAGCCTGAGAATGGCAACTTGGTACTGACCGATTATAAATTGTGGGGCAGCTACCGAGTGGCCAAGGCTCTAGGAATAGTTGAGGTTGGCAAGCAACCAGACCCTAGTGGTGCAGTTTATAAAACCTCTGGTAAATGGGGTCAGGCTGGCACTCCTAAAATGGTTTCAGTATTCGTATTCCAATCTATGCCTCAGGAGATGGATTTATTTAATGAGGAATTACAACTCAACCGCTATAGGATAATGCTGGAGGAGCTAGGTATAGCCATATCCAAAATGCAGCTACAGGTTACGGTTAGGGATGGTGGATTGGCTATAGCCAATAGTAGAGGGATAACTAGGAATATATACAGGATGCCTATCCGAAAGCTGGATGATAGCGATGTTCTGGGCTATTTCCAACCCAAGCATAAGGATTTACTAGTAGCTCTGGAGCAGAATAAGTGGACTGAGCCTTGCAACGATAGAGAATGTTGGGAAGGAGCCAGATGCAAAGGATATTGTGAGGTGGCTAGATATTGTCCTAAAGGATTGTTATATCAGGAGCCAGCTGATGGGTAGAGTCCGTATCATTAGTGATAGCCTAAGGCTTCCTAGGGAAATCAATGAGGAGGCTAGGAAACTATACCATGATAGGTATGGTAAGCGTAGTCCAGCCACCCTATCCACATTGGAGTTGGATGCTATAAAGACTGAGGCTGGTAAGAGAATTCAGGAAAGAAGGAAAGGGAGGGTAATACCATGACATGGCAGCAGGATATGATATCAGGAGAAAAATACAACCTACCAGATGATGTAAGGGATAAATACCAAGCATACAATGGTGGACATTTTGCTAAACTAATTATAACTTACTTGGAACAGTTGATAGATGAGGTAAAGGAACTAAAGGATAGGGTGGAGCAATTGTAAAACCTTTACATTACAGAAGAAGGAGCATAAAGTGATTGTAGGAATTTGGGGTGGTGACAAAACTTGTAAAAGTACCTTGGCAGCGACCTTTCAAAAACCATTGGTAATAATAGAGTTTGACATAGGCGGATGGGAACGAGCAAAGTATAGATTCATGGCTGAGGTGGAACAAGGATTGATTAAGTTGGAAAGGTATCCTATGCCGTTCCAAGTTGGTACTATAGACATAACCCAGCTTACTACCAGACCCAGTAAAATCATTGTAGGTATGAAGGAGTTATGGTATAAGTTCCTCATCAATTATATCCAGCACTTGGATGACCCAACTATAGCTACTATAGTTATTGATACTGGCACCCTGCTATGGGAGGTTTGTTGTTCAGGTTATCTACAGGAGAAACAGGAAATACAACTAGATGCTAAGGGTAATATGCTACCTAATGAGAAGTTGAGGGTTAGCCTACTACCAATTGAGTATAGGGAACCTAACATCCGTATGAGAGGAATCATCTACCAAGCCAAAGCCCATGGCAAACATTTAGTATTAACCCACCATAGCCGTGATGAGTATGGGCCCATGCCTGAAAAGGGAGGTGGTATAGTAGAGGCTAAAACAGGTAGGAAAGAACGTGCAGGTTGGAACCCACTAGGTGATGGTGCTGATGTTATTGTCCACACCTATTGGGATAATAAAGTCAATAAACCATTCTGTAAGGTGGAACTAGCTGAGGTCAAAACCCTGGAAGGTATGGTGTTTGAAGAACCAACCTTTGATAAGTTGGATAGAACCATTAAGATGATTAAAGGAATGGTAGCCTAGCTATGGAAAACACGCTCGTCAAATCAATTTTAAGCACGATGAAACTGGCAAACAATGCTAGACTACATGCAGACTTTTTAACAAGCGTAAAATCAATCGTGAACAGTTACATCAGAAATTGAAGCTAAACCAATAGGCAAATAGGAGAGACAGGATGACCCTGTTAATAGATAACCATGAGCCAAAGGAAATTGAATACCTCATATCACAGTCGGTTCCTACCTTGATGCCTCAGCCTGGATTGAATAGTCAAGGATTTGCCGACTATATGTGGTTCTGTTGTGATGGTCATAGGGTGCAGGTGGAGAGGAAACAGATAACAGAGGTGCTTGGTGGCATAGACCAGGTTGAGGAGCAATTAAGTAGGGAGTTGGATAATGGCGTAGAAGAAACTCTCCTACTGATTGAAGGTGTTTGTGAACCTGTGGCTGGGTTGAAGATAGCTACTCAAACCTGGCATAGGGCTAAGGAGAAAACCATATTGATACCTGGCAAGGTTTATAACTGTAGTTATACAGGATTGCAGGCATGGAAAAACCAACTAGATAAGGCTGGAGTAACTGTGGTTGAAACCTTTGACTATACAGCCACGGCTATGACCTTGGTAGCATTATACCAGAACTCTCAGGAACCTAAACACAAAACCCTCAGGCGATATATCAAAGATAGGATATTTGTGGAGTCCAAAAATCCTCACATCTATAACCTCATGGCTGTAAAAGGAGGTGGCATCGGTGAAGAAATAGCCAAGGCTTGGATAGAACAGTTTGGGACTTTCTGGTACACAATACACCAAGATGTGGATACTTTATCCGAGATATTGGTAGGTGAGGAAGGAAAGGAGAAAAGAGTTGGGGTACCAAGGACTAAAAGATTACTAAAGGCTATAGGGAGGAATATATAATGGAGAAGGAATTAACCAGAACCATCATCAAAGACCAAAAGGTACTGTTCGGTGAACAGGAACTCACCAATCTAATCAGGACACTAATCCGTGTCTATCGGTTTAGGTGTGGTAACCAGACACCAATAGCAATTGTTATGCCTAATGTTACAGAGGTTGATGGTGTGGAGGTGGAGTTTAGCACGACTATTGAGCCTACGCCTGAGCCTGAAGTAATTAAAGAGGAGGAAAAGGATGACTGAAAGAATACCAGGTGTTGACACTATACGAGGATTGTCAGGCACACCACCTATGGTAAATGTCATACCTTATAGGGTAATGGAAGTAGGAGAATCACTACGCCAGGTTTGGAACTCTATCTATATTGCCTTCATCCCTTACTGCTTCAAGTGTAAGGTTCCTTTGGATTGGCACACTCCACCAGATGGTCATAAGGTGTTCACCTGTCCTAACTGTAATAGACAATGGGTATTAGGAGGAAGGAATGACAGAACCAAAAAAGACACCAAGACAGCTGGCTGAAGAACATTGGCTTTGGATTGAATCCTTATTGGATGAACAAAGGAGGATGGAAAAGAGGCTCTTTATTGATGCTTTTATCCATGGAACAAAGCATGGGAAGGATATTCGCACCAGAACACACAAGGGATAAGCAGGGCTGGATATTGTTCCCAAGAGACCAAGAAGAACGACGCAACCTGTTCTTCCCACCAGAAGTTTTCCGTCATCCTGCTAAGATGAACTTCCACCTCCAGCAGGCTATAATTGAATATGTGGCCAGTGAAGGTGATGTTCTACTTGACCCATTTGGAGGAACAGGCACACTAATGATAGCCACACTCCAAGGTTATAGAGTAATCCTAATAGAGATTGAGGAAGGCTACCATCGGCTCCAATTACAAGCTAAGGAAGAACTAAGTAAGCAGGTTCCTGGTGCAGGTGATTTGGTTATACTACTCCATGGAGATAGCAGGCTGTTATTACCTATACCCTGCAACCACATTATAACCTCACCTCCATATGCTGGTGCCATGGATATTCGTAAGGTTAGAAAGCAAAAAGAAGGTAAGGATGATTTCCTAGTAGAGGCTGATAGACAGATGGTGGAGTATAGCAAATCTCCTAGGAATATATCCAAACTTAATCCTTTCCTATACAACATGGAGATGGAGAAGATTTACAAACTGTGCTACCAGAGCCTACCTGTAGGAGGCACAATGACCATAGTGATAAAGGACAGGATAAATGAAGGTAAAAGAGTTTACCTATCCAAGTGGGCTAACAAGGTATGTGAAGCAGCAGGATTCCAACTAGAATTATGGGAAAAGTGGAAGGCTCCAGGTCATGGATTTACTAAGATAGCTGCTAGCCAAGGTAAGGAGATAGTTGAGGATGAAGATATTTTAATTTATAGGAAAGCCCAATGATTAGTTATTTGGTTGGACTGGCTGGTATGTGGTTGTTTACTGATGGTATTATATCAATTAGGCTGTATCCCAAACAAAGTTGGAAGCGTGACCACTCTATTA
>Ga0114919_10004538_pt1 | contig 11152 bp, 5 predicted proteins | sample BlataG_FD_88682 | JGI IMG/M metagenome (GOLD analysis project Ga0114919, IMG submission 88682) | Deep subsurface microbial communities from Black Sea to uncover new lineages of life (NeLLi) - Black_00105 metaG | ecosystem: Environmental > Aquatic > Marine > Oceanic > Sediment | place: Atlantic...
CACTAGGAGGGACATCCTGGCCATGTTGATCAACAATACGGACATCAACCAGGAGAAAGGGCCTGCCACTGGTGGTGATAAGGCCCATCAACTGCTCCTCAGTCAGAGCAGCAGAAGCAGCAGAAGCAGCAGCAGCGGTGGAAGATGATGTAATGGAAATACGATCGACATTAGCATCAGACCATGGGAGTGAAGTTTCAGCAAGGATACTCATACTGATCTTTCCACAAGTCTCAGTCATTCCGTAACTTATAAAGAACTCACATCCAAACAGGGCAATAGCCCTGACAACAGTAGCAGGAGCCTGAGGACTGCCTCCACAACTAAGGACACGAAGACTGGTGAAGTCAAGCGTCTCAGCAAGGGGATTGTTCACCATCATGGTGATCATAGTGGAAGCCACATTGCTGACTGACACTCTCTCCCTTTCAATAGCCAGCAGTGCCTCTGCAGCGGAAAAGGTGGGGAGAATAACGTGGCGGCCTCCTACCAGGGTGATGGCGTAGATGGCGAATACATCAACCAAGTGAAACATGGGGGCAAAGTGTCCCCAGATGTCATACTGATTGAGATTCATTTCTTTGATGGTACCAACAGCATGATGAACGACAATCTTGTGGGTCAGTAAGACTCCTTTGAGGTGACCAGTTGTGCCACTGGTGTAGTAGAGGTGGAAGGGGTCCTCCTCCGATTTGGGAGTGGAGAATAAGGAAGAAAGAACCGATGATGCCTTTTCTTCTTGGTCATTGGTATTGGTGATGATGGAATGGTATGAAATAGCTTGTTTGTCCTGAGAGGAGGGAGAGGAGGGGCTACCCTCACCACCACCACACCTTCCTCCCCAGATAACAGTGGGTAGCTCTGAAGATGGACATGACGACTCTTTTGAAGCTTCCAATTCATTGATAGCTTTGCCAAGGTTCTCATTGAATGCCGAGTCAGCAAAGATGAGCTTCGGAGATGAGTCACCAAGAATAAAGGCCAATTCGGGAGGAGCCAGCTGGGTGTTGAGATTGACCACAACAGCATGGAGAGCAGCACATGCGAAATGAACCTCCATAACCATACTGCTATTAGAGGATAAAACAGCTACATGATCTCCAGGTTTGATGCCAGATGCCTGGAGATGGAGTGCTACATCGATTGCTCTAGAATGGAGCTGGCGATAGGTGAGGAGGAGGGCGTTGTTGGCTTTATCTGTTGAACTTCCAAGGTCGACGATTGCCAGAGCATCACCCCGGTGGAGAGTGGTGAGCTCAAGCAGTCGCCAAGCGTCTTGACATGCCCTGAGGTGCATTATGATGTATCGTCCAGAAGAGGCATACTAATGCTGTAAGCAAGAGATATATGCGCTATCAAGGAAACAATACGCAAAGATTATAGCGTTTCTGCACTAGTCATGTGAAGAATAAATCCCAGGCTGTGCAAGACTTTACTCGAAATGCTAGCAACAAGGGCGCCTTGTTATAATTTAGTATCTATTTGATACAATATCAGATCCATTAATAGGTTGAATGCTATATATACACCTATATATACAAGATATACCCCAAACAATCCAGTCCAAGGCATTCCCCTTGGATGGACCAACCTCGCTCAAAAAAAGCTTACAGCAGCTGTGCTAGTGGTAAAGAAAAAGTTATAACAAATCCAGTATACGTACCCCTCATACACCACACCTACGGCAAATCTCTCCTTAATGCAGCTTCATTGGCTCGCTGTTGCCAAGTTGGTCTCCATGGCTGTTGTCGAGGCTGCTGCTCGTCCCCTACCCAAGCTGACCCCGAGTTGCCATTTTTATTCTGTGGATTGATAATATTATTAAGACTAGGGAGAATACTATTATTATCACGAGTATTATTATTTTTGCTGCTATTCATATTCACTGAAGGAGCTGAAGAGCGGGGAGTTGCTCTAATAGCTCCAATACCGCCATCATTACCATTCTCAACGTCTCCCCTGACACCACCGCCACCACTTCCCCAAGCTCCAATGGCAGACTCCCTTCCGAAAGACATCTGCCTAGTCATACTAATAGACTTCTTATCCTTTCCAGTAGAAGAAGGACTATATACCTTACTTTTCAGCTTTTCCAGCTGGGCTTCGGATTTGGCCTTGCGTTGTTCGTATTCAATTGCCTCGGTTTCCTGGAATTCTCTGTATGATGTGTGTCTGGTGCAGCATCTTAAAACACCGGCCAAGGTAATGCCTATGATTTGAGCTCCTACAAAAGCCAGTAAGATCCATCTGCCTACAGTGACTATTGTGTCAACAGAGGAGGAGGATGTGTCCTCGCTGTCGTTTTCATTGTAGCTGTGCGCTAATTGATCAATGGCTGCCTGTGGGTCTATGAATAGGTATCCGACTAGACCAGTCTGTGCAGCCAGTATGAGTCCTCCAAAAGTGATGTAGGTCCATATGAAGCATTTGGATCCAGATGAAGCACAGAAGCCTAGAAGGGCAGCAATGACGGAGAGTACACCAACAACGAGGATTGATCTGTGGTGAGAACGAATGGGGACGGTGGAAGGGATGAGGGTGAGATGGGAGCGATATCAGGAGGTTACAATAATGTATTTGGTACGGTGGTACATGTACCAAGGTGAACATACACGACAAGAGCGTCTTTAGGAGGAAACTGAAGGAGACAACCAAATGTAATGAATGCTGCCGCTGAGAGAAGTTGAAGTCCCGAGAAGAGCCTTAAGCTGAACTTCAAGTGCCTAACTATTCCTTTATTCATTATACACACGCAAATATATCTATCACCAAGAAACGGAGAAAGGAAACTAGAAATTAATTGAGGCCCAGAGATCTCAGTTGGTGCTCTTTCAGCTAAAATGTAAATCTCTCAACACCCTATGTGCCTGAATTATACCAAGTAATAATTGATTTGACGAAAACTCCACGGAAACAGCCCATTTTATTTTGTCTGTTTCTCCAAGGTTTGGAAACGGCTCGCCTAGCCTCCCGCCATCGCCTCTCTTCCTTCCCTTTCAACTTTGCCCTCCAAAACTCTCTCTTCTTACAACTTTAGACATAAATACAAAACCCAAACAATGTTACTATTCGTTCCCCATAATGTTCATCATTGCTACTTGTTGAGAACGTGCCGCCAACGGTCCTCTGGCCTCTAGGATCCTCTTCTTACTGGGACTCATACCTCCTGGCGGTGGAGTGTTTTCATCTAAATACCTTCTTTGATACGCAAATCCCCAGCCTATTGGTGTATTTAATGGCAATTGTACAGGGCCAGAGTTTTCTGAGTTCTCTTCTTCTATATTTCTTCCTTCTGGAGTCTTTTCTTCTAGCTCATCATCATCATTATTGTTGTCATTTAATACCAGCGGTCTCAACATTCCTCCTCCCAATGCAATCTTGCCCATATTCTTTTGAGGAGAGGCTGCCTCTGGTGTTCCGTGTTCCTCCTCGAGTTCTTCTTCTCTCTCTGTCAATCCACAACCAGTCAATTGAGCAGCCTCTGCTACCATCAATGCCTCTCTGGTAAGCTCCACTTCCTTTCTAAGTGCATCCACCTTCTGTTCCAACATCTTTCTACCCTCCTTGTGCCTGTGCTCACTATCTTGGAAAGCATCTTTTAAGGCTTTGAGAGCATCAGTTACAGCATCTCTCTCTGCAGCAGCCTTCTTATGCTTGGAAGAGAGCACTGCTAGCTGGCGTTGAAGGTTGGCAGCTTGCGTTGCCCCCGCTACTTCAGCTGCTGCTCTCTTGGCATCCACCTCCTTGAGCTGGTGTGCCGATTGTTGCATTGCATACCTTCTAGCTAGCTCAGCCTCTTCAAGCTGTACTTTCAGAGTTTCAACTGTTTTCTTTGCTTGTTCAGCTGCCGATTTAAGTCTGTGAACCTTTGCCGTGGCTGCTGCTTCAGCCTCAGCGTGCGTTTTTACTGCTTCTTCCAAGGCAGCAGAATGTGCTTGTCTGGCTGCGTCAAGCTCTTGAGCAATATTTTTCCTCATTGTTACCTTGAGCTGCTCCACTTCAGCATCACGCCTAGCTGCATGTTCACTCAGCGACTTGACTCTGTCTTTCAAGACCAGCAAAGCAGCCTGTCCTTCGTCGGCATCTCTCTGTGTTCCCTCTGCCACCAATGACAGCTGCTCCTTCAGATGCTGTACTGTACCTTGATACTCTCTCACTTCCTTCTCCAACTCTGCAGTATGTGCCTCCAGCTCCATCTTAATACCTTCCATTGTGTTGACAGCACACTTTAGGTTGGCAAGCTGTGTGGACAAGTCTTTAATGCGCCAATCGCGAGCCTCAACGTCAGTGCTCAGCTCCTCAACACATTGTTGAGCTGCTTGCAGGTCACTTGTTGACGAGAATAGAGCCTCTTTTAGATCCACAACTTGAGCTTGGAGGTCATTCACCCGCCATTCTTTGGACTCCACATCACTCTCCAAATCTTTAATTCTGCTCTCACACACAGCCACCTTGGCTGTCATGTCGGCAAGTGACAACTCTGCATGTGATGCTGTTTGCTTCAATGCCTCATGCTGCCTCTCTATCGAGCTCAGGTCATTTTCCAGGTCCAGGCAAGCCTGATCTCTCTGCTCAGCCAGATCTTTGTGGGCAGCTAACTGTGACTTGGCTGCAGTGAGTTCATCTTCAAGACGGGCAGCTCTGAGCTCTCCAGCCTTGACTGCTGCTGCCCTTTCTTCCACTATTCTCTTTAAATGAGACACCTGCGTTTCCAGCTCCTTGGTGCATGCAGCATTGTTGGATTGGGTTAATTCCAGGCGGGTTTCTAGTATAGAGACTGCTGTCTCGTGAGCATTAAATTGTTGGGTTCTGACTTCAAGACCTTGTTCCAGGTCGTCAACCTTGGCAGCAAGGTTGGCTACTGCGTGCTCAGCTTGAACTGCTCTTTCTTCTGCTGCGATAAGACCTGTAGACAGCCTTTCAATCTCTTCCATATGCTTAGTTGCTGCTGCTGCCATAGCTTCTTCTTCCTTCTTCTCATCATCACCAGCAGCATCATTGGCGGCCTTCAACTCAGCCTTCTCCTTTTCAACAACGCTCAATTGTTGCTGGACTTGACTGAGCTCAGTTTCAAACTCTGCTGCTTCATCTTGAGATGCATGCAGTCTCTTAGTCAGTGTTGATATTTCTTCCTTGGCCTTGCTCCATTGAGAGGTGGCAATTTCCAGTTTGCGTTCTCGGTGGGCCAGTAGAGCCTCCATTTTTAGAACTGCCTCTTTCTGGGCCTCCAGCTCTGTTTTCAAAATCTTCATTCCTGCTTTGGAGCTGTTCATACTAGCATTTGTATCACTTTTCCCTTCAACATCAGCAACTACACCTGCTGCACTACTACTGCTATTTACCTGCTTCCTACACAATGCAGTTGCGAGTTCAGCTTTGAGAGCAGCAATACGTTCATCTGCGGCATCAATGCTTCTTTGTGAATTCAAATGCACACGCACCAGCTCCTCCTTGGTCCTCGTCAGCTTGTCATTCAGACTGCTTAAGGCTGCTTCTTTTTCTACAGCAAAGTTGGCTTTGAGCATGTCCAGTTCGCATATGGCTGCCGTGGCATGCTGAGCTGCGTCAGCTGCATCTCCCATCAGACCATCGGCGTATTGTTGGCTTTCCACCAGCTGGGCTTCTAGGTCTGAGACACGTTGGGTGGCAGCGTCGCGCTCGACAGTCAAGGTTGCGCATTGCTGCTCCAGCTCTTTCTGTAGTTTCTCACTACCATAGAGTTTGGCTTCCAGCTTCAAAGCTGTGTCCTTCAACTGTTCTGTTGCATTGTTGCTGCTGGGGGAAGATGTGTTGACAGCTGCATTGTCAATTTCTCTCTTAGCCTTGGGAGGAGCACTGTTGGATGTCTGGATGGCTTTAGAGCTGTTCTTGGATGGAGCAGGAGATGTATCACCAGCAACAACAACAAAGGAAGAAGTAGAGTCACTTTCATGCTGGAGCAATTTAATTGCTAGTTTAGTATTAGCATCTTGCTTCAACGACAACTCAGCTCTAACTCCAGCAAGCTCAGCTCTCAAAATTGCCACTTCTGCTCTTTGTTTATCAGTCTCTGCTGCAACACCTGCTTGATTCTCTCTTGTTGCTGCCAGAGTTGCTGCCAGTTGCTGTTTTTCCGCGGTCATTTCCTCCAACTGCTCCATCAACGACTCTTTATCGCCTTTATAACGACCCAGAGTGTTGATCACTTCACTATGTGCTTGGTCCAGCTCGTATTTTTCTTCCCGGAGAGTCTCCAGTTGGGACTTTAGCATCTGCTCCATCATTTCAAGATCATTGCACCTCTCTAAAGCATCTGACTTGGCTGCAGCGGCCTCCAGCCTGGCATCGTTGGCTTCAACCATCTGTGCCTTGAGTGCAGCAATTTCATTCTCCATTACAGCTCTACCAGCTTCTGCAGCTGCCAGCCTCTCCTTCAACTCAGCCACAGAGTATTCAAGAGCATTGTTTTGATCACGAGCAGCTTCCAGTTCAGCATACGCAGCACGAGAAGCTGCCTTTTCAGTGTTCATTGTCATGGCTGCTGCCAGCTCTGCCTTTAAACGTTTGTTGTCACGTGCGAGGACTGCAGCATTGACTGTGACGTTCTCATTGATCTTGGGCTTATTCTTGACTCGGCCTGCTCTTGCTGCAAAGGCAAGAGTGCTGGCAGTTTCACTCGCACATGCTGAGCTTGGCGAGATGGTGGCAATCACAATTGATCGTGCATTGCCCCCCAGGCTTTCCTTTAGCAAATGGGTCAGCTTACTTGAGCGGTATGGGATGTGCTGTTGCTGCTGATGTACATGAGCAGATGATGATTCATCAACACCAGTGCTACTACCAGCAGTATCTGCCAGCTTGTTGATAACCAACCCGAGAGTGAGAAGACTCTTATTGATGGCAGCTGCTTCTTTCAGCCTCTCTCCTTCAGTACCAGCAGTACTCTGTCTCTCGCTTCCTGCCAAGTCAACCATGTGCAGCATTGCTGTTCTGACCACAGTGTTCTTATTACTACTGAGTCCTCCTCCAGCAGCAGCAGCTTCAGGAGAAGTAGGTGAAGAGCAGCTACTGCTACGGCTTTCCAACCAGCATGAAAACACACAGTGAGATCTAGAAGAGCGAGCATTTGCACGTGTCTCTGCAACTCTACGGGCAGCTGCACCACGAGTGAGAACTTTCAAGGCAGCTTCTTCACTGGTGACATTCGTCCATGTGAGCCCATCCACTACAACACCCTTTGCATCTTCCCTTATTAAGAGCTTGTTGGTAGTGGTACTAACAGCAGCAGTACCAGTGGCAGTGGGTCCAGGGGTTGTACCATGTACAGCATGTGATGCCAATAAATCACTGATTTCCTCCTTGTAAATCTCCAACATTGCACATCTCACAGTATACGTCACCTTGTTGGAAGCAGAAGTATCACCATCGCCACCACCACCGCCTGCTTCGTCTTCAGCTTCTTGCTGCTCCTTTTTGAGTTCCTCGAACAAATGATGAACAATCCTAGGAATAAGACCTGCATTCTCTGGCATGTGACAGATGGATTTATAGCCATCCCTGTGTAGTCCAGTAGTGGCAGGCAGCTCTCCCAGCATGGTGTATGTTTTGCCAGAGGAGGTCTGACCGTAGCAGAGAATGGAGGCGTTGAAGCCAGCAAGAACGTGGTCCACCATTGGTCTGCCTACTGCCTTGAACACCTGGTCCTGGGTGGTGTCTGGAGGAGCAATGTGGTCGTAGGTGTAGGTTGTGGGTTCTGAAGAGGAGAGGAGGGTGAGGGAGTGACTGGTGGTGTTGGCGTCATTGGTGTCTTCGAGCTTGACGCATTGCTCTCCTTCCCCTGTTTGTTGTTGAGGGGAGGAGGGGCGCAGGCGGATGAAGACTTTGATGGATCCATCTTCCGGTGTGTCTGGTCTTGATGGTAATGTGAGGTAAGGCTGCTGTTTTTTAACTGGAGAGATGTGGGTGGTTTGGAAGAGCTGTGGCGTCTTCTGCATTTTTTCAGCGGAAGGCTGTGGGAGCGGGGATGCCTGGAGAGGAATTTGGCAGTTCGGTGGGGTTAGTTCATTTCAATACGATGTATCTGGTATAATTGTATTGAGAAGATTGCATTGGACGTACCGTTGGAGTTATTTCTGCGATGTTGTTGGTTGCAACTGGAATCGGACTCAATGCCTGATTTCCAGTTGAGCGTGTTGCTGGTCTCCTTCTAACTATCGTGGGTGATCTAACTTCATCTTCTCTATTTTCACTAGGTGTCTCAGCCTTCAAAGGAGTCTTGGCCACTGCTTTGGCCTTGCGACGAGCTCTTGATTTTCCCATTTTTGTTGCAACTCGTGGATAATGGACCTGTTATATGTTGCTAAATGTGATCAATATGATAGTTTGAATTGTTATTTAAGTCGTTTATTATGGAATGGTGTCTTCCTTCTCTAGTCGGTTTCATACTGACCGCTGTGAAACGACGCTCCTCATCATGATCATGGCCACTCATTCTTGCATATAGCCAGTCCATTGGAGACAATGCTACACACTTTGAGAGATTCCATGATTCTACGAGAGAGTCAAAAGTGTAGTCAATTCATACATTCAATGACTGTGAGGTTATTTAGTATCGAGTCCAAAAGATGACTTCCTAAACGCTCAAAACTTTCTATTCACACTTTGCCCGCATTGTAGAGGCAATTGCAATCACTTGAAATTATCGAACAAATCCATGCACCACAATGCATGCCAGTATAGTCACCAAGTCAAACTCAAAAACTTCAAGGCAATTCCATTCTCCAACAACGCTCGGTCCAAGGCTCTCACGTTTCCCTACTACTACCACACGCCTTCTTCCATTCATCAACACACCACATGCATCATTAGCATCATCAGAAAATCTACCTACATCTACAGAAGATAGCACCAGAGACAAACCCAACGTATCTCTAAGATTAGCATGGGATGTCCTCCGTCCCGACCTGCACATCCTCATCCTCACAACTGTCGCCCTCATCTTCAGCATCAGCGTCACTCTGTTATTCCCCTTAACAATAGGAGACTTATTTGATGTTGTAAAACAACACAGTCAAACAAAAATATCAACTACCATGAACGAAGACATGTATCAAGGAATGCAGGCAGCGCTCGCAGTAGCAGCATCACCACCACCAGCATTCAGGGCAGTGCTCCTCCGCCTTTGTTTCTGTCTTGCCTTTTCAGCCACAGGCAATGCATTGGTGACATATTTAGCTTCCTTCCTAGCCGAACGATATGGAATGAGAATGAGGAGAAGGCTCATGAGTGAACTTCTCTTGAAACGTGACCAGCTGTTCTTCGATAAATCCAGCAAGGGTGACCTGGTCGCTCGTCTCACCTCTGACGTCCAGACCCTACAGGCCTGCATTGCAGATTTCCTGGGACAAAGAGGATTTAGAAGTTTATTTGAAGTTCTAGGAGCTATGGCAGTTATTGCCACCAAGAATCCTTTGTTGGCTCTCATCTCATTTGCCATCACACCTGCTCTCGGTCGGCTGCTGAGAGCAGTGGTCGTCAGAGCCTCTGCGCTGTCTTATGAACGCCAAATGGCAGCTGCATCTGCAGCAGATTTTGCTTCTGAACGCCTGACACATGTCACTACAGTTCAAGTATTTGCTCAGGAAGAGAAAGAATCTAAAGTTTACACTGAAAAGATAGACAAGGTAGTAGACATTGCCAAGAAACTGGCTTTCTTTCAAGGCATGGTTGAAGGTGGAGGACGACTTGCAGTCAACTGTGGAACTCTCAGTCTTCTCTTCTTTGGTGGTATCTTGGTACTACAAGGAAGGATATCAGTAGGAACTTTATTGAGCTTTAATGTATTCAACTTGTTTATATCAGTGGGTCTTAGCTCCATTGCAGCATCTTTATCTGAGCTAGGGAAGGCCATTGGTGCATTGCAACGCATCTCTGCCTTGTCAGTGGATAATGATGATAATGGCAGTACTACAAATAGTAGGTTAGTACAAGGACAGAGTGAAGATAGAAGTGCAAGTCATAATAGCACTCATGATAATGCAGCATCAGCATCAGCATCTGAATCTGAATCACCCACCACCACTCACCTCCCTACTATTAATTCCAACAACAATAAAAAAGGAGAGATAGAGCTCAAGGATGTGTGGTTCAAATACCCCAACCAATCAGACTGGGCCCTGAAAGCAGTCAATCTGAAAATACCAGCTGGCAAAACACTCGCATTAGCTGGATATTCTGGAGGTGGTAAAACAACCATAGCCATGCTGGTATTAGGTCTGTATCCTATTCAACGAGGAGAGATTGCCATTGATGGGATCCCCATCACACCAACCACTGCCGCAGCACTGAGAAACTCTATTGGAGTAGTATTACAGCCAGCGACACTTTTGTCTGGAACAGTGGCCGATGAAGTGAGATTGGGCAAGCTGGACGCTACAGATGAAGAAGTAGTTGCTGCTCTACAGGCAGCTCAAGCGATGGAGTTTGTCAGAGCCTTACCTCAAGGGATCAATGCCCCTGTCGGTGAACGTGGTTCCTTTTTGAGTGGAGGACAACGTCAAAGGATAGCCATAGCAAGAGCACTCGTAAGACGGCCTTCAATATTAATCCTAGATGAAGCCACATCAGCACTAGATAGCCAGAGTGAAACTCTCGTAGATAAAGCGATAAAACAAATACTTGGCCGAACCAAGCTGGTCATAGCGCATCGTTTAAAAACTGTCAAAGCGGCTGATGAGATTGCAGTGATAGATGGTGGTCAGATTGCAGAGCTGGGGAGTCATGATGTTTTGATGCAGAGGGTTGGGGGTATTTATAGAGGACTGGTAGAGACATCAGAATTAGGAAGTAAGAAGAAAGGTAGAAATAGTATGAATAATAGCATGACTCATGTTGTTGATGATGATGATGATGTGAGGATACAGGATGGATCACATGATGATGATGATGATGATGATGATGATGATGATGATGATGATGATGATGATGATGGAGAGAGAGAAGCAGAAACAGAGGGAGGAACTGTTCCCATGTATGCCAAATAGATAGATCTATAAGAAAACTCAACGCATTTGTAATCAAGGTAATCAAGATCTAGATAGAATCTAGATAGAATATCGTAGTTTACAAGTTTGTCTACATGATTCTTAGATCCCTCTTCTATCAATCCCCCCCC
>Ga0114919_10004539_pt1 | contig 11151 bp, 16 predicted proteins | sample BlataG_FD_88682 | JGI IMG/M metagenome (GOLD analysis project Ga0114919, IMG submission 88682) | Deep subsurface microbial communities from Black Sea to uncover new lineages of life (NeLLi) - Black_00105 metaG | ecosystem: Environmental > Aquatic > Marine > Oceanic > Sediment | place: Atlantic...
AGAGAGAGAGAGAGAGAGAGAGAGAGAGAGAGAGAGAGAGAGAGAGAGAGAGAGAGCCCTTCTGGTTCGTTGATTGATTGATTAGAATACTTGTTCCTGTCAAGCCAAGCTTAGGGTTCAGGGTTTGTTCAGGATACATGTAAGCCCTGAGTGTGCAACTCATTTTGTAAAAAACTACAACAACGGGGCCGACCGTTTTCGAGGGCGGTGCAGAAAACATGGAAAAAATACAATCCAGAACTCATTCGAATTGAAATTGAATTACATGATCGCACATATACGATGCATATCAACGCGGTAAATCACCGAATCTTGGCGCAACCGCCTCTTTTCTCTATCAGTATCTCATCTCGTTTTCGAATCAGCTCGAATTCGCTACTTGTCAAGGCTCTTTCCCCAACACGCCGATCTCTCACGATGTATGCATCAACCAAAGACCAAACACAATTAGAAGGCGCCCAACTCACCCCAACTGAAGCCACGCTCGCCATTCTTCGCTCCGCTGACGCCTTTTGCTTTGACGTTGACAGCACCTTTTGCGAAGACGAATCCATCGACGAAATCGCCGCCTTTCTCGGAGTCGGGGAACAAGTCTCAGCTCTCACAGCTCAAGCCATGGGTGGATCTGTGAGCTTTAGGGAAGCCCTCACACAAAGGTTGGGAGTCATGAAGCCCAGCAGGCACGACATGCAACGATTTCTCAACCTCCACCCCCATCGCATCTCCCCCGGCATCCCACAACTCCTCTCTACCCTTAAAGCTCTAAATAAACAAGTATTCCTGGTATCAGGTGGATTTAGGGCCGTAATAGAACCATTAGCACAGAAATTAGATATCCCAATTGAAAATGTCTTTGCCAACACCATCTTGTATAATGACAAAGACAATGGTGCCTATGCAGGTTTCGACACCACTGAGTTCACCTCTAGAAGTGGCGGCAAAGCAGAAGCTGTGGTACATATAAAAAGCAGCAAGAAGTTAAAAACAATAGTAATGGTGGGAGACGGAGCAACCGATGCGGAGGCTAAAAGCTTGCCAGGTGGCGCTGATTTGTTTGTCGGGTATGGCGGTGTGGTTGTTAGGCCCAGCGTGGCTGCTTCTGCTGATTGGTATGTCTTCAAAATAGAAGATATAACGAGAGCATTAAAATATGATAATTTGTAATATGTAGATCTATATATACATGCATACATCATTTGTGAATGTATTACAAAGACATTAACAAAGTTTCCAACATCTCTTTGACATGCCCTGCCAACACACCATCTTCGCTCTTCACAACTCCACTGGCAATTTCCCTTGTCACTGTCACCTGTACATATACCCTTTTACTATTATTACCACCACCAGCACCACCACCTTGTGATGATGTTGATGGCGATGTTTCAGCCCAGAATAGGAACCTATATGGCAAGGCTCCTACTTGACTAGGAGTGGCAAAACTATGAATATTCGCCTGTCCAACATGGGCTATAAATCCTTTGAAATTGTTGGATTCAACTCCAGAGAGAGCTCCACCATCTAGTGACTGATCAAATGTTAATGTAGTCATACTAACAGCATTGTTGGATGACATCCAGGCTTGTTGGAATTCCTGTTGACTTACTTGGTGGTCAGGTTGAGCTACCAGTGTGATATCAGCACCACTAGCAGCAGCAGCAGGGAGAGGAAGGGGGACTGCTACTGCTACTACAGGAGGAGGTGGAGGCTGAACACTACCACCACCACCACCACCACCACCACTCAGTAGATCAAACATATCAGATATTTCTAATGATGATGATGTATGCTGAATATCACCACCAATACCAGTGCCAGTACCTTTTCCCATTTCAAACAAGTCAGAAGCTGATGTCTGTTGACTAGGGGGGGTAGGTCCTTGAGAATAATCAACATCCAGATCTAACAAACTCGCCAACATTTGTTGTTCATTTGATACTTTAGTACTAGAAGCATGATCAACACTCGTAGTACCTTTTGTTGATACTGATCTTGGTGTATCGTCTCCTCCTCCTCCTCCTCCTCCTACTACTACGTCAAGTGACAACAAATCATCATCATCGCCTTCAACACCACTGCCAACCCCCATATCCTCCATATCAGCAACCTCTGCATCTTTAGGTTCCAAAAATGTAGAAGCTGGAGCTCCATAAATGACAGATAAGGAATTAAGCTCATCAAAGATACGGTCTTGAGCCTCGGCAGACATGAGCAGGGCGGTGGAGGAGTTGCCTAGAGAGGAGGATAACATACCTGCTAGCTGGTCTGGGGTGGGGGGAGGGGCTGCTACTACTGCTTTGGCTGCCTCTAGATCTGATGCTAAGAGTCTATAGTACAACTGAGCACCATCTCGTACCAGTGCGTCGACATCTTTGACTCCCTTGGTCAAAACCATGCCCAGCGCCTTTTTGCATTCGGGGGGGCGTTTGAAAAAGAGCTTGGCGGTGGCGGTTATTATTGCAGAGCGTACTTCTGTACTTTCTTCCTCGTCATAATTGTCTGTTATAATAGATTCTAATACATAAGGTGCATCCTGTACCCTCTCTCCAAATTCTCCAAGTACCCAGACATAGGCAGCTCTGGCGGTGGCATTCTTCATGGCACCTTGTGACAGAGAGGCGAAGTCTACCGACGTGCTGACTGCGTCCACACAGGCTTCTGCTGCATCGGGGAACCTCCTGAGGACAGCTGCCATTTGAGTAATGGCTTCGGAAGCTGCTATGGGTCTATCTACTGCTGATGCATCAGAGGTGTCTAGAAACAGGAGGAGCCTGTCCAAGATGCCGTGAGCACCGGGGGCTTTAGCGGCGACTGCCGCAAGACCACGTACTGCTGCTCTGATAATTGCTTCATCCTTGTCTCTGGCATATTGAGTCAGCTCGTCTGCAATGTCGTGAGCATTGTTGGGGGTTGCTAGTGCTACTAGGATTTCTATTTTCAAGGCTTTAAGGTAAGAAGGGTCTTCTGAACGAGAGAAAAAGTCGGCGTAAAGATCACCATCAAAGGCTTGTGGAGAGCGTCTGACAAGGACGAGAAAATTAGATAGCGTTGCAAAGGCAATTTCAGGCTCTCTTCCCTGTGCCAGTGTCTGCATGGGGTCCCTCAGTGCCCTGAGTGCCCGGTTATGTTGGTCAGGGTGGTTTAATGTATATTGTAAGAACACTCTAGCTGTGGCCATAACTACCGCTGAATTAGGGTGATTAAGACCAAAATCTAGCATTTCTAGGATGTCAAATCTTTCCTCTTCTGTATCTGGGTGGTACTGAGCTACCATGTCTAGCACAAAGCACTGAGCCCAATCTGAAAAGGCCCTAATGTGGTTCAACAAAGAGACAATGGTAGCCCTGTCTGGAAGGGTTCCCCCATCTCCTGGAAGGGCTCTGAGCTCCTTTGCGACATAGAGTGCATCAGCTACCACCTGAGGGTCGGTATCTGTAGACAGCAGCTGCCTGATGGATTCTAGGAGACCCCTGAGTCGGGATGCAGTGGGATCTTGGTGGAAACATTTCAAGACGCCCATAACGGCGGCCTCTCTGACGTAAGGGTGCTGGTCCTTGAGACCAGCTTCTACAGCTTGAAAAGCATTTTCTATGAGCTCTGGGACACGCAAAGAGGCCATGCTGCGGACTGCCAAGCCCCTAATGGTGGGGTCGGCGTCCTTGCAGTCGTTGAGGAGGGCCTGGACGACGAGGAGTGCGACCTCAGTGTTTTGACGAGCGGCAGTCCTGAGGTAGAGATAGAGCATTTTTTTGAGTGGGAGGTCGGATTTGCTGAGAGCTACACACTTTGTGGCGGGGACGAAGGCGGCAGACATGTCTATGCCTTGCGTCATGTATCGGATCAGCTTTTGGAAGCATTCTCTTTTTGATTGGATGACTTCTGGCTTGCGTCCATCCTTTGCACTGAGCCTTTCTAGTTGTGATATGACCTCATTCACCTCTCCACGCGATTTAGAACGTTTCTGACGAGCCATACCCTATTTGTTGACCCTAAAATTGCAGCCAGCAAGATCACTTATGTTTTCTTCTCCTAGCACAAATATCCGCCTTTAAACTTGCAATCTACTGAATACTGTATACGTCAATTTGATAATTTACTAAAGAAGGCCACTGCACATGCCACTCATATGACAAATTCAACACAACATCATAATTTCTTCCTTCTACTACTTCCCTCCTCCTCTCCTCCCCCTCTTCATATCCTCCTGCCTCTCCAATGCCCTTTCCTGTCTATCCCCAGTCTGAAACACTACCTTCTTACTCTTCTTCTTCTGATGAATTTTCTTCCTAGGCTCTATCACCCCTCTCCTCTGCAAGCTCTTGTACCTCTCGTTGATTATCGCAGCTGTCGGTTTTAATTTCAACAAACTCCCACCCTGCACTTCATCTGTGGTCAGCACCTGCAATGACATTGGCTCAAATTTATGTTTGCCAAGCTTGGCAGGTTGAGAAGCAGCTCTCTCAGCTCTATCCAGCTGTCTTCTCAATGTTTTAGCCTGCTTTTCAACTATCTCTTCTTCTACTTGAGACTTTAATTGCTTGAAATTTGCCATTTCTCTACGTTTATGCTTCTCTTCAGCTTTACGCGCTTCTTCTGCTACCGCTTGGCGTTTTCTCTTCTCTTTGTTCCTTTCCTTCATTGTCTTCCTCTCTGTTCCACTCTTCTTCACCACTACATCATCACCACTATCATTTCCTTCCATCTCTTCCTCCTCCTTCTCCTCCTCCTCCTCTTCAAGAGTCTGCAAGAGGGCCATCTCATCATGATCATCAACATGCCCAGTATTGATTACAGTTAGTGGAGGAGCAGTAGGAGCCAGCTCCCTGTCATACACCTTCTTCATCTCTGCAGCAACTGCTATAGCTATAGCTTCTTGATGTAGCTCTGGATCTGGGTTGTAGGAGCATCCTGGGTGGTCTACCTCCACTGCTTTGATTGTGGGACGGACTGCACGACGAGTTGTTATTGTTGCGGTAGTAGTAGTAGTGACAGCAGTGTTGTTGTTTGATCGTGCAGCTATATATTGTCTCTGTCTCTTGGATGGTTTTATTTCATTGTTTTGTTGCCAGATATCAACAGGTTCCTCTGTTTGTGTTGTTGTTTTCTTTGTTCTTTTGGAGGGTTTAATTTGCTGCTGTGTAGCTTTGTTGGTTTCTGTAGTAGTTGTGGTTGTGGCTTTATTTTTCTTTATGGCCTGTCTTTGAACGACAGGTTTGACTGCCTGGGTGCTTTGTAAGATGACTTGTGATCTGAGGAGCTTTGTACGATTGCGGAGTTTCTTGGAAAGAGGCTGTGCATCTGGTTTGGCTGCTTCACCCGGGGCGGTGTCGACAAAGAAGAGGTCGGCGTCGGGAATGCCATCCACGGTTGTCTTGAGTCTCTCTTCTTGTGTAAGCTCTTCTATGCGATCGTTGACCTGTTGGAGAGTATGGGCAAGTGGGATTGAGTGAGGTTTGTGACTAGTTTGAAGAGGTTGGGACTAATCACATGCATACTTACGTCTTTGACGTCAATGTTTCTCCATTTCCTCTTCTGTTTCTGTTTCCCCATATTGTTAACCGAGAGTTATATATAATTGCAGAGTTTTAAATTGTCGTTTTGTATAGAAAAAGCTTGTTTTGTAAGCCGTCGACGAAATGTTCCACTCTTGTAGTCAAAGTAAAGAGGTGAATTGCAGCAATTTTGAATTCATTTCAGTATTAAGTTACAATCAATACATTCAAGATGCCGCTACGGATAGTATGTGGAGACGAACTTGGCTCTCTGAAAGGTAAATTACTACTTTTAAATCCGTAATCTCCACACCTGCATCCCTCTCTTTCCACGCTCCATATCAAACCACACCTTCTCAATCACACCACATCTGACATCCTACATCCACCCATTGTTCAAAATCATAGTATTACACGCAGCCACGCTTTCCACTGTAGAATCATCCTCTTTGACATCTTGGTCAGACCCCGACCGCTCCCAAGCTATTAAACGCATTGCCACCTCTACCCATCCCTCCACATTCCATACCACACTAGCAATATCTAGAGCATCCAACATTATACAGCTCATAGATCACAGAAATGGCACAATACAGGCAACTTTGCCCAAATCTGATAGCCCTTCTGTCGGCCTCCACATTGTCTACCCCACCGCCACTGAGGCGACTACTACTATTACTACTAATAATAATGATACAGACAAACCTCCATCTCAACAGCACAAGAGACATAGATCCTCCTCCTCCTCCTCCTCCTCTATAGCTCCCCTTGTAGCCTCAGTCACTGAGAAAGGTACAGCGTCATTGTACAACACCAGCACCAAAACAATTGTTTCAACATGGTCAACCCCACCCAACGTCGAATGCACCGCCCTCCACCCCCATCTCTCCTCCCTGGCAGCCGCTTGCAAAGGCACTGAGCTCCGTATTTACGACATTGCCACTGGTACACAAACATACGCAGCAAAAGGAGGCAAACCAGATAAAGTAGGTCTTGTAGATAAACCCCACAACACTGCTATTGCCTTTTTGACAAAAAGTAGTAATGCTGACGATGACGGGAGGCAACATGTGTTGGTGGGAACACATAAACATAAAGTACGGTTATATGATCCTGCAGCAGGAAAGAGACCACAGATGGACCTTTCATTTGGTGAGACTAGAATAACAGCTATTGCACCTGAACCAGGCAGTGATGGTAACAGATGCTGGGTGGCGACTGGGATGGGGCAATTGGAGGTTCTAGACATGAGAGCGGGGAAGTTCATGGGAGCAATTAGAGGAATTGCTGGATCTATTAGAGGATTGAAAGTTAGTAAAGTGTCTAGTATTATTTCCAGTGATGATGAGGATAGTGATAGGAATGTGATTGTGTCAGTAGGGTTGGATAGATGGCTGAGGGTACATGATTGTAGTACGAGGGCATTGCTAGGGAAAGTGTACGTGAAGACTCAGATGAACAGCGTTGATTTCCTGCCTGGAGGAGGAGGAGGTGGTGGTGGAGAAGAAGGAGAGGAGAAGAAGGAGAGAAGGAAGAAGAAGGAGGCGAGAGAATAAAAATGGAGTTGTGATGGAGGGCGTTGATCTCCCCGCTGTTTTTTTTCACAGCACATTTGGGCTATATTGCGGGCGTGTTGATGAGCACTGAATGAAGCGTTCATTGTAACTTGTAAGCGAGTTTAAATTGTTCAGAAGAAGGTGATTATACAGTGGAAATAGCTACTGTGAGCAAGAAAACACTGATCTGAGCCATTATTGTGTGGAAAGGAAAACATGAAGCGTATATTCGGACAGAAGAAGGACAAGGAGCCTCCTCCGACGCTTGATGAAGCTACTGGACGCATGGATGCACGTATGGATAAGTACGTGTTTAGAGAATATGTGTCATCCCTCGACCGGCACCGACACAACCGCCCCACCCCCGCTCTCTAACACCCCTCTCACTCTCTTCCTTCTCCACACTCTCACCTGCAGAATCGACGAACGCATTGCCAAATGCGACGACCAACTCCGCAAATGCAAAGAAGTCATGTCCCGGACCAAAGGCCCAGCTCACGAATCTGCCAAACGCAAAGCCCTAACCATCCTCAAAGAAAAGAAAATGTACGAACAACAACGAGAACAAATCTCCTCCCAGCAGCTCAACATCATGCAGCAATCCAACACCGTCACCTCTATGCAGGACACAGTCACCCAGGTCCAGGCCATGACTACTGCTAATAAAGATATGAAGACTATGTTCAAGAAGAAGAAGGAGTTGAAAATTGAGAATATTGAGAAATTGCAAGATGATATGATGGATATGCAGGATATGTACAACGAGATACAAGATGTGTTGGGACAGAATTATAATGCTCCTGAGATTGATGATGAAGAGCTGATGGGGGAGCTGGATGCTTTGGAAATGCAGTTGGAGATGGAGGGGGGGCTGGATGAAGCTGTGGGGGGCGTGGGTGTAGATGCGACGCCAAGTTATCTGCAAGATCTGCCTGTGGCTCCTGGTGGAGGGGGTGGTGGGGGTGGTGTAGCAGTGGCTGAGGAAGAAGCTGATGAGTTTGGGTTGCCAGTTGTACAAAGAAGTTAAGGAAGAAAAAAAAAGATGGAATTTGTGTGTATGGCTTCATTTAAACAGCGGGACTTGTTTAAAATTTTTGAATTACATCAAGACAACCTATACTGAATCACACCATTACATGGTTGGAAGTTGGGATACACGCAACAATCCCAGCCTCCTGCACGCGGGGCTCTTTTGGGGTGAGCAAGGGTTTGAGTTCTGGTTTAAGCACATTCTTCCACACAGTGACGAATTGATGATAAGAATAACATTCCACAACTACGTAGACAGCCCTTGACCTTACCCTCACATGGAAGTCGATGCAATTAATGTCGTCACCCTTACATAGAGAGCGAGAGCGAGAGGGCAATTTCATCTCCCTCCCTCCCCCCCTCCCTCCCCTGCATCCATCCATGGCTTTTTAATACCTGGTATACATGGTCACACGTTCAGCACACCCGGTGTCCCTATCTTCAACAATCACCAATAACACAGGCAACCTGGGATGAAACAGATACTTCACCTCCAACAACTCCCCATACTGACCCCCTCCCCCTCTCCTCCCCCTAGAATTCCTCCCGAAACTCTGACTGGGAGCAAAGGCTTCCGGCTCCAGCCTAAATCTGGCCTTTTCAGGGCGACTTTTGGCTACAAATTTCAAGGCTCTTTGCGGTATGGGGCATCCTTGGAAAGAAGGCAACACCAGGCGGTCATCCCATTCGTAGATGTCCGGATCAAGGTAGGGGGAGATTTGTCTGCTTTGACTGGGCCATGGCATGACGTCAGTGGGCCTGATCGAGGCCAGCAGAGCTGCTCTTCTCCTCCTACTATCTGTCCCAATCGTCACACCACCATTACTACTACTACTACTACTACTACTACTAGGAGTACTATTGTTGTTGTTGAGGGTATTAGTACTGACACCATTAATATGACCAGTACCACCATTATTGATAACAGTATTAACCCTAAGACTGGCCTCTCTAAACCTCCTTGACACGACCTCTGGATTCACAAACCTCTCCCACTCCGCACTCTGCTCCCCACCAGATGGCACACCATCCATTAAAACAGTAGGGTTGTCCAATACAAACTGGGCCCATTCCTGAGGCCCTGTAGCCCCATCTCCAAAGCAGTTGAAAATCTTCTCCATCCTTGTTGTTTTCAAATTATAGACCGACCGTAACAGCCCCCTGATGGGGATGGCAGAAGAGGAGGCAGAGGAGGGATAGGCAGCAGCAGCTGCTGCTGCCGCTGCCGCCGATAAGCGGTGTTGAGATGTCAGAGGGAGCAGTAGTTCGGGGTAGACCCACTCTAAAATGATGCGGTTGCTGTCTATGAATTCAGCAGAGGAAAGGAGCAGCTCGGAGTAGGCTTCAAAGTTGAAGTAGAATTTCCCTAGTGGCTGTCTTTGTTGATCCTTTAGGGTTTTTATATCGCCGGAAGAAGAACCTGAGCCCATTTGGTTCTTGTTCTTATTATTCATGAAAATAGCACCATTGTTATCGTTATGATTACTATTAGGACTCCCACCACTACTCCCACCACATGCAGCTTCCAGATATAATCTAGCCAACAATCTCTGTTTCAACCCTCCTAATAACCCAACCCTCCTTCCACCACCACCATTATTATTATTATTATTATCTATTAATTGTCCTTGTCTATTTCTATCAACTGATCTGATGATCATAGATGGAGCCCAAGGAGGGTCTGGGGGGGGCATTGCTGGTGGAGTCACATCCCTTCCATCACCATTATTATTGTTGTTGTTGTTGTTGTTGTTGTTGTTGTTGTTGTTGTTGTTGTTGTTGTTGTTGTTGTTGTTGTTGTTGTTGATATAAAACAGAGCTTCATCTTGCTGCTGCATATTAATCACCTCCCAGTCTTCAGAATGACAATGTTGACCAATAATTTGTACATCACCAAACTTGCCCTCCTTTGTTATCGTCATAATATACAGATTTTGACTGAGCTGCCCCAACACCAACAATTTATTACTAAAACTACCACCACCACTACCATCACCACTACCACTATTAACACTTTTGTCTATGATCAAACTGACTGCGCCATGTTTTGTAAGTTCCACAGCATCATTGGAAACAGTATATCTATCATTTATGGTTCCTGTATTAAGGTCAAGGAGATGGAATATCGTATCTCTAGCTCTACGATCTTGCGATAACAATGCTTCTTGTGTTAATTCACCTCCACCACCTCCACCTCCTGCACCACCTCCCCGTTGCTGATGGCGTTGTAAGATGACGCTTTGGGCCAGTTCGTTAACTGGGTGAGTGGCTGTTGCTAGGATGATGAACCTCTCAGCTATGACCAGACAAAATGGGAGAACTAATTCAGGGTGCAGGGGGGCTAATCCGTGGGTGGATACTGCTGATGGTAGGTATCTAGTAAAGTGATGAGGGAAGACGGTGGAGAAGGGAAGGGTGGGGGTTGATGTGTGTTGTTGTTGTTGTTGTTGTTGTTGTTGTTGTTGTTGTTGTTGTGAGGTCGAGGGCAGCGGCGGTGGTGGGGGAGGGGGAGCTGCTGATGCTGATGCTGCTGATGCACCAGCACCAAGAGAAACACCGTTACTTGTAAATCTTTGTCTCTTTTGCGGACGGCCACCAGTATCATCATCCTGATCATTCTCATTATCCAAACAAGGCAATTCCTCCACCCCAACATACTTGTACACATTCACCTCGCTCTTCACTGGGCTGAATGCAATCATATATTTCCCACATGGTGTGAATCTGAAGATGGATAGCTGGCTCTGGTCATTACTGAGGTCTAGAAGGACTGGTTGGTTGGGAATGATGTTTTCATAGTAGTGCCGACTGTGTGCAACCTGTGTGTGGGGTGGGGTGGGGTGGCGTGGCGTGGGGGTTGGGGATTGGTTTGATATCTGTATGTAGCTCTGTATCTCTATTTGGATATGTAATTTATCTTACCATGGATCCAGAGGGAACACCCTGAGACTCTCTCTTGGCGAGGCGAATGGAGAGGGCCTCAATGCCTCGACGTCTCATTTCTTATTTTGGCCGCTGCAGGTGAGGGCCGGTTGGCGGGGGCGGGGGGGGGGGGGCGGGGGGGGCGGGCGCCG
>Ga0114919_10004540_pt1 | contig 11144 bp, 16 predicted proteins | sample BlataG_FD_88682 | JGI IMG/M metagenome (GOLD analysis project Ga0114919, IMG submission 88682) | Deep subsurface microbial communities from Black Sea to uncover new lineages of life (NeLLi) - Black_00105 metaG | ecosystem: Environmental > Aquatic > Marine > Oceanic > Sediment | place: Atlantic...
CAAAACAACCACGTAGCGCCTTTGACTTAATGGGGACGATAAGCCGTGAGGATGCTAACGAGCTTACAGCCGGGCTAGACCTACGAATTGATAAGCTAGAGGAACACATAGACCAGGGGAAAGCCACACTGGACGCTATCAAAGAGAACCTAGACCCCAAGATAGCGAAGCTAACAGAGCTTATCCCTACTACCAAAGAGGGTAGCAGCGAAATCACCCATATCACGAAGGGCAAATATCAGAAGGTGTGGGGGAAAGTACCCCCGGCCAGTATTGTAGACAAGGGCAAGGTACGTTGGGAATATGCCTTAGACACGATAGCACAGGAATTACACCTAGAGGACAAGGCACGTACCGAAGGCAAGGCGCCAGATGAATACTTGAAGGAACTAATAGAGGACGCTAAGGGAACGAAGGATTTACTACACGCTACCCAGGTTGAGATAGCCAGCGATGAATCTACTTTGAAGGCTATAGAGAAGCTAAAAACCAGTATCAAAGGCCGTATAGGTAAGGGCACGAGCGAAGGCGTATTGGAGCGTCTAACCAAGCCTAGTTTGAAGGGTAAACGAAAGCCAGAGCGCAAGGCTGAGAAGATGCTGGCCAGTGAAGCGCAAACCTTGATAGCCAAGATACAAGCCAAGCGAAGTCCTAGAGCTGTGGCAATAGACCGAAGTATATTAGCAACCGAAGTCGTACATATGTCAAAGGCTGAGACATGGGCGAGGCATCCTAACCGTGTGGATATACGGGGTGTGGACACCCCGGGACGGGGTAGAATCACACCAGGGGTAGCATACACCGATAGGAAGGGAAGTAGGCTATCCCGAACTAAACGTAGAGGCTTCAAACGAATCAAGTACACATAAGGGGGTGAATATGAAGAAAGTTTTAGCGACAATTCTAGCGATGGTACTGTTATGCTCGATAACGGCTGTAGCCTATGCCAGTCCAGAGCCTAGCAGCGAGGCTGAATCGCCGTCTAACACGTGTGTAGTAACTATCACCGTAAGAGCGAAGGTATAAGATGTTATTTGATACTGGACTGAATTTGGTACAGCTCGTGTTAGTGCTGGCTTGTTGTGGCTTTGCGTTATGGAAGAAAGGTTGGATACGGATTCTATTGTCTGTGTGTATCATCATTTGGGCCACGTGGACAATGCAGTATGACGTTAAGATAGCTGGGACATTATTGGCACTAGGGACGCTACTATTCTTTATGGCAATACTGGCAAAGATAGGTAGGGCACGAGAGGGAAGCGAGGCGTGATATGGCAACAAAAGCAAAGGCAAAGAGCACACGACCAAAACCACCGTTACCACTAACCCGTAGAGAACGTAGCACATTGAGGGAGACACGACAATACGGACTCTCAGCCTTTGGTGATAACGGGGAGCTAGTAACCAGTAAGAGTGCAACCAAAACCCTAGCCTGTATGACAGACGCGCAACGGACTCTATTCTTTGACCAGCTTGAAGGATTCTGTAATTTATCTGAGGCACTACGGGGGTGTAATTGAAGCAACCTATCCGGCTTTGCCCCGTGCTACACCCGGCTGAGGGAGACGAAGTAGCACAATGCCAGTATGAGTACGAGACTATTTGGAGTAACGGGTTTATCGACTTCTTAGGCCGAAACGAAGCAATCTGGGAAACTGTGCAGGGGGAAACCGGGGAATGGCTTATATTATCACCACATAAAACCCTAACAGCACTGGCACGGTGGACAGATCACGTGGCACGGCAACCGTACGCAGATTGTTACCGATACCTATGGCACTTAGCAGCACGGGGATACAATGCCAGAGTGGGAGCTGGCCTAGTATTCCTTACGCTACGTAAGCCAGAAAATTTTAGAGAAAATTTTGTCCCACGAGTGAGGGGGACTTGACAACGTTACCTTAGAGGTATAAAATAATCATTAGAAGCAACCAGAGAGGTAAATCAGTGGGTTTAAAACCTAGCAGATAAAAATATATTTAGGAGGTAAGACAGACAGAATGGCAAAGACTAAGGACCCCACAGACAAGGTAGTAGATGTGGCTGAGGATATTCACGTAGAGGTGATGAAGGTGGGGGAACGGCTGGATGAGCTGGAAAAGTCCGGGAATCCCGAAGTGGCAGAGGCCATGAAGCTGGCAAGGCAGTGCACTGAGTCGATAGTGTGGCTTACTAAACTACAGGCGGGCTTAATGCCATTACCGAAGTCACAAAAGTTCTTGAAGATGCTGGCTGAGAATGGGTTGGAGTTTTTAGCATCGATACGGGAAGCACAGATTGACTTCGCCAGCATCGAAACAAGAGCACTTCTAACTAAGCTGGGATTCTATAATGAGACAACAACAATGGCAAAAGGGCAAACCATTACACAAGACAACTGGACAAAGGAAACCACGCCTATACTAGAGGCAGCCAAACGCGAGATAAGCAATCTGAAAAAACACGGTAGCCAGGAGACCAAAAGAGCACTCACTCTACTAATCAATAGGAACAGGCTCTTTGCTTGGAGTCCAGACCGTGATGATGTAATGGGTGGGGAGTGGAGAGAGAGCAATAAGGAAATGCGAGAGTTAGCGATAGGGGCATTAGCTGAACTTAAAGCCTTATTGATGTAATAAATAGTAGGTATGACTGAATGACTGAAAGAAGCAACGGAGACAACCACCAATACCAAGACAAGCTCTTAGTTTGTGTGGATTGTGGACGGGATTTCGTATTCTCAGCCGGGGAGCAAGCCTTCTTTTTTAGCAAACGACCACCACTTGCCGAACCTAAAAGATGTAAGGCTTGCCGCGACCTTAGAAAGAGAACGATAAACCCCCCAACGAAGTACGATGAGACAATAGCGCGCACCCACGCTCTATTCCCTAACGACCATAGCCAGGGGGTGAGGTAGGTATGGAACCTCAATTTAATAGCATATACCCATTCATTGATTATTTGCAAGCCCGGGGCGTAGAGTTATCACCTGACGGTAACGGAAGGTGGAAATGCCGTTGCCCTTGCCACGACGACAAAGACCCCAGCCTACACATACGAGTACATAATGGCAGGATTCAACCTACGTGCTTTGCCGGTTGCCTACGAGACGACATATTAAAAACGTGGGATTTAACCCGTGATGATATGTGTCTGGATGGTAGGCTATTAAGGCGTAAGGAACGCACAGAGAAAATAGACCTTGAGGACCCCGATGCCATTTATGACTACCAAAATCCCGAAGGTGAAGTAAAGTATCAATCGCTGAGATACCAGCTTGGGGGCAAACGCAAAACCTTTAGACAAAGGCGACCTAACCCCGACAAACCCGGTGAGTGGATATGGAATATAGACGGTGTTGAGCACTACCTTTACCACTTGCTCGATATCGCCCCTGCAATAGCACGAGGGGACACCATTTATTATTGCGAGGGGGAGAAGGATTGCAACAACCTACGAAAATTAGGAGTTGTAGCCACCACTCATTCCGGGGGAGCTAAGGCTTGGGAGGATAATTTAATTAAGTGCCTGGCCGATGCTGACTTAGTATTTATACCCGACAAAGACGAGGCTGGCGCCTCTCTTCTACAGAAGGTGAGCAAGGCAGCCCCAGGGATAGTGAAGCGACTACGAATACTGCCGATGCCGGGGGATGCTCACGATTCATCTGACTGGATAGAGGAAGGGCATACCAAATCGGACTTAGACGATATCGCCATGGCAGCACAGGATTGTACCTCGGAGATGGTTGTTGAGTTTGTGGCTCAATATAAGAGTACGTTGCCCGAAATTATAACCACTAACCGACATATGAGGGAGATAACCACCAACGCATTGACGGCTCTACATAAGCACAACAAGCCGGCTCATATATTCAGGCGTAGCGACACACTCACACGAGTAAACTTTGACGAAGCTAATAGACCTTATACTGAGACATTGAGCGAGGCAGCATTTAGAGGACACTTGGAGCGATGCTGTAACTTTGTGAGGCTATCGCCAAAGGGTGACACTCTACCCGTACCTCCACCTTTAGAGGTAGTTAGGGATGCTATGACACGGCCCTACGAATGGCAATTCCCCCCATTGGTAGGTATTACGGAATCGCCGGTACTGAGGCCCGATGGCACTATCCTTGATAAGCCAGGGTACGACGAAGTTACCAAGTTATACTATACACCGTCACCCGACTTGAATATCCCCCCTATGCCAGACAAAATCAGTGATTCTCAACTACAAGATGCTGCTAACCTACTCATTGAACCCTTGTGCGACTTCCCGTTTGATAGCAAGGCTAGTTGGTGTAATGCGATAGGCACGATGCTTGCTCCTATTCTACGGCCAATGATAACCGGCCCCATACCTTTAGCTCTATTCGACAAACCACAGCAAGGAACAGGGGCTACTCTATTGGCTGAGACAATCAGCGCAATAGCGACGGGAAGGCCGGGGGCAATGATGACAGCGCCAGACGACGACGAAGGATGGCGTAAGGCAATCACGAGCCTATTACTAAAGGGGCAGATGGTGTGTACGGTGGATAATGTTGAGGGGGATTTATTCGCACCATCGCTGGCAGCCGTCCTTACCTTAATGACGTGGCAGGACAGAATCTTGGGAATATCAAAGATGATAGAGCTGCCACACCGGGCAGTATGGATAGCCACAGGGAATAATATGAGGGTGAGGGGTGACTTACCTAGACGGTGTGTGTGGGTAAGAATGGATGCTCAGGTAGCCCGTCCCTGGATGCGTAGCATATCGCAATTTAACCATCCCGACCTAAGAGGATGGATAACTGAGAACCGGGGGGCGATCCTCGCAGCAATTCTAGTAATTGTGAAGGCGTGGACACTAGCAAATAGGCCAGTGCCAAAAGACACACCTATCCTGGGGGGCTTTGAATCATATTGTACGGTACTTAGTGGAGTTTTGACTTTTATGGGAGCGAAGGACTTTTTAGGCAATCTGGACGCTCTATATAACGAGGCAGACACCGAAACCCCGCAATTAGAGAGTTTTTTTGGCGCTTGGCACGAGGTATTGAAAGAGGAACCTTATACCGCGGCGGACCTAGTAAGGTACATAAACGAGACTGAGGAACTAAAAGAAGTGTTACCCGATGTACTTGCCTACACTCTGGAAGGCAAACCGGGCAGGAATTACGCCGTTAGGTTGGGACAAAAGCTGGCTAAGTACCAAGGAAGGCTATACACCAACCGTTGCGTGTTGAAAAAAGCCGGCACAAAACAAAGAGCCGTAACCTGGCAAGTTGTGAGGTTAGAGTCAGGTAGCAACCTCACTAAATTTAGCTTGCAAAGTGAGGTTGGTGAGGTTGCTACAACCCTGACGTGTGGACAGAAAAAAGATGATGATAATATTTTATTAAGTAAAGGTGAGGGTGAATCATCCTCACAAACCTCACCACCAAATACAAAAGAAGGTGAGGTTGCCACCCTAAAAGCCCCGGCGATGGTGATTCCATCACACCCAAAACACCCGTGCCGATGTGGAAATAGTAAGTTTTGGTTAAGGCCATCACTACCGGGCAAGAATGACAGTGAATGGCTATGTAGGGTGTGCAGGCCACCACCGAAGGGACTCGAAGGAATAACTTGGTACATAGTACCACCACCAAAGAAGCCCCTCACAAATAACGAGCGAATGGGGCTACCACCAGACTATCCTTCTTATCCCTCGCCGTGTCCCGATTGTGGCAGCGAGTTTTTCTGGCCGGACACCGACAACTGGAAGTGCTGTACGTGTGAGCCTAGACCACAGGAGGACGACTAATGAAGCAACTTACTAAACACTATTGCAAATGTGGGAAAGTAGCAACAACACTGTATAAGCCTACTAATGAATGGCTATGTAATGATTGTGCGGTAGTGAAGATGGTTATAGATGTATTTTTTAGGCGCGGGATTGACAATGTGTACCTAGCACCTATGGATGATGGCAGCTTAGACTTATTTGTACCAATGGTGGACGTGCTACCGTTAGACCTTCACTGGAATTAGCACAGAATAGTTGAAATGGGCAATAAAATGAGGGCTGGCATATTTGAATCGAGGCAAAAAATGAGCCAAGTTTTTAACTGTAATGAGCAATTCGGCAAAATTATGCAGGAATTCAACCAGTTGAATTTAAGCATAAAAAAGGTTCGCCAAAAACATCGCACCTTTTTAAGCGGTGACAAAGCTACCTTTTGCAGACTTCTGCAAAAGGTTAAAAGGGAACCCTTTTATAGCAAACAAACGAGGGTTAGTTTAGCTATATCTCAACGCTTTTTGAGACTTGGAGCGCCATTCTCAACTCTCTTCAAAATTCAGGACATGGAGTGTGGCACTCTTCAACGTGGAAGGTTGGCACGGGGTTATCCCCAACCAAAGCCGAATCGGGATAACAACGTTATCCCGAACCAAAGCTGCAATAGGATAACACATGGCAAGTATTGGCAAAATCCCTATAGATTGTTAGTCGTAGGTATCTATAGGAATCCTATAGAACTATACGAGTGGGGGGCTATAGGCAATCGGAGGCTGGCAGCACGGGGCATTGTTGGTAACAACATCAAACGTGCCGTTGTAACCAATTTGGTAACAACACCGAACGTAGCGTTGTTACCAAATTCCCTATACTTCCAAAGCCAACACTCTAGGGAACTTCCCTATAATCGCAAAGCTGGTAGTCTAGGGAAGTCTGGTAATTCTGGCAAGGTTGCCGAAAACGTTAATGAATTCAACCAGTTGAATTTACTAACAACGGAAACTTCTGGCCGTGCTGTACCGGCCACAGTCAAGAATATAGCTAGGCTGTACCTAGCCAATATGGAGGGTTAAAACAATGACTACAGATACAAAAACATTCGGGATAAAAGAGATACTAGACGCATTAGTAGCACAAGCTGAGTGTGGGAGCTGTAAAACCTGTAGGTGGTGTGCGCCAGTAGGGGATGATTTTGGATACCGTGACGAGCACCCTGAGCTTACCCATTACTGTATGATGCAAGATATTAACGCAATTTACTTCAGCCAGCAGATGCTAGATTCTAAGGCTTATCCTAGCACGTGCGATGTAGGAACATGGGAAAACAAAAAGACTGGCGGGTTGCCACTTTATGCGTGCCTAGCTTACCAGTCATACTACGAAGGATTTGACGACCTTATTACCCCAGAGACAGCTAGACAGCATCGTCAATTTATGCGCAACCTAGATAGGGCAATCGTGCTTCATAATGGCATAGAGTCTAATATACTCAGCCAGCTATTAGACAAACTAAATAGTGCCATAGATTCACTACCCGTAGCATTGACAGACAATCCCTTTCCCTGGCCACCACGTGACCCACTTGAACCACGTGCCTACTAAAGAATAACGCCGGGCTGTAACCGGCGAAGGAGACAAAAGAATGGCGCAATACAGAGTGACTATATCAAATAAGGGGATAAAACGGCAGCCAGTTTGTCAGATTTGCCATGAAGTAATACGGGGCAAGCCAATCGAGGTTACGAAAACCACTGAATTTGAGGACGGGCCACAAACTGAGATTGAGTTTGTACACAAAAGCTGTCACGACTGGGTTATAGCATCACTAAAAGGGCAAACGCCGGCTGTACCGGCACAATTAAGAGGTAAAATTGATACCAGTAGAGAAGATATACGAAGCAATCGAAGAACAAGCGAAGCAAGGTAGCTGTAAGACGTGTAGGTGGTGTGGGTTATTCCCAGGGGATATTGACCCGTATGTAACGGGGGCTACTCATTGGTGTATGATTCAAGCAGCTATAGGACTCAATGCGATACACTTTATGCCACGCCACCTAGATAGCGGAGCTTACCCCTTCCGGTGTGATGTGGGTATTTGGCACGATGCTGAGGCTGACGGGATATGGGAAGATTTACCTGAGTGTCTAGCCTATCAACCTGGGTATGCCGGGGTGTCGTCCGAGGACGTTGATTATCAGATAAGGGCGCACAAACACTGGCAATTTATGAGTGACTTGGGCGAAGCGATACACTTATACCACGCCGTACAGCGTAACACCCTTGCCAAGCTCACAGCGAAGCTAAACGAAGCGAAGGAATCACTACCGGCTGTACCGGCAAGATAGGAGACAAAACAATGATAAACGAAGTAAGGGATAACATCAATAAAGCAATGACGACTGAGGATGCCTACGATATATGCCATAGCTACGTAAACAAGTATCGAGATACCTTACTACCCAATGAAGCTGAGGCTTTGGGAATAGCCTTAGTAACGCTGGCTGATTGTATAGCGATGATGCAAGAATCAATAACATATTGGCATGGGGATCGTCACCATCCGGGCTCTGTGGACATATCGCCGGACACTCGCCGTAGACAGTTAGAGGAGAGGCAGCGTAGGGAAGCGGATACAGCGTTAAACGAGGTTGCCACAGCAAGGCTATGGGAAGTTTTAGAGCCACGCTTGGAGGTTACGTTGATACTCAAAGAGTTATCGTGGCGTGGCTACGTGCTTAACGATGTAGCGTTGTCACTATTCCATAAGGACGAAATGAGTCTGGAGAGATTAGCTACATTAGTGGTAGCAAACCCCGGTAGAGCTATAGAGCAAATCTATCACTCTTATATCCCTAGCCAAATTGACGACACGTTTAGCAAGAGCGAGGCTAGGCAGCTTATCCGGTACTTTGGGAATGACCAGGGGATAAAACGGATAAGAATAGAGAGGGCAAAGCCACCGAAGCGTAACTATATAGGGGATGGCGCAGTGGCCGTAGGTGGGCCAACGGACTTTCTTATGCTGGATGAGGACCCGGACTACTCACTACCCTTCAAGGTTTGGGGATTCTATGACGTACGGCCAGCGTTAGACAAATTGAGTGAGGCAAAATGACTGAGACGATAACCCCGGACAAGGAATCTTATGCACACATCAAAGCTAATGTGTGTATAACAAAGGAATACCACGTAGGCAACTGGCGTTACCGATGCTGGAATTGTGGCTATGAAGTCGGCATTGATAGAGCCTTCCCTAAAACTTGCCCGGGGTGTGGCACTGGTGGATCCGGGGGATGGTGGGGACATCTTACCACCACCGGCGGTAACGGCAAGGTGGCTCAACAAAAAGGGGACGGGACGGACATAAAAAACTCTAAGGTAGTAGTGGGGGATGGTATCTTGACACAGAAAAGAATAATGCTACCCATAAAGGATAGGGTAGAACAAGCGATGGACGGCAAATTAGGGGATTCCAGCACACCGTCTAGGGGCAACAACCACCGTGGACGGGGACAACCAGCAAAAATAACTAATGAATTATTGAAGCCTTATGTGGACCATGGCTTAGGGTGTAAATTGATAGCGCGAGACTTAGAAGCGAAGGGATTACGGGTACATCATACCACCGTAGCACGGCATTTGAAGCGCTATCATCGTCAAAATTAAGTAGTTTGCTTACCTTCTTAATTGCCCCGGCGCTTCGACCACGCCGGGGCTCCTCTATTGCGTGGGTGGTAGAAGTCCAACCCTTCTAAGAGCGGCGGCTTCTCTGAGAAAGTCACACTGGCCAACGGGTGTCTGTGTTGTTATGGGTTTACCGGCCTTACCCCATTCTATAACCTGAGCTGCTACACCCCAACTTTTAGGAAATGCTCTATGCTTCTTCCAATTCACTATTGTACCGTAACTAATGTCTAAAGCACGAGCAAGGGCTCTACCTTGACGGAAGGATAAAGTGTCACACACGGCTTGAAATTCCTTGCGGAAGTCTATGTCATTGGGTTGGAGGATAGCTATATAGTAAGGACGGCCAGGGCCAGATAGCCGGGGTTGTTTTACCTTCGTCCCTGATGATATGGTAACGGGACTTGGAATCAGTTTTGATAGCCTTGTCCTATTTATAGTTGCCATCCCCTATATATAGAGTTGCCGTTGTTTTGTTTGGTATGTCAGCCAACTTACTAGACATACTATACCCTATTCGTCAATTTGTGTGCTAATTTTGTTAGCGATTCTAGCTAACCCACTAACACTAGAGACGGGCTCAGCCTGGACGACCTGAGTAGGTATAGCTTTGCGCTTGTGTTTTGTCCTGGGCTTATCCCATATACGGCTTTTACACTTCGGGCAAATCTTGGGGTGCTCATTTTTGCTGAGCCACTCGTGGCCACACCTGAAACAATGGTGGACATATCCTTTTAGAGCCATTGCTTAATTGTAGGCTACGGGGTAGAATCTTGTCAAATATCTTACCACAGGGGTATAATTATAACAGTTTGGAGATACTAAAAAGGGACAGAAGATGCGGAAGAGTAGAAGGAAAAAATGGCGACCAAAAAACCCAAGGCAAAGAAGGCCGAGGGGAAACACGACCATAAAAGATTTTTTGGCAGGGACTTTTGGTAAGATTCTGGACATTGTCTTAACGGGTGTCGGGGTTTTCTTGTTGATTGACGGATTAATATTCGGCGCTGTAGGTAAAATAATTGGAGGGATACTGTGCCTTGGTGCAGGTTTTGGGATTATGTATGCTTTGGGCCACATAATAAGATTTCGGCGATGATTGAGGCTTGCCACAGAACGTAAAAGGCAAGCAGAAGACGAGTAAATGAAAGCGAACGCACTGACATCACGAGAAAAGAGAGTATTGGCAGAGGCACGGCGATATAATGTGGTGGGTTACTTCATTCGCGACGAGCAAACAGGTAAGCGACAAAGGTTGTCTAAGGCACTGCTTAATAAAAAGCCTACAGAGCGCCAGAAGTTCATACGTTGGGTCGAGGTGATGACAGTCTTTGCGAAAGCTCAATGGCATAGCGGAAACGGGGAAGGAATGGAGTATTAAAATAATTTTAAACTACAAAGGAAGGAGGTTAGTGGTACTACTGGGCAATTTGGTAGGTTTGCTGGCTTTTAATTCACCAAACTCTTAATCAGCAGGTTCAGGGTTCGAGACCCTGGCGGCTCACATTAGATGATGAACCTTTCCTGGATAGGAGATATTATTCTAGCGTCTCGATAATAGCTATCTGGGTGTTGATCTTATCCCGAAGTCGGCTCGGGTGCGAAGAAAGCGAGCTATATCTTCTCGGTTTATTATTCCAATGACTTTCCCGGCTTCTATTACCGGTATATGATTGGCATTTTCCCCATTCATTTCTTGGAGCACACTCAAG
>Ga0114919_10004542_pt1 | contig 11138 bp, 24 predicted proteins | sample BlataG_FD_88682 | JGI IMG/M metagenome (GOLD analysis project Ga0114919, IMG submission 88682) | Deep subsurface microbial communities from Black Sea to uncover new lineages of life (NeLLi) - Black_00105 metaG | ecosystem: Environmental > Aquatic > Marine > Oceanic > Sediment | place: Atlantic...
ATGATGTCCTCTTTCTTATATCCAAAAGCCTGCTTGTGAATACAGTCAGATTCACAGAATACCGTGCATTTGGCCGAAATGCTCACCTTCACCCTTGAGTGAAGTGCAAGTTCTCCGAACCGCTCAATGGGTATCTTTAGCCTGTAGGCCTGGGCGGATAGAAAGCTTCCAGAGCCGACCGCGCAATTATGAACTGCCAAAAGATTAGCTATATAAGAATTGTCCCTTTTAACTTCTAAATTATATACTTTACCTTTGTATGCCTCTTGTTTAATATCAACAATAGGTTCATAGAGCCAGTCAGAATAAATAAAAGATTTGAAAGCACTTTTATGAGCCAAAATTGCCAATTTTTTATCCATCAATTTATCAATTTCTGTTCCATAGACTGCGATATTATAACGAATTTTCTTGCCTTTTGTTTTATGTTTAGCCTTATAAATTTTGCATTGAATTTTATTTCTCAATAAAAGCCAGTATAGTTGTTGAGCCAAATTTTTTGAAACCGTTGTCGCTATGTATTTATTCGCACTTTTAAAGAATTTTTTATTTTCCCTTTTGCCAAGATAGCCATCACCTTCAAAAAATCCTTTCAAGATTTCTTTTTGTAAAACAGGAGGCAAATTTAATAATTTATGATGGAGCCTTTTTTTATCTGCTCCGGTACCGCAAAGGTATATTATAAATTGAGCTAATGCCTTGCTATGCATCTCAATAATAGCACTATGGTTTTCTGGCTTTTTAACTAATTTGATTGTTACGCCGGGGAAATTCAAGGACATAATCTTAAAAATTCTTTTTATATAATTTTTCTCATTTATATTAAAGACAAAATCAAGCCCGCTTGGAGATTTGGTGTTCCTATGTTTTACATAGTTATATTGAATGCTTCCTTCCGCCAAATAATAGCCCAATAGATGGAGTGTTTCTTTATTGAAACTGAAATTGTCTATTTTTTTACGCAAAGGTCTATCGTATTTGAAGCTACCCGTATCTTTAACCTTGTCATATTCTATAGATGGATAGCATTGTGTCTCGGAAGGCAATGGTGTAACAATGAAATCCCCTTCTTTTAATTCTCTAGCAGGAATAAATCGGGGATTATAATTTAAGTTCTTTTTTTGAAACGGCTTATAGATGGCGATTTTATTGCCGCGAGATTTCTTTCGGTAATATTTAATAACTTCTCTTTTTAAGGCAAGGATTGGGTGCTCTGGAGTAATTTTTAATTCTTCCATCCCAACTCTAATCTTTAATATCCGGCCTTCGTAATTTCTAATAAACTTATTTTTTACCCTTTTAAATCTCCCCTTATGGGTCATAACTTTGTCGCCAGTTTGAATATCTTTAATTTTTTTGGATATATATTCTCCAGTAGTTATTTCTGTATCTTCGGTTACACAAATCGAATTCAAGTTGTGCCAGACGGGAATGCCGTCTTTAAGCAAAATCACCTTGCTGTCCTGGCCGCCGATTTCTATGATGGAGCGGACATTGGGGTTATAGTGTAAGGCCGCTATGGTCTGGGCGGTTACCTCGTTTTTTACCAAATCCGCTCCCAGAAGGTAGGCTGCAATGTGCCGGCCCGAACCGGTGATTCCTATACCGCAAATGGCATCTTCAGGGAGCTGTCCTTTCAGTCTCTTTATGAGTTCTTGAATTGCCGAAATAGGAGTTCCTTCAGTTTCCAGATAAACAGAGGCTACAACTTTTTTGTCTTGATTTATAGCCGCAACCTTGCTGGAGACGCTTCCTATGTCAATGCCCAGTGCCAGCATCTTTTCTCATCCTCAACATATCTATAAAGCTTTCTATCCTGGTAAGAAAATGAGTCTCAGAAGTCGACTCGTCTATCGATATTTGAATGATTGGCATATCATAATCGTGGCCTATCTTCTCTATAGCGTGCTCAATTATGCTTTCCGGGTTACAGTTAAATGGCTTAAGTATAATCACTCCGTCATAATCTTCTTCGGCATATTTAACAAGTCTTACCAGATTTTCACCGGCATGCCCTCCAACCCTTTCAGGGAAATATTTCCACGCTATTTTTCTGTATTTACGCAATCCCTTAATATGAGAAAGGAGCTGCAGCGCATGGATAAGACCATTGAATAAACCGAGCCATTTATCTACATATGCCCCCAGATTCTGGAGTTTCTTTACAATGTCCATATTTACCGCATTTTCATTTACCACATGGATTTCGCCGGCTATCCCCACCTTAATTTCAGAATTTTTATTGATGGCATTCTCAAGCCTATCCATTTTCCGGACTTTCTTAAAGAAGCGTATGAGTTCTTTTATAACTTTCAAAGTCGATGTCTTGGAATTCATATTTTTAAGCCCCTTTAAAGTCTTTAAAGGCTGGCGGATGTTTATGGTAATCATCTTAAAATTGTATCCCAGATCCTCCAGAATTTGTTGCTGCACTACATGGTAGCATCGCAATATGCACCAGCCTGCGGTATCTATCATCAAAAGTGCATTGGCACCCAAATCCAATGCCTCCATCATCGTGCCCAAGGTAACTTTAAAGGGGTAGCAGACCTGCTCAGGAGAGTATTTAGTGCCCAGTTCTATGGTCCTGCGGGTAATCGGGGGAGGGGGGAGGACATCCAATCCCAGATTCTCAAGAGTCTCTACTATTAAATTTGTGTATTTCCCAAAGCGAGGAAGACTGATTTTTTGCATTTCTTGCATCTCCCGCATTCCCAGTGGGGGATGAGCCGGCACCATCCCTCTTTTACTATTTTCTTAAAGAACTCGCCCGTAACCAGGGTTACTTTAATTTTAGGATAATATTTCTTCATTCTTTTGATTCTGGTTTTGCTTTTTTGGTCGAGGTAGCCCTTCACCTCAATGTACTCGTCATATTTAGGCAGGTAGAAGTCCGGGGTATAAGACCGGGTGCCCCGCTTTATATTCTCAAACCAGAATGTCTTCGGTTCGTAAAACCACTTTCGTCTTACAAAGTTTAGGTATCTCCCATAGTTTGCTTCCCAGCGGGAGCGGACATAAATCCCTAAGTCCTTGCGCCTGTAGGCCCTGGACTTTCTGTCTCTTTTATTCATAGAGTTTTTCCTCAAATTCGTTAATCTTCTTCTGGATCTTGTTTAGGGAAACGGGGTCTCCCTTGTCTTTAATGATACTTCTTATCTCGCATAGCCATTTGTAGTTTGAGCTATTTTTGAGTTCAATTTCCCGCTTCTGCGCAATATAAGTTTTTATCCTTTCGGTTTCGTAGATTTGGTTTTTAATTTTTTGTTTTTCCTCAAAAGGCAGTCTTTCAAATTCCTTCAGCTCATAGGGGACTGCGGGAAGAGAATAAGGTCTTATTTCGGCAAATCCGTATTCATCCTGAATGACCATATAAGCTATGCTTTCTAAAAATTCTTTCAAGTTGATTTGCATCTTTCTTAGTTTATCAAGGTACAACTTGCTGAGGCTCATGGTCTTATCCGATACCAAGTGCTGGGTTAGCTTGTCTATTTTTACATCCATCATTTATCTCCTTTCAGAGATTGCAGGAGTTCTTCTCCCTTGCTTCTGGCCCGGCCATAAAAACCCTCTATGACCTTTAAGTAATTATTGTCATTATAGATTATCCAGTCAAAAGAAGCCTTCCATCCCTCAACGCTTTTTCCAAGCAGGAATGGATAATTCGGAATGCTATCTATAGTCTCCAGTATCTTTTCTCTAAAGTGGGCGGTTTCAAATCGCTCTTTAAGTTTCTTTCTCCTTTCTTTTGAAATGCTTAGTACCTTGGAGAGGGTAGGATTTCGTTCGCACATGGAGTTCCAGGAGTTAAAAATAGAGGTTTCAAAAGACATATATATAGTATTGTCTTTTCTTTTCTCTTTATTTACATTTATTTGTTTTGTGCCCTCACTGTTGCCTGACTGTTGCCCTTCTGTTGCCTTTGCTGTTGCTTTTACTGTTTCCTTTTGCCCTATTGGAAGTTGGTATCTACCGTAGTTACAAATAGTTATAATAGTAGTTTGGTGTTGCGTTTGCAGTGTTATCATCTGTTGCGTTTTTAGGCGATTTAGAAAATTAACTATTTTCTTTGTACCCCAGCCCCATCTTTTCGATAGAAATCTATAGCTGGCTACCAGTTGCGCCCTCTTAAGGATGAAGACATCGGATTTAATTACCCTGGTATTGTTTCCCCAATTGGCTGCAAGGATTAGATCCACCCAGGCCTGGCCCCATGAAAAGGGCTTTTTTTTCCAGACAAAGTTATCGCAGATATGGCGGTCAATTCTGATATTACCCATAACTTTACATAGATAAAAGGTGCCCCCAGCGCCAGCAAGCGACCCTCAATCGGGAAAGACACCTAACGGTACACTTTCTGGGGGCAAATAGATATAAAAAATCCGTTAGGTAAATGTCCATCTTTATGCTTGCTGGTCTTTGCATTTTATCCTCTTAATTGGAACTAAAAGTGTAGCATAATTTCATTATACTGTCAAGTATTCATTGCAGGAAACTCTTTTTGCTTTGGAGAGCTTTCAATCTGAGTATCTCCCGGCCCAATGCGTTCATAAAGTTGCTGTAGACCTTGTTATTGAAAATTTCTACAACCCGCATAGGATACTGGTGCTTGATGATGCCGCTTTCCAGCGTTACAATCTCATCCTTGCCAATAATAAGTATGGCCTGCTCGGCCCCGAAGTCCCTTAAGGCCTGCCTGACTTTTCTGATTACCAAATTTCTGTTTTTCCTGATGGGGTCAAACTCTTTGCTTTTCATAATCATTTTCCGTCATCTTTTTTTCATCCTGTCCCATACGGCGGCAGCGTCGTATTTTTTCTTATTGAAGCCTGATACAGGATTGTCGCTTCTCGTTGTCTTGACTTTTCTTGAGTGAATCATCTTTTTTCGGGGCCGCTTGGCCATGGCATTAAACTCCTATCTATCATAATTTTAATCACAGTTTAGTTTCTAATTGGTATCTCTCAAGATGCTTAGTATCTGCTCCCTTTCCCCCTCGCTCAGATTTTTATAATGCCTCCCATCAAGTCTTTTCAGGGCGGCTGACTGCTCCGTGGTTAGGCTCCCCCTCTTCCGTCTTTGCTTTAATATAGCCCTTGCTTTGGCTATATCCTTTTTGCTGGTAGTCAGATTGCTATAATCGGACCGCTCTCGACCGGGTGTGTCCTTTTTCCTCTGTTTTTTCCCGGGCACTTCAACAACCCCAACTTCACTTCGGTAAAACTTACATATTAGAATCGGGCATTCTTCGCCAGGTTCCTTATGCCTGCATACCGCTTCATGGATACAATCCATATTTCCCCCCTTCATAATACTAAAGCGTATTTTAATCTGTCGGCATATAAATTCTTTCCGTAAAAAGCAGTCTTTTGCACATGCTACATAAGGTTTCTATGACCGCATAAGCAGGCCTTTCCGTAGCGTCTACCCTTACTTGCTTCCTCGCTAATTCCCACATCTTGCAATCAGGACACCAAATTTCCATAAGATTTAATCCTCGTCAGGCTTAATGTAATAATGTAAGGCTTGCAGCAGCTGCGGGTTGCTTTTATTGTTTAAGATAGCCCCTGTTGCCAGAAGCCATATCCGTATCAACTCTTTCGCGCTTTACTCTTTCTCCGCCATTGCCGACTTTTCCCCACAGGTCGTCCCAGGAAAGCAAGCCCAAGCCGTTCAAGAGATGATGGCCTCTTGTCTTCCAAAGAATGCCAAGCAGCCTCTTTGATTTCGTGGCGTCTTTCAACTGTTTGAATATCGCCATCGCCTCGGCTTTTGCTTCTGCTTCTGTCAAATATCCCGCTCCCTGCATTTCCCCGATGACATTAAGGACATCCATACAGTGCTTGGCTTCCTCGGTCTGAGCAAGATTCAGGCCGCCAAAGATAGAGTACACGCTCGATGCCTTCTGCCCGCTGGAAGCAACGGTATTCGGCGCGGCAAGATGATAGACTTTCTGCTCATATGTGGAATGGTCGTCTACCTCGACATGACCGAATTGGTCTTGGCCCTGGCCTTGGTCGTTGATGCCCACTTGGCCTTGCCCCATTTGCTGTCCCTGAAGCTGTCCCTGGTCTTGGCCCTGGCTGACAAAATCAGAAGTCATAACGGTATTCTTGTTGTCTATTTCACTATCAATTCCCTGTTGCTGACCCTGCTCATTGCTGTTAAAATCCGAATTGAAATTGGTATTTGCATTCTGATTGCTTATATCACTGTCCAACTCATTAATGCCAATCTGACCTTGAGCTTGGCCTTGCTGGTTGGTATTGTCCGGAGAGTAGACATTCTCGTTTTTGTTAATGCCTACTTGCCCCTGGCTTTGGCCTTGCTGGTTGGTATTGGAGTTATCCTCATAATCCATAAAGGCATGGCCGGAGGATGCAAAGACAAGCATTAACACTACTATTGCTGTTTTGATTGTTAATGTTCGCAATTTATTTCCCCTTTCTTGATGCGAACTGCTGCGAGCCTTAATTATCTTTAGTGTTTTGCGTATGTAAACCAGAATGTAGTTCTGAAGCATGTTTAAATGTCTCGGCAGTATCCCCAAAAGCTGATACAGATGCTACTATCGAAGCCCAGCCATCAGGGTCTATGACTATTCGGGCCGTAATCAGAGGAGACATCCTGCCCGCCTTCCAAGTCTTTTGTTCGCTTTCTTTTTCTATCAATACACTCCCGTCTTCCAGCCTGCTAAAGTACCAACCGTCCTTATAGTGAAATCTACCCGCCATTTTGCCCCCTTGAATTAAATTATGCCTTAGACTTGTCCTCTATTTTTCCTTTCGTATAGTCAACTACCTCTTTTACGGTAAGGAGCTTTTCCGCATCTTCATCGGGAATCTCAATGTTGAATGCCTCCTCCAAAGCCATGGCCAGCTCTACTTTGTCCAATGAATCTACACTGAGGTCTTTAAAGCCTGTTTCAAGTTTTACTTCCTCTGGCTTAACGCCAAGATTCTCTACAATTATGTCTTTTATCTTCTTTTCAATATCCATTCCGGCCTCCTGGGTTAAATTACACTTTAGACTTGTCTTCTATCATCTTGAACTTCGACTCTTCCAGTTTCTGATAAAGCGTCTTTCCCTCAACATTAACCTGGATGTAGGACATGAAGACCTCTTGTATCTTGACCATATCGGTCTCGACTAGGGCCAGCTGCGCCTCCACCCAGCGGAGAATTTGCCGCCAGGCGACCCTCTTGGCCTGTGATATATCTTTTTCCTTGGTATCCTTATGGTATTTCTTTCTGCGCTTTAGGAGGACTTCGTAGATGGCCTCTGGCCGGCAGGGCAACCTGAAGGGGATATCCTTGCCACTGATGTTGATTTGGAAGCACAACGCCGTAATTTCGCCCCTGTCGTAATGCATTAAAATGGCCTTCGCCCCGTATCTGCCCAAAAGCCTTTGGACTTCGCCGACAGTCTGCTCGGGCTCAATCTTTGTGGTTTCCATATAGAGGGTGGATAGTTTTCTTGATTGCATAGGATTAAATACTACTTGTGTGTTAATATCTTCCTTCTTCGGAGATAGTTTCTTACCAATCTGTCTAAATAAAACCCTATATCCGGGCCTTCTTTCAGAGATAGGGCTTTTAAGGGCTTATAAAGTTTCTCGGCTAGTTTTACTGATCTTCTTTCCTCTGCCATATTTTACTTTGCTCCACTTGAGTGGATTATACTAAATTGAAAAGGGCTTGTCAAGAGAAAAATAAACTAATTTTCGCCAATAAACTTTCGCAGCAGCCACCCTACTAACTGCGAAGTATTAAAATCTTCATAATGCTTTTCCTTAGCCACCTTTTTAGCCTCTTCAATATGCTGTTCGTCAACATAGATGGTCGTTATCCTCTTCATAAGTTGCCTCCGAATTCACTTTGTTCGCTAAGGTGCCTGCAGGCCTTATTGTATCTTCTTTTCTTTTGTGGCGGGTTGCTAAAGTGGCAGAGACCCTGCTTCTCCAGCGGCACAGGAGTGCTCGGCCACCAGGAATCGCAGTCCCCGCAGGTCTTTCCAAGTGGAATTACCTTCTTTGCCATATCCGATCCCTCCAAGTCTAAATGCCGATTTAGTCTTCTCTACCAGCGCAATAGCCTTGTTCATATCCTCGTTGAAAGGCGCCAGTTTCAGTATAAAGTGTTTCTCCTATGATGTTGGCAAAAGTTTCTACTCTTTCTTTTAACTTTCCTTTTGGTAATGCCAAGTTGAGAAAAGGATCCCCTTTAACCTTTTCAATCTTTTTTTCAACTCTTACTTCTACCTTTTTACCTATTCTCCCGATACCAAAGCCGATAAAGAACACAATTATCAAAATTGGTATTCCTATCCACTCTCCATGTTTCCATTTTCTTTCCATCGCCGTCTCCTTTCTTGCCGTTCTTTCTCGATCTTACCATCTACCCACTTCCATAAAAATGCTGATATTATTCCAATACCAAAAAACAGCCCTATTGTCCATAAAGCCTGGTTAAACATATCTATCAATGTTATGAGTAAAAGGCCTGTAGTAATTATAAATATTGCTGCAACAGACATTCGTTCTGCTACTTGTTCACCTACTTCGTTGCTAAAGCTTGGTCCCGCTCCGTTTGGCATAATTACCCCTTTTGGGTTTAATTGTAATTTAGTCTTGCTTTTTGCCTTTTCCCCACCAATCATTAAATTCTTTTTGGCACTTTGTACATATAACTTTTTTCCCGCCACCGGAATCAAAAGTAATCCCAGAACCTTCTTCAAATTGCCCACATCTATCACACTTTATAGCACTTGCCATAGTTATCTCCTTTCAAACCATAATAGTGCTTTAGTGTTAAGGTAATACCTTCCAACCTTTTCTAACCTGCCCGCCCGTCAATACACAGACAAGTTTTTCTTTATTGTCTCGCTTTATTAGCCACATATCGGAGGCGTATTTCTTGATAACCTTCCATTCCGCGCCATAAGGGCTGATTAAGGTACTGTTAAGTGTTATATTTTTGTATTTCATTTCTAAGATTTAATCCCACATTCTTAAATGGTCTTCTCCGCAACCCCGACATTCAAAGACTACCTGCGGTTCGTAATATCCGTTAATTAAATTTCCTTGCTCATCATATTTCAATATTTCAGTAAGTAAAACTTTGTTATGAATAAGATATTTTCGGCATTTAAAACACCATCGCCTTTTGGTTCGCCCTATTATTTTTCGTTCTAAATCTGAAGAACAAATAACGAGATTGCCGTATTGTTTGCAGCCCATTTCTCCTCCTCTTAGTAGGATTTAATTTGAATTTAGTTTTGTTTTTCGCCTTTCCTAACTATCTTCATCTCATACCCCAATACATCCAAAATCTTTTTCAATGTCTTAATCTTCATTCCAGACTTACCTCTCTCCGCCATTGATAAAAAAGGCACGCTATGGCCTGTCCTATCGGAAAGTTGCTTTAATGTCATATTTTGCGAGATGCGGAGGTCCCGAAGGTTAATCATCTTATTCTTTTAATTCAAAATGCCATGGGTCAAAAGGGACTTTCCATCGGCCACCCCATCGGAATCCCATAGCTTCCGCTAATTCGCCCAATCCAAGATAGGGCGCCTCTTCATACTTTAACTTTCTGCCGGCCCTTGTAAAATGGATATCCACGGCAAGCCTCTTAGTGTGCATTGAGACTCTAACAGTAGTGGTGGAAGGGCCATTGGCATAGAGCATATCCTGCCTTTCCTGCGTCCTGTATGCCTCCGCTATCGTTATAGAGTAGTCCGGCCAGATTCTTCGCGCTATGCGTAGAAGCTTTTCGACCTTGGCCATTACGAAAGGCCTGAGCATTTTGAGTTTATCTTTCTCCATCTATCCTCCAAGTCTAAATAACTCTTTAGTCTTTACGCCTTTTTACAAACTTCATAGAATAGCCATATCATGCCCGCCAAATTGTATATCAAAAAAATCCTAATCCATATAACGACCATGGCCGCCTCCTTTCTTGGCCTCTGCAAGGATGGCAAAGAGCATCAATCCCCCGGCTAAAACAATTAAAATGGCTAACTCCTCTAAAGAAAACACTCATCATCCTCCGTCAAAAGTATCTCAACGCAAATAAACAGGCGGTAAGCATATCTAGCATCCAGATTATAGCGAATTCCCAATTTTTAATCTTTTTGGCCATAATGACTATTTAGTCTTTAAGTACCATCACCGTTTTTTGATCTTCTATCTCTGTTAAATCAATAAGCTGTTTTTTCTTACAAATAGGACAAATGCTTATACCAAATTGTCCAAAGATTTTTTTACAATTAGGGCAACCACTTAAAGGGTCGGTAGTTTTACGGCCGGTTTCATAAACTGTTATTTCTATAAATGTCACTTTTGTCTCCTTTCAGGTCTAAAGCGTTATTTAATCTTCCCTCAATGTGCCTGTCCATTTTTTGCCGTTAAATTCTGCTTCAATATAAATAGTTCCATCCGCTTGAATTTCTAAAAGAGTTATATCCATTGTTCCTCCTCAACGCTAAAGTGATATTTAGTCTTGTTCCTTGATTACTACTTCTTTGAGGTTTCTCCGCAACTGGTTAGTGGTCAAGAACCGCGACATCGCCTCTTCAACAGAATCATAATTTTTAGAAACCCACTCTGTCTCATCTTTAAACTTTACTATCATCTTATACATGAGCGCCTCCTTTTAAGACTAAACCATTACTTAATACCAACCTGTTACAGCACCAAAGCCTATTAAAATACTCGCTACTTTTGATGTCTCTTCAGGTTGAAGAATTAAAAAAATTAACCCTAAAGCGAAAACTAATCTTCCTATTGCTCTAAAATTTCTCATTTTCACCTCCTCAACACTAAATCATCATTTAGTCTTTAGGCCACTTCCCTAAAGGGCAATCCTTTAACTTCCCATCCTTAATCTCTATTTTATATGTACCATCTGGCAAGCAACAGTATTCTGCATAATGGCCATTGCCTTCATTATCATAATGTTCGCAATTACCCGGGCATCTATTGGAACGGGTTATATTTAACCTCATCTTTACCTCCGACACTAAAGACTAATTTAGTCTTCCTTCTCCTCCCTACGAATAAGGATAATAAAGACGAAAACAAACAAAAGTCCAATACCAAATAATATCCAAGCCATTCTGTCATTAAAATTTAGCCC
>Ga0114919_10004543_pt1 | contig 11137 bp, 8 predicted proteins | sample BlataG_FD_88682 | JGI IMG/M metagenome (GOLD analysis project Ga0114919, IMG submission 88682) | Deep subsurface microbial communities from Black Sea to uncover new lineages of life (NeLLi) - Black_00105 metaG | ecosystem: Environmental > Aquatic > Marine > Oceanic > Sediment | place: Atlantic...
GTAGGTAGGGAGTATTTAAAAAGAGTGATGGGTTGGGTGATAACAAACAATAACAAGGTCGGCCCGCCCCCCCCCCCCCCCTTTCTTCATCAATCAAAGAGGAAGGTAGAGGGAGGGGGACATTCTATCCTCAGAATCGTGCGGCTCTGCCAACCTCATCTCTCTGAGAACCACTCCTTAAATCCCATGAATTCACCCCTCATCGGTCACTATTTCGTTATCTTTAATTTCGTATACCTCTCAGGTGGTCTTGTAGGAACGTTTCAAGCAGCATGCAAGGTGCTTTGGGACAGTTGTCTGAAATGCGGTCATCTACAGCCAGGCTTAGCAATGGTCAGCTCGCAAAATTATCTGGACAGCAAGGATTATATCCTTATGTTCACGGTAACAATAGAAGATCAGTGAAACGTGGTGTTGAGTGCTCAGCAGCAGCAAACATTAAATTGCCTGCTACTCACCTCCAAGCTTCAGAACAAGCCCTGGAGCAGCTGAAATCTACCAAAACAACGAACCGTAAGTGTCATGATAGAGATCTATATAGATATTCCTTGAGATCATCCCTACCAAGTCCCATATTACTTGGTCTGGATTATTGGCTAACGCTATCATATCTTTTGGTTTCCTGCAGGTTATGCCATGGAAAAGAAGAGCAGCATCATCTCCATTGGCCTCACCATACATAATGCTCCAGTAGAATTGCGTGAAAAGCTCGCTGTCCCCGAAGCAGAGTGGCCAAGAGCGATCGATGAGTTGTGCAGCTTCCCTCACATTGAAGAGGCAGCCGTTCTCTCCACATGCAACCGTATGGAAATCTATGTAGTAGGACTCAGCTTCCACAGAGGAGTCCGTGAAGTCGAGGAATGGATGTCTCGCGCTAGTGGAGTCCCACTGGAAGAGCTCCGCCCCTACCTCTTCCTCCTCCGTGATAGAGATGCTACCAGCCACTTGCTTCGTGTCTCTGGTGGCTTGGACTCACTAGTTTTGGGTGAAGGACAGATCCTTGCTCAGGTGAAGCAGGTTTACAAGGTAGGACAGAATAGCACTGGCTTTGGTCGCCAATTGAATGGTCTGTTCAAGCAGGCAGTCACTGCAGGCAAGAGAGTCCGCTCTGAAACCTCAATCGCAAGTGGGGCTGTCAGTGTCAGTAGTGCAGCTGCAGAGTTGGCACAGCTCAAGCTTCCAAGTCATGACTTTAACGATGCCAAGATCTGCATCATCGGTGCTGGTAAAATGTCTCGCTTGTTGGTCAAGCACCTCCAATCCAAAGGGTGTACCAGGGTCACAGTTTTGAATCGCAGTCTCCCTCGTGCTGAGGCGCTCGCTGATGAGTTCCCTGAAGTTGAATTTGATATCCGTCTGATGCCTGATCTCATGGCCTGTGTTGAGGCCAATGATGTCATTTTTGCAGCATCTGGCAGTGAGGAATTGCTGGTACATTCTTCTGACATTGCCAACATGCCTGCCGCCTCTGATAAGGTTGGTGGTGTTCGCAGATTTGTAGACATTTCAGTGCCACGTAATATTGCTCCTGATATCACTCAAGAATTTGGTGCAATTGTATATAATGTAGATGATTTGAAAGAAGTAGTAGCAGCTAACAAGGAGGAACGTTCACGTGCAGCAGCAGAGGCAGAAGTACTGCTCAAGGAAGAACAACTTGCATTTGAGGCATGGAGAGATAGTTTGGAGACTGTTCCCACCATTAAAGCACTCCGTGGCAAAGCAGAAGCTATTCGTTCTGCTGAATTGGAGAAGACACTGAACAAATTGGGAGATGGGTTGACCACCAAGCAGAAGAAGGCAGTAGAAGAGCTGAGTAAGGGTATTGTCAATAAGTTGCTGCATGGACCAATGACAGCATTGAGATGTGACGGTGCTGATCCAACTGCAGTGACACAAACATTGGCAAATATGGAGGCTTTGGAGAGAATGTTTGAGTTAGAGAGAGCGTCAGCTGCTATGCAAAGGTGATGGTGAATGGGGGAGGGATGAGAGAAAAGTGGTTATTTTATGAAATAGTAATATATAGTTAAATGAGATGACAATATAGTAATGCACTTATACTAGCAATTACAATACAACACTGCTAAATCAGAAAACAGAGAAACCTAGCACTACTCGTCTTCCAGGTTCTCGCTCGTCCACCAGCAAGAGTCACTCAAAAGTCGTCGAGGAATTGGAAAGATGGTTGATTTCTTTAGTAGTAATTAGCGCTCTTTAATCCTTCAAGATGGGCGTCCAAAGTTTACTTGTCAATAAACATGCATGTTTCACAGCTCCACTTTGCTATAAAAAACAGAAAACAACACCATCCTCTTTTCATCATCATCCAAGTGCAATGTCTGCAAGTTTACAGACAGCAGAGCCTGGAAAGACACGTGTAGGGTTCCTTGGAATGGGCATCATGGGAAAAGCAATGGCCCACAACCTGATAAAGGCCGGATATGATGTTACCGTATGGAACCGCTCCTCATCCGCCTGCCAACCTCTTCTCGACCAAGGAGCCACCCTCGGTTCTTCCCCTGCTGCAGTCGTAGACGCTACTGACATCACCCTAGCCATGCTGTCTGACCCTAGAGCCTGCGTAGAAGTAGCACTAGGCCCTCAAGGAGTCGTCAAGGGACTCGCTTCAGGTAAAGGCTACATTGATGTTTCCACTGTTGATGCAGCAACAGCAGCACAAGTAGAAGCAGCTGTACACAAAGGTGGTGGAATGTATTTGGAAGCACCAGTATCTGGATCTAAGAAGCCTGCAGAAGATGGTCAATTGATCTTTCTCACAGCAGGTGACAGAGCTCTTTTTGACGCTGGAGCACCGCTACTTGATGTCATGGGCAAGGCCAGTTTCTACCTCGGAGACAGCGCAGGAAATGGAGCTAATATGAAGCTGGTGGTCAACATGATCATGGGATGTATGATGGCTTCATTTGCTGAAGGTCTTGCACTGGCTGAGAAGAGTGGATTGAAAAAGGAAGACCTGTTAGAAGTGATAAAACTGGGAGCAATAGCAGCACCAATGTTTAGTATGAAGGGCCCGACAATGATACAGCAACAATATGCCACTGCATTTCCATTGAAACATCAACAGAAAGACTTAAGACTGGCTTTGGAGCTAGGGGGTGCCACTGATCAGAGGTTGGATATTGCCAGGGCTGCTAATAGACTGTATGAGGATGCAATGGGCGGCAATTATGGAGATGCAGACTTTAGTGCAGTGATGGAGGCTGTGATGAGTAAAGGTATGGTAGATGTTGGTGAAGATTCAGAGGCTCAACGAAGGCAGCAATTATATGAAATTAGAGCAGAAGCTACCATGCTAGTAGAGTCGATAGAAGATAGGGCTGTGGAAGCAGTAGAAGCAGCTCAGGCAGAGGCGGCAGAGGCAGTGAAAGAGGTGGAGAGGTTGCGGTTGGAATTGGAGGGATTGAAAGGAGAGAAGTGAATGAGGGACTGGAACGAGACACGTCGGAATGAAAACATATTAATCGTGGTGGTGGTGGTATAATTCAAAAATTGATTCTTTCCCTTTCTCATAGACTTGCTGTCAAGCCAAACCATTCAAAAGCTTTTATCAACAAAAATTCAAAGAGAGTTACAGAGTTTACCTTCCTTCCTTCCTACCATGTGATCCGCTCACACCTTTCTGGTGTGTTTCCTTTGATTTCACTTTCTTTTCATTTTGTTTCATTTTGTTTTCTTGCATGGAAAGCAAGAATCTGTTTTGGACCCGGCCTGACTCAGTAAGTGAGAACACAGGTTGTAATAATAATAATAAACCTGCTATGTCAAAAATTGACAGATATAGTGTCGTTCTTCTAGAAGATCTCTCTGAATGAGTCGTTGGGGTTTGGGAAATACAAGAAGATGGGAGGATGGCAGCCATCACTGGCTCAGATCAAGTGAATTTAAATCTATCAAAAGGAGAATTGTGCAATCTGTCGTAGATAATGAACACTGTTCGTAGTAATTCCTGCCACCTTGATTTGATCAAAAATGGGACTGGCTCTCGTCTCCTCGTCTTGCTTTTCTCGCTCTTGTGTTGTTCACTGTCAGTAAGTGCACAAGTTTTAAATGAAACTAACCTTGCTGTCGAGCAGAGTACGTGCCAGATTTTTTTTTGATTGCTTCACTCCGACCACTCTCACTACGACTGCCGCTATCTCCTCTCCTTTCCCTCTCCCAGTGAAACAACAAATCACCCTCGGCGCCGAAAAGATAGGTCCGTATATTGGTGAGAACTGCCCATTTGAAAACCTTGCTCCCTACCCCTACATCAATGAGACCATGGGAGAGCTCCAGCGCATCCAGGTTGGGCCAGTAGAGTATGGGTATTATCTCTTCGGGGAGAAAGACTCTGAGCTCCCTCCACTTGTCTTCATCATGGGGTGGACTGGCACGATTCAACAGTGGGTGCCCCCCATGTTGAAAGCTGCAGCAGATGCCAGAGAAGTACTTGTATTTGATAATCGAGGTATTGGTGAGTCATTCGACGCCAATGAAGCTAACAATGGTACAATCACAATCAAAGGAATGGCTGAATCAACCCTAGACCTAGTCAATTCACTCAATTTAGCTACCCCAGACATCTTCGGGTGGTCCATGGGGGGTGAGATTGGTTTGACCATGGCCGCTCTGTATCCAGACAAGATAAGCAAGGTTATTTCTCTCGCAGGTGATCTGGGCGGTCCTAATATTGCCATCGAAAATGAACCGCAATACAAATATATTGATGATGTCCTTGCCAACCCAAGTCAGGATCCTAAAGCCTCTGCAGCCAAGCTTGCAGCACTCTTCCCCGCCTATCTCAACAACACTGAAAAGCCACTGGAGTCAGCCTGCACATTCATACGAAGTTTCGTTTCTCTCCCTGGAGATCCAGCCACTGGCCAGAACATCACATATCAAAGCTTGGGAGAAAATGCTTTTATGAATGAAACGTATACCTACGATGGTATCTCAAAATCTACTACACCAATTCTTTTGATAACTGGTGCTGAAGATGTGGTAGCACCATATCCACAAGTGTTTGACGCAACAATGAGGAGGGTGCCGGCGGGCACTTTGGGAGTCGTGCTGCCGAATACTGGCCACGGAGCGATGTACACCTATCCTGAGCTTATAACAGAGCTGACGAATGCTTTCAGTAAGGCTGATGCAGACGATGCTTTAGAAGCTGTGAAAAAGGTGACAGATACATTACCAGGAAGTGTGGTGAAGGTTGCTGGTGGCGACTCCCCCGCCCCGCCTCCGCCCTCTGGTTCTGTTCGTTCCAAGGCGATGGTCCTTGGGCTGGTATTCTGTGCCTTTGGTTCCTTTTTATTTAAATAAATCTGGAATTTTCTATTTACATTTTCCTTGAATTCATTACCAGTTTCTTTCATACTTTGTTACCAAATGCTATATTGAATGTATGAACATCAACGCCTGATTTGGGGAGTTCCGACTGTATTTGTGACACTTGTGACATTGGACAACTGAAAGAGAGAGAGAGAGAGAGAGTGGGAGATGACCGGTCGACATGGGAGTCTCCAGGGAGAGAAGATAAACTTGTTGTTTCGGTCGTATCCCTCAGTCTATGTAACATTTTGCTCTTAATCCACTATTTACACATCATAACGCGTATCCACGTGTTACAAAAGGAAACAGCAACCACAACAAAAGCAAACATCACCACAGCAACAGCCGCAATGGAAACAGCAATGGATCCAACAGTCACCCCAAGAAGAAGAACAAGAGGGATATTGAATGCTACGGCTGCGGTGAGATGGGGCACATCAAGAAGGATTGCCCAAACCCAAAAAACTAATTGGAGGGGTGGGTGAGCTCAGCCCACGCCCTGACGCAGAGAGCACGATGGATGGCACTAACGCCCAAAGCAACGTTAGTAGGCTACTGGTCCTCCAGGTAAAACTCAATGGAGATCCCATCCAGCTACTGGTAGACACCAGGAGTGATTTAACTCTTGTCTCAGATAGATACTGCAACAAGTATAGTATACCAACCACAGTGTTGAAGGGAGTGAAACACACTCCGAGACTGGAGGTCGCGCCTCCGTCTCAGGTTCCACTATCAGCAAAGTCGTTGAAGAAACAGATGCTGAAGGAAGATGTGGACGAGCTCTTCTTGGTGATTATAGACAATGCACCAAAGATACAAGTCTATGCTGCAACTCCTGACGGGGACGCCTGTTGGGATGTGTGCAGTGTAGAGGTTGATCGCAGTGCAACTCCGATGGTACAAAAACCAGAAGAGGCGCCGGGAAGCGTCAACACGGTAATGCACATTGATAGCGTGACTCCTTATATAGCCTTGGCTAGCTTCCTCCTAGCTTCCTGCCTCACGTGAGGGAACCCACACTTACATCCAAGATCAATCAGAATCTTTACTGGAGCACCTTGCAATGTCCCGTTGATGACGAGTGGTCTCTTGGCTTCTGGATGTTCTCTTTTGCTCATGTCGTGAGGGCGTGGGTTGAGCTCACCCACCCCTGCTACTAGTTTTTTGAAGGGCACTCATTGGCATAGTGACCCTTTTCCTGACAGTGGAAGCAGGTTATGTCCTTCTTGTCTCTTTTACCATTGCCTTTGAATTGGTTCTTGTCTCTTTTACCGTTGCTTTTACCACCAGAGATGAATTTGAACTTGGATTTGTGTTTTGGCCAACTGAGAGAGGTCACCTTCTGTCTCTTGAAACCAGTAGTAGTAGTTTCACTGTCAGCCTTCTTTTTGTTTTGCTTTACTCTTGTCAGGTCCTGCTCAACTTTCAGTGCCGCAGCGACGGCCGCCTTGTAGGTGAGGCGATCATCACCTCTGAGCTGATCTCCAATCACCCAGTTGAGGTTGGTGAGAAACTGATCTGCCATGAATACATCATCAATTGGTGCTGGTAAGTTTCTTCTGATAGCTTCTAGCTTGGATGAGAGTTCAGCCACTGACATTTGATGTTGACGTAGGGTACGCAACTCATGGAGAGCCTTCACCTGGAGTGTGCTGCCTTCCCAGCGCTGCTTGAGCTGAGTGATGAAGTCGTCGTAGTCCACCACATGATCTTGAGCAAGGTTTGCTGCCTCAGCTTCTACTCCTTCCCACCACAGTTGTACATCAGAGCTGGTGAGGGTAAGAGCTTGCTGTATCTTGAGCTCTGAAGAGATGGTTGGCACAACTTTAAACCAGTTGCGAAGGGTAGTTGATCAACTGGTCATGACCACTTGTCTACCGAGATTGACTTGTGTTGACTGTCCTTGGGGGTTGCCAATGGGTCAAGGATGGGAGGTTTCGCTTGGCTTTTGAGCGTTGCCAGGATATCACGGACACTAGGTGGCATCGTGAGAGATAATATCACCAGAGAGTGAGAGAGAAAGAGTCTCAAAGTGGGGAATGTCTTTGGAAATCGTCGGAAAAATATTCGGACGAAGCGCTGTTAAGTAGTTTTTCTGTTGATTTAGACTATTCTAAGGTGGTGGGCAGTATTATATTATTCTCAAAGGAATACTAACGTCTATTTTAACGATTTTTTTATTTTTTTTGGTCAAAGTTATTTCTTTCACTATTAATATCTTCCTAACACTATGAAAATGAAATCCTGCATCCAGCCTGCATTCACCCTGCAGGAGGGGGTTTAGAGCAGCCTGCATCCAGTCCGAAAACTGCGATTAAGCACAGTTTTTAGATAGACCCAACCCATCACCGCCATGTCTCAAAGCCTGCAGCCACAGTTGCAGCCTGCAAAGAGCCTTCAAAGAGCCATCAACACCCCCTGAGCCTGCACTCACCCTGCATCCAGTCTGCAGACAGAATTGCAGGATTTCATTTTCATAGTGTAACCTTCAGCTGAAACCAAGTGTAACGAGAACCTGTTACTAGGCCTAGGGTTACATATCTTATGTATGGAAAGGTCCCCATTAATAAGAAGAGAAGGTAAGATATATAGGTCTCCAGATTCCCAATGGCCTGGACGAGGTTGACCAGTCGTCTCCTTATAACCTGAGCGGCTGTGTGGCCCAATGCCTGCAAGCCAATCCCAATACAGCGTTCAAAGTGACAGTTGCTAGTGCAATGGCAACGTACTTAGTTGGTATACTGCGGAAACGTCCTGCTGTTTAACAGAATAAGAACAAGCAACAACCGCAATCGCAACCACAACAGCAAAAGAAAAAGCAAAAGCAAAAACAACGGCAGCAATCAAAAGGAAAAGAGCCAGCTGAAACGAATGTAGTCAAAAAAGAAGTTACAAAAAAGAATAAAAAGAAGAGTACCAAGCCCACTGTATCTTGACCTGGTCTTAATGTAGGAGCAGGAGCAGGAACAGCAGGAACGTCAAAGAGGGGTAAAGAGAAGAAGAAACTGAAAGAGAAATCAGCGACATCACTTCATCAGAATAAAAAGTATGATGGATCCTGGTCTTCTTTCAAGGGATTCAAAAAGGCAGCAGCTGTGAAGAAGTAGTAATGATGACAAGTCTTAGATTCAGGCACAACAAAAATTGTAGAAAAAGTTCTGTTTGTGTACATGTGTGTATTCTCTTCATTTAATTTTATACGTGACCAAATGTTCGTCAAAATACCGACATCAACTAATACAGGTATAATTTAACTCTACTCAAGTCAAACAAATAGCGAGACGGCAATAAAGGCAACAGACAATACCACCATGCTGCTGCTCATCTCAAAGACAGACGATTCTGGAGGTGGAGGTGGTGGTGCTGGCAGACCATTGGGGAAGAAATCTTTGACAGCATCCTCCCAAGGAGCTGCGTTGTAGATACACACATCAGGGCACTTTGGCAAATTATCAGGCAGTTTATCAACCATTTCTCTTGCTTCATTGAATGCCAATAATTGGCCCATTTGTTGATGAACTGGAATATGGCAATGAAAAGGCCATATGCCAGGGTTGTCGGCAACAAAGCGTACCACAACCCACCCTCCTGGAGCAACAGTGACGGTATCGCCTCGTCTTGGATTGTCATAGTTGAGGAGATCAGAATCAATAGTACTAGTATTGAAAGTACCATTTCCTTGTCCTAGAACGAAGAAACTATGCCCGTGGAGATGCATTGGGTGCTGTTCTTGAGCTGTTCTGTTGGCTCCAGCAGGTACACGGTAGTCACCTCCAAAGGCATTGGCTGCATTGTTTTGAATGACTATATCAACGACATCTTGGTACATCAGATCAACCAGCTGTGTTCCAGCCACTGGATTTATCGACATGGCTGGCATGATGCCATTACTACTGCTACTGCTATTTGCTTCCCCAATTGCCAGGTTGACAAACACAACATCTTCTCCATTGCCTTCTTGCTGCGCCAGCCCGGGCAGCGTGGCATTACCAGTATCAAAGTTGCTAGCTGAGGTCACTGCATTCTCTGCCAGCCATTGCTCATCTCCAGTCAGTGCCAACAAATCCTTGCAAGAGGGGTTCATCAGGTTGACCACATTACTCATTGCCCAACGAATCTGTCCAGTTTCCTGCAACAATGGTTGGGTAATTTGGACTGAGACCCTTTTATTGGGTGTTTTGGGGGGTTGGGAGGTGTTGGTAGCTCCGACAATCTTGTTGATGGTACCGTCAAGGATCCATGGTACTGGGTTGGTGCCTGGCTGAGGAGCTGGAGAAGAAGGAAGGTTAGATGATGATGCAGCGCCCTTGTATTTCAGAACCCCATAGCCAGCTGGGGATCCTGGGCGGAAAGCAGCTCGAGATGAAATCCAATACAATCCAGGTTCTGCATCAGTAACCAGTTGAACATCATAACGCTGACCAAGGTTGATGTCAATACAAGCTGCCTTAGATGCAGTATCATATGGCAGAGTGAATGGCGTCACTGGTTTTGCATCGGACGCTACAATGGTGGCATTCTTGTGTCCTTCAAAGCAAACAGTCTGATACACCAAGCTCCCAGCTCCAATTAATTTAACTAAATAGGTTTGATTGGGCTCTACTTCCCATTCAAAACGAGTGGCACAGTCTGCTTTGGGGCTGCACACAGGCTCAGTGGCATTGTTTGTCAGTGCACAATCGGTAGCGCATCCCTGCTCGTTAATCATCAACGAACGAGGGTTTCCAATCCAAAAGAACGCACCAGTTTGGTTGGTCTGCATGGCGGGATCAAATGGAAAGTTTAGCCCCTTGGCAGCCTCACCGGCTACTTTAGTATACCAATCAGACAAGAATAGTATATTTTCATACAGTGATGGTACTACTGGTACTAGTGAGGGGGAAGATTCTTTTTCTTTGACAATCAAAGGACCACGCATGCCATCACTCATAGAAACACCATTGTGGGAATGCCACATGTAGGTACCAGGGTCGTCCTTGACAACCCAGCTGTAGGTGAAATTGGCCCCTTGGGGTATGGGGCAGTGGCTCGTGTAGGAAGCTCCATCCAGCCAGGGTACACCCTCAACGTGGAGACCGTGCCAATGAAGGGAGACGCCACCAGAAGAGACTACTGGGTAATCGTCTCCAATGTCGTTGATAACAGTGACTGAAAGAGTCTCTCCTTGGGTCACTTCAAGGGTGGGGCCGCCAAACTTTGAATTGACTAGGATGGCCTGTGTGTAAGGTGATAATGGTGGGTGAAGAGAGGGAGGGCTGAGGTTGATTGGCGGGGGTGGTGGTGGTGATGATCTGTTTTTAAAAGATGCAACAAAATTTGGGCATTACCTGTCGATCACCACCACCATCGGGGTTGGATTGACCAGTTGAGAGCTTAAGAACGTAAGAAGAATCCGCAAGAACGCTATTTGCAAGCAAAAGATATATTAAGGTGATTCCAAGCATATTTGCTGTAGAAGTGATAAATTAACCACCACGTCAATTTGCAGTTTATAATGCGAGCAATGAATAATAAGTCCTGGGAATGCAGTCCGTTTTAAGTTTAGTCGTCACTGTCTGTTGCCACTGCCAAGATGTCCCCCCACTTTTTCACACGAGCCAGGGAACCTGCTGGTAGCCCTGATTTCTTCTATCAGCAGCCCCCCAGCAGAGAGGGCTGTAACCCACCAGCAGGTGGCTTTAGAAGGGCCAACCGGTCCAAATAGCGGCATTCTTCACCTTTGATTTTGGTATTTCAATATGCTGTAACTAAGTATACCTGTTCCAATGCTTAGGCACAAACGGAACGGTTATTTCACAAA
>Ga0114919_10004545_pt1 | contig 11136 bp, 7 predicted proteins | sample BlataG_FD_88682 | JGI IMG/M metagenome (GOLD analysis project Ga0114919, IMG submission 88682) | Deep subsurface microbial communities from Black Sea to uncover new lineages of life (NeLLi) - Black_00105 metaG | ecosystem: Environmental > Aquatic > Marine > Oceanic > Sediment | place: Atlantic...
CCCACACTACCACCATCTCTCTCTTTCTCTACAACAGCTTCAACCCTCCAGTAACAATATCTATCTTCGATTTAGGAGCAGGACCAATAGCCATTACAGTTCTAGACCCAGCAGCAACCTGTGTCCTCCCTGCATCTTGCACAATGAAACAAGGCAATCCCAAAGACCTAGCATTCCTAGACAATGCTGCTAAATGAACAGAACTCTGTGCTCTCAGACAAATTTTTGGCTGCCCCATCGCCTCCCATCTCCTGAGTAGATTTTGTTGGTTTGACTGAGTGAGTTGGTCAATCATGCCTACAGCTGCATGGGCACACTGTGCAGCTACTTTCCCTTTGCCCATCTTTAATTCATCGTTTACTAATAAGACCATTTTATATTCCTCACTGGGGTGGAATGTACCATGTAGCTGTTTTAGAGGAGGTTGGGATTGGTTGTTCTGTATTTTGGTTGTTTTGTTGGAGGTTGGAGGTGACGTGAGTGTAGTGTCAAGAGTGGGTGTGGAGATGTCTGGGAGGAGGATTGTGGTGGTTTGGTCTGGCCATTTTTACCAGTTTTGACGTGGGATTAAGGTATATAGATCTTACTTGTAAACCAGAAAAGAGCTGCACGACTTTATTGAGCCCAAATCCGAGAAATACACACCCAATTCTGATCAACCATTCTGATTGTTGTTCTTTGCTCGATTTTCGGGGCATATCCAAAATCTGACTGGATGTTTCATCTATCAACTGCACAAGATATAGTATTACGCATTTTAGCAACTGATGGCTGAGCCAAGCTCTCTGAGACTTTCAACTCTCTCTTAGCTGTCTTTGACGCGCTGGGAGAGGGGGTGGCTTTTGTATCAGGCATCGCTTATAGCTATGTTACACGGTGTATTAGTTTATCAACCGGCTCTTGGTTACCCCAAATCCAACCACAATGGCTCCCAACAAGGGTTGCTCCTCATTGGCCTCGTTCCCGACGTACCCTCCCTGTCGCCCGTTTCCTTTCATCCTTGGCTGTTCTGTAGCATCATTTCCATAGAATTGTGCTTGGGGTATTGAGTGATCTAAATCAAGTGGAGCAACTGCATAAGGGAGGGAGGGGGTGGGGGTAGAGTCTTGCAAACAATTGGTACTCGGTTTCAAAGTCAAATTTACTTTTATAGAACGTATCAACTCTCCCAACTTTATGGGTCCAATTTACCTGCAAGATTACCTTCAACTTTGGTAAGAAAGTAAGAAGCAGTGGTCTTCCTACTAGCATCCAGCTTATACGACCGGAACGTCAAGCCACCAATGGAACACTGGTTAAATGCCGTCACGTGGGCATGGTTAGATCTGGTTAGCAATGCTCTACACTTGGTATACTCGCCGTAATCAGCAAATGCTAATGTGGGTAGCAGACCAGTAGAGTATAGCTCCTGCTCTGGATGGCTTGGCACTCTCTCTTGCCTTTTGTCACGCCATGAGCAACCTTCTGTTGGTTTGTTCATTAGCCAGGACCGAGCTTTCGGCAGGTATTGAAGAGTACACCAAGGTGGACTAGATGTGGTGGGCATTGGTTCATCACAATCTTGGGAGTACAAGTTCAACAACAGCTTTAGAGTTGGACTGTCCGGAGGATCCTACCCAGGTTATCTACCTAGGTTATGCTTTTTCTCCTCTTTCTCTTCCTCTTCCTCATCAGCAATGGCGGCTCTCAGATCATCTTCATCTTGATGATCAATATCAATAGAATGCTCACTCTCCTCGTCATCATCTCACCTGGTAGCCAGAACTACTTTATTCACCACGTTTTCATGCCATGTCGGCTCATCAGGTGCACAAATGTTGCACCAGCAGTAACACCGCTGGAGACGTGCTTCATAGTTGCTATTGTTTGACGTTACAGAGTGGATGGCATCCCTGATCTGTTCCAGTTCTGCAGGCGATTTTTGACAAAAAAAGACCTTGCCACGCCTGCAGATGGATTTCTGGTATGTCTACATCCATTCTGGAATATCTATATGAAATGATATCCGTGTAATGAAGTCTTAGGACGAAAATAAAGCCCTCCCCCCTACCTCTCTTATAGTAGCAACAGGGCCGAATGAGACACCATACAGTTTCAATGTAGTCAGCAGATAACTGTATCTAGCCCAGTTTTTCCATTTAAGACACATCAATACATAATAATTGTTGTTTTAAAAGTTACAGCACTTGATTCCGCCTGGAGGAGCAGGCACAGTAGTGAGGCAAGTAAGAAATAAATGAAAAAAATTGGAAATTTATTCCTCTGGAGAGGCCTAATGTTGCCACCCCCTCTCCCAGTGACGTTGACAACGCCAACGGTGTCTAAATAGCAAGGTACCTACTGCCATAGAGGGGGTAATGTTTTCAGAAGCAATACCAGTTTTTAATCATATATCACTGTAAGAACTTATATCTTGAAGCAGAGACATTGATACGGCTTCTTCTGGGAATACAGACACTTAATAAATCAGACAAAGAGTCCAACAATCCAAGGCTTGGGGAAACGCAAAATAACATCTCACTTCATCGAAGTCCCACGAAATGGATCACAGTACCAAACACATTCATTTTGAGAGCGATGAAGATATGGCTCCAGCACAGGATCACCACCAAGACACCCATCCCAACCCCAGCACCCAGCAGCCGTCGCTCCAACTACACTGCTCCGCCACTGTCAAGATAGATTTCGACACCTCCAACCCCTGCTATGTCCTCTCCCTAGCATACAATCCTCTCCATAAGCTCGTAGCAGCATCTCTATCAAATAAAACAGTCAAAATGTACTCCCAAACTCCTACCAACTTGACTTACATGGCCACTTTCACTGGCTTTGGCGCTCGTATCACCTCCGTCCTCTTCCCTTCTTCCTTAGTACAACAACAACAACAAGAACCTCTGTTGTACACATCGTGTGAAGATGGAATATTAAGAACCTGGGATACGCGCAGTAACCAGTTAGCTGAAGAATTTCGTGCTCCTCCTAGGTCTATCATCCAATGCTGTGACACAAACGGCACTCTCATTGTGGCTGGAGCTGGAGACAACCTCCTCTTTTGGGACAGGAAAACAAGACAATCACTCACTTCCTTTAAAGACACTCACGCTCAGGATATAACAGCATGCATATTCGCTCCTCTGAATCCCAATGTTGTGATCAGTGGGTCGGAAGATGGTCTGTTGGCAGTCTTTGATTTGTCAGCGGGGCTGGATGAAGATGAGGGATTCCAGGCTGCTTTGAATATAGACAATGCAGTGAGTCAAATAGGGTTCTATGGGAAGGCATATGAAAAATTGTGGTGTACTAGTGGTACTGAGACGTTGCATTTATGGGAGTGGGCTGCAGCGTGTGATGAGAAGATGGAGGGAGGCGTGGGTGCTCTGGCTCATTTTCATGATGCTAGGCAGCAACTGAAGCTCACACCCACTCCTCCTCCTCCTCCAACTAATACTACTACTGCTGCTGATGATGATGATGATGATGATGATTTTGGAGCAGTAAATGGATGTGATTATTTGATTGGATGTGAATATATTCTTGAAGATGATGCTTTACTGGTGGCTGCAGGTAATAATGATGGCACAGCTGCCCTCTTCCCCGTCCATCATCACCATGGTGGTGGTGGCGCATCATTGGGAGGAGAGGCTGCAGAAGTGAGGTTGATTGGAAGAGGAGGAGGACATGTGGATACAGTGAGGTCCATGATATTATGTGGGGAAGGGTATGGGAAGAGAAGTGTGTGTGTTACAGGGGGAGAGGATGCAAGGGTATGTCTGTGGTCGACGACTTCATCATCAGGAGGCGGTGGGAGTGGTTTAAAAGCAGAGCATCATCGGCATGGGTATCTTAAGAAGGCCTCTCCATATTGATGATATTTACATGGTGCAGTGATACTAAATGTAAAATGTGGATGGAATGCAGGTTCTTATTGTATTTAGAGGAGGAGGTGTGCGGAGAAGGAAGAGAGAGCTAGCTCTCTCTGACAGCACAGCCTCAACTTCATGGTTGGCTTCCATATCATTAATAATAATTAAGGCATCATTTTTTTTTTTGATAAAAGATGGCTGCTTCGGGCGCTACATCTTTCGAATATTACTTACTACTTGCATCAATTATTAATCATATGAAAGCAGAGAATTAGTTATCCCGCCTTTATTATTTAGAGCCATCTGCACGTAATCATAATGGCAACTCACCGGCTGTGCAGACGCTTTGCTTCACTGGTAGCTGTATTATTACTCATTAAAATAGGATATCAAGTGAGTGCCATGAAAAAAGACGTCGGGAGACCAGTCTGACCTCCAGTTGGGATTTGATCAATTTTGGAGAATCTCTAAATCCTCTAGGGGAAGCTGGCTCCAATCAAAGCTTTTGGGGGTGTTTTATGGGTTTAAACCCCGATCTTACTAACATACGAACTCATTTCGGTCTCGCAGGCATCTGCCGAAGAACTTACAGCAGATGACTACGCTCCAGACAGAGTGATTATCCATTGGGCTACAAATGCAACGTTTGTTAACCCTGAAGCCGATGGTGTAGCTAGCAAGTTCGAAGTTAAGAAGTTGCCCGACGGTGCTGATCTTAAACTTTATCTGAACCGACTCAATGCTCGATCGGATGTGGTAATCGCGGAGCCAGACTACAAAGTACAGGCCATAGCTATTAATGTGCCAAATGATTACCAAGCTAGTCAATTGTGGGGATTGGAAAAGATTAAAGCCCCAGCAGCGTGGGATTACTCTACTGGTAGCGAGGCTGTTACCGTATGCATCATTGACACCGGCATTCAAAATAACCACCCCGACCTCCAAGCAAACATGCATCCTATTAATGGAGCTGACTGCACAGACCCAAGCATGTCGGTTCCATGTACCACTATCAGCGGTGGCATGGATGACAATGGCCATGGCAGTCACTGCGCTGGAACTATTGGTGCCGTCGGCAATAATGGTGTAGGCGTTGTTGGCGTCAACTGGAACGTCAAACTGCTAGGTTGTAAATTCTTGGATGCTAGCGGCAGTGGGTATGGCAGTGGCTCCATCAAATGCTTGAGCTGGTGTTTGAGTCAAGGGGCAAAGATATCTAGCAATTCCTATGGAGGCGGGGGCTCCTCTGAGACATTCAAGACGTTGATCAACTCGGCGGCTCAACAAAACCATATCTTCATTGCAGCTGCTGGCAATGAAAGCCAGAATAATGACAATGCACCATCCCCCAGTTACCCTGCATCTTACAACTTACCAAATGTCATTAGTGTAGCTGCTACTGGCTCTACTGACACTCTGGCCTCCTTCTCCAACTATGGTCCTGCCACCACACACATTGCCGCTCCAGGCGTCAACATCCTGTCAACTTGGGTCCGCTCAGGCTACAATACCATCTCAGGCACCAGTATGGCCTGTCCGCACGTAGCAGGAGCAGTAGCTTTAGCCTATGCTGCCTCTGGACTGACAAAACAACCATATCCTGACATTAGAAATTTGTTGTTGGCCAAGGCTGATAAGATCTCAGGATTGATGACTACAGTCAAGGATGGTAATAGATTGAATGTAGCTGCCTTGGTGGCTTCAGTGACTGGACCTCAACCACCCAGCCCTCCTCCCTCCCCTCCTCCTCCACCCCCTCCTCCAATGGTACATCAATTAAGGCCAACCAACTTGGGAGAACTGGGAGTGGGAAGTCTCCCAGCAGTGAGCGAAAGTGTGAGATTCGGAGAAGGTGCTACCATTAACGCAATCACCATACCATTAGCCTCCCTATGCGGTGCCACTGATAGTATGTACTATTTAAGATTGATGAGTACCATTTATAAAAAGCATATTATGTTGTTGAGCGATGCTGGTGCACCAGCCACTGTCCCCAGCTCTGTGAGCATAAACACATGCTCGGTCAATGCCAACAATCTAGACACAGTCATGTCTGTATTTGTTTGTGATGCAGCTAGCAGCAGTACAAACCCATACGAGGTTGATCCAACTGTGTGTGACTGTTACAACAATGATGATGGCTGTACCTTAAACACGCAGATGGGAAGTAGAGTCAAAGTTGACTATGCCGTGGGGAAGAGAGTATTCGCGGTTGTCTATAGCTACTATTCTGATAGCAGTGCATTCTACAATGGTTCTTCTTTGTTTGCTGTAGAAGTCAAAGATGAGACGCCATCTATAAGCCCCAGCCCACCCCCGGTGGCACAACCTCCACCTCCACCTCCTGCTCCCAACGCATTCAGCCCCACCACTCCGAATGTGGCTACGACCGCTCTTCCAGCAAACTCTGATCAGCTACAGCTTGGTGCTGCAACTGCAACATCCACTCCATTAGCCCCAGGACTGGCTAATTTGTGTCCCGGTGATACAGGGTTTGTTACGTATGCAGACCGTCTCATGTCTACAAACTACAACAGACACACTGTCTTCTACGAGCCCACCACCAACAACCCAGACACACCAGTGCCTTCTGTGATTAAGGTTGACACATGTACTCAAAATTCTAGAAATGTAGACACAGTCATAGCTGTGTTTGTATGTGACGCAGCTGGTGCTGATGGTGCTAATCCATACAATGTGGATCCAGCTACCTGTACGTGTGCCACCAATGATGATGGATGTGGGGCATCGCTGTGGGGAAGCTCAGTCAAGATGAATTATGGAGGATCTGGAAAGAGAGTGTTTGCAGTTGTCAGTCATTATTATCGCAATGCAAGCCAGTACTATGACGGCTCTTCTAGCTTTGCTGTTACAATGAGTGACACCTCCCCGGTAGCACCACCTCCACCCAGCCCACCATCTCCTCCTGCACCCAGCCCTCCATTCCCACCACCACCTCCTCCTCCTTCACCCAGCCCTCCACCTCCACCCCCACCTCCTCCACCCCCACTACCCAATATATTGAAACCAACTGCTCCACCTGTCCCTCTTGTCCAATTTCCAACCAAATCAGAAGCATTGACCTCCAGCTCTTCAACTGCCCTTGCAGCCATCCCTCCAGTTCTGGCAGCAAAGTGCCGAGGCTCTCTGAACAACTTGCCCTTCTCCACTCGCCTGACCTCCACCTCTTACAATAAGCACATCATCTTTTTCGAGCCCAACACCGATGAAACCAAGGGTGCAGTGCCCAGCAGCATCGGTATTGACACATGCACCGACAACGAATATAACATTGACACTGTCATGTCGGTATTTAGCTGTGATCCTGCTCTCGATGGTACCGACCCATATGAAATCAGCCCAGATGCTGTCTGCAGCTGTGTGAGTGTAGATGATGGATGTGGGAGGTACACGGTTGGCAGCAAGGTCAAGATCCCCTACAAGAAGGGTCAGAGAACCTTTGCAATTGTTAGCCAGTTCTATGTCAATTCATCTTGGCGATATAAAGCGAATGCTGCATTTGCCGTGGGAGCTACAAATGAGAGCCCACCACCACCCAGTCCACCACCACCACCACCCAATCCATCACCACCACCGCCACCGCCACCAGCCATGTTTGTTACAACAACCACAACCCAGACCATGTCTAAACTGCCTATTTACAGCCCATACATAAGGTTTGGACAGGGTGCAGTGGCCACAATTGATCCACTATTGGCAGCCAAGTGCGCCGGTGTTTTGGACCGTATCACAGTAGCCAAACGACTCACCTCTAGTGCTTACAGGAAGCATGTTGTTGCATTCCAACCAGACCCAAACAGTGCACTGGTACCTGAAGCCCTTGCAGTAGATACGTGTATTTACAACAACGCAAATGTAGACACTGTCATGTCCTTGTTTGTCTGTGATGCAGTTCCAGCAGGAGGTAACCCCAACGACGTTGACCCAGCAACGTGTGTGTGCACTACCAACGATAACGGATGTGGTAGATACAAATATGGCAGCAAAGTAGCAACAACATATGCAGCAGGCAAGAGAGTTTTTGCAGTGCTGACTCATTATAGAAGGAGTAATAACCGTTTCTTTAATGGTCGCAGTAACTTCTCCGTCAATGCAATGGTTGTCTCAATTGCCAATGCCAGAACAAGATATACCGATTCGTCTCCAGCATCTGGTACAAATGAGGTTTCGCCCCCGCCGCCGCCACCACCATTAACACCAAAGCGATCCCCAAAGCTATCACCAAAGCTATCAGCAAAGCGACCCCCAAAGCCATCACCAAAGCTATTACCAAAGCGATCCCCAAAGCTATCAGCAAAGCGACCCCCAAAGCCATCACCAAAGCTATTACCAAAGCAATCCCCAAAGCGATCCCCAAAGCTATCAGCAAGTTCTAAAAAGTCAAGAAAGACCAAGAAGAAGAACAGAAGATTGAAATGAGCAGGGGCCTTTGATGTTTAAATTTATTGGTCTATGCCGACAGCGAGTAGTATATGTATACTAGAAGTGTGCTTGAGTGTACATTAGTAAAAATACCAATACTAACAAAGTGCTTATGAAGCCCATATTACTACTACTTTCAAAGGTGCTTTTTTCCACTCTCTTATTTCCTCCCTCCTGGTATCTCAGTACAGGGGTAGGATAGTATCGCTTAGTTTTGCCTACCTGTTTTCTCAAGAAACTGTTCTAAAATTCCATTTTTCTTAATAACAACTATATTTATTTGTCTAGGAGATTCTGGAAATCTTTTTCGAGTAATGAACAAATCAACCCGAAACTGCACTAGACAGGCTTCAAGTTGATGATCAGAGGAGAGAAAGAGAGGGGTGGTCGCCGACCGATGGGCGGGGAAGTTGTGCACCCAATGAAGGGCCTCCACCACTTAAACTGCACATCTTTTATACCTTTTACCGTTCAGTCAAGTTTAAATCGGCATCATAATCTCCTTGAAGGGATATATTGCGAAGCTTGAAGTTACAGAATGTCAAATTTAAAGTTATGAATAGGTGGTTGCATAGATAAAACGGCCAGTTCTTGGAGTCAAATGGCGAGTATAACGTCCAACATATTGATTATTGTGACATTGTTCGCATATCTAGCTCTGTATGTTCTTGGTGATAACGAATTTGATGCTGGAGAAGTTATACTGGAAGATGCTTTTGCCGACACTAATTGGCAAGGAACAATGCTGCATGAAACCTTTGATGATACAGCAACTAGCATAAATGAAACAGAGTCGAAACCAAAAGAAACAATCGCTCAGGTCAGATCACTGTCACTCTCCCAGCGACACAACCGCACTCCTCTTTTCTCTTTCTCCCCTTGCTTCTTCTTACGTTAGTACTGACACTACCCACCCATCCCTTTTTCCTTCCCTTTACTTGTACAGGTGTTAGGAGATGCTCTTAAAGAAGAATTCAAGGATGAAGAGGAACAACGAGAGGCAGATGTTGGTAAAACATTCAACGAAACTGCCACTAGATCAGAGGCCACCCAAGAAACAGTCTACATCATTAGCAAGAAGAAGGCTGCCATTGCCAACAACCGCACTGAAGATTCTCTCAACTCCTCTACCAACATAACCTCCTCCTCTCTCCCCCTATCTGGGGGCAATAACAACAACAACGACCACACGGGTAACAATAACCATGATCCCATCTCAACCTTCGCCCACACGTCTCTCCCAGACGACGACGACAACGATAATGACAACAACAATATAGGAGTAGAGACGGATGTAGATCGCATCATTGATTCTCATGACAACGAGTATGTCCTCTCCAAGGCTAATGACGATGATGGCATGAGTCTGACGCTGGACTATCAATTCGTCAGGGACTTGACGGTCCTTGTATGCGCTTCTGCGATAGGAGGTTTTGTGATGGAGCTGGTAGGCCAACCTACTATTAATGGATACTTCATAGCAGGGAGCTTAATAGGGCCTGGTGGGCTGAATTTAGTGAAGGAAATAGTGCAAGTACAGTCTATAGCACAGTTGGGAGTGCAACTCCTGCTGTTCATGCTGGGAATGGAATTTAATTTAACAAAGCTCAGAGCAGTTAGAGATGTGTCTATTCTAGGAGGAGCAGCACAGATAATGTGTTTGGCTGCCATGGGTGGGTTCGGAGCAAAGGCAATTGGGTCATCAGGACCACTAGGCGCCTTTTTGGGCGCTCTATTAGCAATGAGCTCCACATCTATAGTTGTCAAATGTTTGGGTGAAACGGGGAGGTCATATAACCTACCTGGGCAGATTACAATAGGCACATTAGTACTACAAGACTGTGTAGTTGGCCTCTTATTTGCATCAATGCCAGTGCTTGTCGGAGCAGTAAGAGGATCCAGAGGAGGACTGGTAGACTTGGCAGCTGCAGCTTGGACAGTGTTCACCCGTCTGGGTGCTGTCGTCATGGTAGCATTCATAGTATCCAGGGTCTTCCTACAACGTGCAGCTAAAGCTTTGTCAACTCTAGTAGATAAGGAAGTACAACAAATGATGTCGCTAGCATTCTGTTTTGTAGCAGCAATGACCACAGCAAGATTGGGCATCTCTGCAGAGCTGGGTGCCTTTCTGGCCGGTGTCATGATGTCGTCTACCGACCAGGGTGATACGGTGTTGCACCTGGTGGAGCCAATGGCTCAGTTCTTCCTGGCATTATTTATTTCGTCAACTGGACTCATTCTCGCGCCTAGATTTCTTCTGCATCATTTGCCAGTACTAGCAGCAGGGGTCATGGTCGTTATTGCAGTGAAGACTGTTGTCATTGGAGGTATAGTGATGCTGTTCAGGTATCCCATAGATACCGCGTTGTCGGTTGGAATTAATCTGGCTCAAGTGGGAGAGATGGCCTTTGTGTTATTATCTGCAGCTAATGGAATGAAATTAGTAGCTAATGAGGTTTATCTGTTGTGTATGGGAACGTGTGCACTGTCTCTCTTGGCGACACCGTTCTTATTGCAAGTCAGCGCCAGACTGGGACCTAAAGGAAGAGCTGGAGATTTAGAGACTCAAACGAGTGGACCACTGGTAAGTAGAAGACATGTTTAAAAGCATCCGTTTCCTCCCTTTCCCTTGTCTTTTCCCTCTGTTCCCCCTTTTGCTATTATCATTTGCCAATTGCTGCTGCTTATGGGTGAGTGGGATCATCATTGCTGCTGGAAGAAGGTTGGTGGGGGGGGAGTGTGGGCGGGTCACGTGCGCTCTTTGACCTGCTTTACTCTCAGTTTCGAACCCCCCCCCCCCCCCCCCCACTATCCTCTTAACCCCCCCCAC
>Ga0114919_10004546_pt1 | contig 11133 bp, 9 predicted proteins | sample BlataG_FD_88682 | JGI IMG/M metagenome (GOLD analysis project Ga0114919, IMG submission 88682) | Deep subsurface microbial communities from Black Sea to uncover new lineages of life (NeLLi) - Black_00105 metaG | ecosystem: Environmental > Aquatic > Marine > Oceanic > Sediment | place: Atlantic...
ATTCCTCCCTGGCTTAAGGGCCTAAAAATTCTAGGCGAAGATCATTATGAAGCGATAGCCTCGAGCGACCTCGCTCTCTCTGCTTGTGGAACAGCCAATTTAGAAGCAGCGTTGCTGGAAACTCCGCTAGTTTCATTTTATCGCATCTCGCCCCTTACCTATTTTTTTGGACACAGGTTGGCCGCAATAAAAAATTTCAGCATAGTCAACATCCTTGCCAGAGAGAGAATTATCCCAGAACTGATACAGCGAGACTTTACTGCTCAGAATATTTTCGAAGAAACAAAAAAAATCTTAAACTCTGAAGAACAAAGATCAGAAATGATAACCCAATACAGAAAAATAAAAAAACTTCTTGGGGAGAAAACCGCCAAAAAAAACGCCGCCCAGGAACTGGAAAAACTGATAAAACAAAAACAGGATACAGAAAAAAGGCAACTGGAAAGCAAATAGATGTCTTGTATTTCGGATGTCTATACGCTCTCTTGTGGGCTTCGGGCATGCTGACCTCCATTGGTTTTGCGGATTTTACACGCTTATAATGTGATTACCCACCGATGTAATGTCAATACCGCAATGGATTCATGCACCAAAGCCTAAAATAGCAAGCTTTTCTTGCTATTTCTTCTTTCGAGCATCCCGATTATTCCAGGTAAAACAATTACAGTTGTCAAAAAACAGGCTCCCACGCCTAAGAAGAGAGCTCCTCCAAGCTGGCCGAAACCACGCCATATAGAAAAGACTAAGGAACCGAATGCAAGCATTGTTGTTAGCGAGGTAAGAAGGATTGCTTTTCCTGTACTCGAATATACTATCCGTATTTTGCCTTTTCCTTCATGTCTCCAGCGATGCAGGATATGCACTCCATAATCAATGCCGATACCGATAATCATGGGAAGGCCCATAACATTCATTATAGTCAGCTTCATGCTTGTCAAATGCATAAATCCGACCATCCAGAATACTCCGAGAGCCAGGGGAATCATTGCCATCAAGGAATGGCCTGGATTTCGATAATCCACCCACAATAGAAGAAAAACAATGACCATCGTCAATAATACGGCATTGCGTCCATCACGGCCGATTATCTCAATCAGGGCGCGAAATACAACGGGCATTCCAGTAGCTTTGTCGCTCACCCGTTCCAAATCATCCGCAAACCTTTTGAGTAACTCTGCATCCTGCCATAAATTGCCTGCGGGAAAGACTGTAACCAGGAATTGATCTCGCTTTTTGTTGCTGTAACGGTCCAAAATGGATACGGGTAGTTCATCCTGGCGGATAGATTCGGCCGAGCTCATCCTGATGACAGATCTTTTAAAATACGGCGCGAAATCCTGCTGAAATTTGGACAACCCCTTGGCAGCCGCTGGTATATTTTCCTCCAACAATTGCCTAAATTCCCGAATGATATTTCTTGAATTCGGATTTTCAGGATCTCCTACAATCTCTTTGCATTTACTATCCACTTTGTCCTGTCCGCCGAGAAAAGCCATATCTTGGATTTCCATTATATTCATCTGGAGACGATCAATTTCGCTGCTTAAGATAGTTAAATCACCCTGGAGCATGGTCTGTTTAATGGCAGTGGACTGGATCTTTTCACGGATCTTTGCGAGAAGGGGAATTCTTTTCTGCTGCTGCTCTTCAGACGGAAGATACAATGAAATGTCCTCAGTGATAGCGACTGGCCCTAACTCACGATAACTTGTGGATAATTCACGGGACTGTTTGACATTGTCGGTCAAGACTAACGCATAATCCATGCTTAAATCAAACTTATCCAGGACTGTATCCTGGAGGGCAATGGAAGTGAGCCCCTTTGGCTCTATATTCATATAATTGTAATCAAAACTGATATTAGATGCTGACCAAATAAGGAGGGAACTGATGACTATCGAAGCAAGGATTGTAAAGATGTAATGCTTGCTCAGCCATTCACCTGTTCGACCCAGAAATCGGAATGAAATGTCACGCTGAACGATTTGTTTTATGCCTTTCTTTCTCTCATGCTTTTTATCTATACGGCGTTCCCGAAATACCAGCAGGGACGGTAAAAATAACATGGTGGCTAAAAGAATAGCCAGCAATCCTGTTCCCGTGGCCAGACCCATTTCTTTCATGCCGCGTGAATGACTGATGACCATGGTTAGGAAAGCGCAAGCTGTCGTTAGCGCTCCGGTCAAAATTCCTTTTCCGCTTTTTAAAAATGTTTTTTCCATAGCTTCAGCAATGCTGTCCCCTGCAACCCGCCGTTCTGTGAATCCGGAAATAATATGAATTGAAAAATCTATGCCCAGACCAAGGAGTATCACAGCCATCATCTGCGTCATCATATTCAACTGTCCCACCACAATCGCTACTGTTCCTACGGCCCAAACCAGACCCACGATGAGATTGGCTATTGCGAAAATGGGAGCCACCCACATCCGGAAGGAGATCATGAGAAGGAGTAAAATGGCAATCATAGCGATCACGGTGGTGTATCCTAAACTTTGCGCAGAATAAACCATTTCATCCCGGCCAATAGCTATCATGCCGGTCAGCCCCGCCTTCACATCCGGATATTCTTTTAATAGGTCATCAACAATTGCTTGGGCAGCATCCGCTCCTGTAACAAGAAGATCTGCATCCATCATCGAGAAGTCTGGAATGGCATTCAAAATAAGGGCCTCTTTATCATATGACAGGAAGTAAGGCTCGCCAAAGAGAAGCTTATCCACAGCTTGTTGTGTTTCTTCATCTGGGAGTTCTTCTCCTCTGGCTGCTTTTTGCAATTTAAGGACCAGATTCTGAATGCCGTCTAAGAATGCAACAGCCTGGTCTTCTTTCTCACGGGTGGAGATCGACTCTTCCTGACCTACGTACTCCTTCTCCATGGAATTATTGATATTGAATAGCAGACCTGTAATGTTGGGGTCCATGAAAACATCTTTGGTATTTTTTAAATCTTCTTCTTTGATCAGTATCAATCCATGGTTTCTTAAAAAATCGATTTCGGTTTTATAATCCACGCGCTTAAACAGTTTTTTATCCATCCGGGCTTGAAGCGTTATGATTTCAGATTGAAGTTTTACTATTTTAGAATCGTCATTTTCTTTGGTCTTTAATTGATTTATCTTTTTATTGATCTTATCAATCTCCTTCTGGAGTGAATCATTCTTACTGGTGTCAATGGCGGTTAAGATTCGTGGGGCAAGGTCTTCGGCAAACTCTTTGATGCGGCTTTCTTCTCCCTGAACGACAACGACAAGGCTTGTGGCGGCGGTAAACTCATCAATAATCTTATTGAACTGAATTGTTCTTTTATCACCAGACGGCAGGAGATCTGACCAGCGCATGGTGAGTTTTAACTGCCCGGCAAAGAAACCAAAAATAATGGTCAAGAGTAAAACAACCAGCAACATTCTCCGTGGATGATACGCATGCCAGTGGGCCAGTTTCTGAAGCATCTTTTCTCTCATTTTATTCTCCTTTCCCGCTATCGGCTAAAAGTAAACACGGACCCTTATCAATCCCCCGTTTCCCATTTTCCTGGAAAAAACTTTTCCTTCGCTGCCAAAATTCAAATTCAGATAAGCAAAAATCTCCACATTGTCGGAAAAACTGTAATTCAGAGTTGGGACTAGAGCAAAGCTATTATCCGATAGATTATAAATAGTTGAAAGTCCAATATTTAGTAAATCCGTGGCTGGGTGCTGGATGAATAGATAAATTTGATCCCGAGAGATAGCCTTTTGTTCGTTTGCTAATAACCGCATCCAGTCATTGAGGTTGTATTGTGTGTAGTCCATCTTACCCAGGGTATTCCGGTAGTATTCAATCATCAGGTAGGTTTGAAAATCAAAGGTGTAATCCGTGCCGGTCACAAGTTCGTAGAAATCCTCGGAAATCTCCATCCAGTTATAGGCGTATTCAGCCCAGACTCCCAAACCGAGAAGCTCTCCGGCTGTGCTTGCGCCGAGGAGCTTCCGTCTCTCCGGCAGTTCCAGGAAATTCATGCTATCGAAATCAAACTGCGTGTAATCATGAAAGCGCCAGATTTTTTCTATGGCGGTCAGAGAGTAATCAAAATGAGAGATTCGTCCCTTGAGTTGAATCAATTTCGCTGAATTCTCCCAGTTATCCTCAGGTGAGAAAAGGGCTGTGACTGTGTACATAGAGCCCAACGGCACGTCCAGCCGTATGGCATTGTGACCGGGTTGCTCATACGTCGGGTCGAGCACGTCTTTTATGTTAAAAACGTCCATCGGATTCCAGACATAACCCGTCCCGGGTGAGATCTGCTGTTTGCCCACAGTCAGATCAAAATGCTTGAAGGAGAGCTTGATGTATGCATTATCGAGGAAGTGCCGGTTCTCGAACGGAAGAACGTAAAAAGCCTCCATTCCTGGAGGAACCTCAGCAACGGCATCCGAAGGTAAAAAATCCAGGATGTTCCATCTGGTTTGGCCATGATAAGTGATGTAATCGAAATTTGCGGCAAAGGTGACTTTGTCTGATAAACTGGACTTCAAGTCCACCCTGAGTTTATTGGAGTAAAGCATCAAGAATTCATTGTTGACCGCAGTTCCCATTGCTTGAGACTCAAAATATCCAAAGATATCCACACTATCCTGGGCGAGAAGAGAAGAGAATGCAAAGAGTATAAATACTAAAGAAATAATTCCTTTTTTCATTTTTTCAATTCCCTTTCTGTAAACACCTTGTCATCCAATGGGACATTATATTTCACTTCCAGGAATTCCATTTCCGTTTGAGTGTTGTCGTTTTTGTTGATCATCACCACCTTCATCGCCGTCGGAATGCCATCGATGATGCGGATATCACTCTCAACCATTCTCTTTTGCCAAAGAGCTGGGTCATCCTCGTCATAATAATCGATAACCACAGGAACGAAATTCTCTTTAATCCCCCACATGATTAATCTGGAATAGGAAACGTCACCGTCCGGTTTGCGGGTAAGCTCCAGCTTGTAGCAGTCATATCCCTCCATTTTTTCATCTTTAAGTTTTTTTGAACTGAAATCGTTGATAAAAGCGTCTCCACTACCCATATCCTCGTATGAAAAATCGCTGCCCTGCATCTTCTGTTTTTTGGCATGGGAGGCCAGCTTTCGAACGCGCTGGGTTCGGGGAAAATACATCCAGATGTCATCGGCATTATTCAGCATCAACACGGCCTGCCCCTTCACGCGCCTCGGTTCCAGATAACGCACAAGGTTTTTCTCTCCTTTGTTTTTGCTCCACGACTCAGAGATAAAAGTGCGCTTTTGGCCTGAAGTTGTCACGATGGTCATTTTTGCTTTTGAGTAACTCGTATCGACATTGAACAGGTCGTTGACTTTCAGGATAATATCTTCACCTGTCAGCTCCTGGCCAAATAAACCTGGGTTCAGAAGCAATACAATCAATCCTAATAGCATTGTTTTTTTCATCAAAATTCCTCCATAGATTCTACTGGCTAATTGACTGACCAATCGGTCCAATTATGCACAGAAAAATGAACATTTAATCCCCTTTTTTGAGTCCATCGATTATGATTTTCGTTGAAAGCTTAGTGGCTTCTTTATAATCAAATGTACAAAATAAAAATAAAATTGTCAAATTTTTCGTAGATTCTGTTCTAAATAAATTCAATCAAAAGATCATATTTGAATTTCAAAGAGAGACGCTTTAAGGAGAGAAGCGGCCTGATAAAAAGAGAAAAAAGAAAAAGAAGAAGTATAGCCTAAAGCTGGAGATTGTTTTTGAGTATTAGCAGCTCAGTTTTTTTCGTCTTGTGATATCCCCCCTTTACCTATGACACCCCATTCTGCTTGCTAGACCCATTTTCCTCTGGATGAGGGCAATCCTCGTCGTTAATTTACTGATTTATTAATTTTCCTGAATAAATCAGGTTTTTCAAGCCATAAAATATTTTGATCTGTCTTGACTTTTTTTCCTCTGCGGATTTCTGGAGTTGAAATTGGCTCGATAATTTTTTCTTGATCCACCGTTTCCAGGTTTATTTCTGGGGCTGAATCCTAAGCTCATGTCCGTGGCAAAAAGATCAATGTCCGCCGTTTGAACGGGAATCTTCATTCCTATAAAAGATTCGATGGCCTCGAGGTGATCAGCCGTGCCTTCGCTGGCCAATGATATAGCCTTGCCAGAATTCCCAGCGCGGGCCGTCCGCCCGATCCGATGCACATAATTTTCGCGATCCTGGGGAAGATCGTAGTTAATGACCATATCCAGGTTATCAATATGGAGCCCTCGGGCAGCAACATCCGTTGCGACCAGAAGAGCGAACTTCCCAGCCATGAACTCCTCAATGATCTTCAATCTTTGGCTCTGGGGAAGGTCCCCGGTCAGATGCCGACTGCGGAACCCGTTGTGTTGGAGTTTCTTGGACAGGCGGAAAGCGACATGCCGCATATTCGTGAAAATCAAGGCATTCTGGGGAGCTTGAGCCTTGAGAATGCCCAGCATGAGATTCATCTTGATATGGCTTTTCACGTAGTAGAGTTCTTGAAAAATCGTATCCACCGTCAGCTGTTCCGGAGTGACTTCGATGAAGACCGGACGGTTCATGTGCTCGACGGCAATTTTTCTGGAGACGCGGTTCAATGTCGCGCTGAATAGCATGTTCTGCCGGGCTTTACGCGAAGGCATTTTTTGAAGAAGCTTTTTGATGTCTGGGAGAAATCCCATGTCGAACAAGCGATCGGCCTCGTCGATGACCAGGATTCCGGTATTTCTCAGGTTTAAATATCCTCTTGTGCTTAAATCCAGCAACCTTCCTGGCGTGCCGATGGCTATGTCCAGGCCCTTTCTCAATAAAGCCAGCTGGTGAGTGTAGCCCACTCCGCCGTAAAAGCTTCCGATCGCGAACTCTAGATGGAAGTTCAAAAGCTGCGCTTCTTTTTCAATCTGAACAGCCAGTTCCCGGGTCGGCACAATAATCAGCGCCATTTTTCCATAGAGCGCTCTATCAGAGAGCATGCGTTCAAACAGCGTGACCAGGAACGCGGCGGTTTTGCCGGTTCCGGTTTGGGATTGAACGGCCACGTCCAAACCCTGAAGTGTTTCTGCCAGAGTTTGTTCTTGGACCGCTGTCATTTCTCTATATCCTCTGTCCGCGATTCCATACAGAAGACGGGACTCGAGTTTCAATTCGTTAAAATTCATTTGTTTACCTTTTTATTTGATTAAATTACCTTTTTATTTGATTAAAACATGAGGGGATGAATGTCAGAGAAAATTATCGTTCGGAAGGGAAAAACAATTTGCCTTGACTATTTCCTACCATATGTTTGATTTTGCACTATACCCTATACTCAGATATTTAGCAAGTAAAATTATTTGACTTACACTATCCGTTGAGCTCTCATGAGAACGATAAAATGAATGCGGTTACTGGAATGGACGCCGCTCATTCCAAAGAAGACAACCTCTTTTAATGATTAATCTTTGATTGGCTCTTTTCGAAAACGAATATTGTATTTTTTTATCTTTTCGTGCAGCGTGGTGTATTTTAGGCCCAAGGATTTTGCTGCATTTTTTATATTTCCATTTAATTGAGATAACGTTCTGATTAATATGGCCTTCTCCACCATGTTCATCAGTTCTTTAAGAGGAACTCTTTGTGTCGAACTAAAATATTTTATGAAGAGCTTAAAGCTTTTCATCACGAATTCTTCCCTTTCCCTTTCATCCAGAAAATCTAAGCTTAATTTATCACCATTTTCAAGTTCAAAAATTACTTCAGCGTTGCGCCTCTGGTATAACAAATTGGATTGCTCAGCAATTAATTTTTCTCTAGCCATCGCTACATCCATTCTTTTTCAGAAAATTTTATTTTCTTTTTAATGACGAAAATAGATTTTGTCGGTGATACGCCATCCTTCGGAAAACTTGAGAAGTAAAAGGTAGTCGGTATAAATGTGCTTATTCCCTCTCATGAATTTGATCTTGACCATAGCGACATTTCCGGTGATATCTATCAGCGGATATTCGAAGCGGGTTTTTTCTTTCGGAGGGTAGTGTCCTTCTGCTTTACGCTTTTTGATGATCTCTATCCATTGGGAAATTGGAAGCACGGATAGTTTCCCGTCATTGATCCCTTTCAGGCTGAAATCTTCATGAAAACCTTTCTTGACGGCTTCCGCATCTCCGACATTGCAGATTCCATTCAAATAAGCATCTTCGATGATCTTGATGACAGCTGCTTTTTCCGCCGCTTCATCCGCAGCCATTAAGCAGGTAACAAAAACCAGTCCCAGAATCAAAACAAATGTTTTTTTAATCATCTATTTCTCCTTTTTCTTTCTAATGTTTCTCGATTCTCACTTCCTTTCCAATTTCTTGCCTATTTTATAAAGCTGAATACTTAAAAATCTTTTCATTTCTTTCTGATTATTACTTCTTATTTTCAAAAAAGATGCTACTTAAGACTCAATAAAGCCTCAAAGAGCCTCTTGTATTTCAGTCAGCTGTTTCAAAACGAGCTTTAAATTGTTTCTTAATGTCATTATTATTTTTCTTATGCAAAAAATATGCCAATTAAATCAGACTGGAACTGATACAGAGTTTTCTAGCCTAAATTCCGCATAATGACCGCAAAGATTGATGATAAAAAAATTGAAAATATTAGATATCAACAGCTTAGCAATAGAGAATAATTTTATAAAACGGGATCATCCTTAAGAAATAATCACATCAGGATTCAGCTATTTTCCACCTTCCACAATCCTCGTTGAATCATGGCTTAAAAGGATTAGATTGCCTAATTTCTTGACATTTATACACGCAGAAAAATACAAAAATCCTGGAACTTATTGAAAATAAATTGGATAGAGGACGGATATTAGATTTGTCCAATTTTCATACATCTTAAGAAATAATTTCCACTAGGTTTTCTCTCTTGATCTTATATTTATCGATTTTGTTATCCAATTTCTGATGTGTAACATAATAGGTTCTCCCTCTTCTCAAAGCTGTTTTTTGTTGATTTTCTTATATTTAGCCTGATTATTGACGATGGGCTCAAGATGTAAGCCAACAGAGACTTTTCCATAAATTTTCAAAAAGGCTATCTGTCAAACCCTTATGATTCAATGGCATATTTCTTGCATTAAAGCTGAATGATGATTCACTTAAAGCCAAATAATTTAGTTGCTAACAGAAAAAAAATTCAATTTCAAAGGCGCACTCCTGATGGAATTTTTGAATTCGGAAATGAGGCAAGAAATATAATATTCATTTCGGTAAGGAACCAAGCGAAGAATTATTGAAGTCTGAAATTATCGAGTGAATTATGAACTGATATGCCAAGTGGCCGAAATGCGAAACTCGAAGTTATTAAAAGCATATTTACTGCTAGTTGTAACATTAACCAGTTGCTCTAGAGTTTTAAGAATTGAATCAGAAATTTACTCAAACGTAGAATTCAAATCCGATTTTCAATATCGATATAGACATACAGCAGATAAGATAACAATCGAAAGTTTGTTGGCTGAAGTATGGACTTCCGGATTTCTAAGGAAAAACGAACTAATTGAGAAAGAAATTCTTAATAATAATTACGGTGTATTTCGTGGAGACAGTAAATCATCTTCCCTTGAAAAGCATCGTGCTCATTACATAAAAATTCAAGGGCAAAAAGATAAAGTGATGCTAAGCACACGTCTTTTCAGTCATTTTGCTTTTAGTTCTAATAGAATGAAAGTACACAGAACATTAGATAGAAGAATTGAAGCTACCCTTATACATGAGTTGTTCCATGACTTCTGGCATAACATATTAGATGAAAGAAAAAAGTTACTGTTTTCGATCGAGACAGAGATATTTTTTTTAGAGGCAATGATGGCTGAGAAAAAACAAGATAAGGTGATGTTTTTGAAAAATGCTGGATTAAACGAGCCATCCAAAGATGACTTTAAACCTTATGATGAATTGCAGGATCTAAAAGTGAATTACACAGATCAGGAATTTTTCGGCACTGAGCTGTATTCAATAATTGCTGACAGGGCATTTTCAGGAAAAATAATCATACCGAAACAGCTCAGGAAGTTCTATTACGGCATCTTATCAGAATCAGCCCTCAATAAAAACACAATATGATTCGGAAGCTATTTTTACATTTAATTTTAGTTTACATCTTCATTTTGACTTTCTATATGTCTGCAACACACGGATTGGATGAGAAGATTCATAATGCAACACAGCAAGGAGACCTTTTTCTAATAAAAAGGTTATTGTTAAAGTATCCTGGTTTGGCGAACGCCAGGAACTATAAAGGCTGGACTCCACTGCATTTGGCAGCATATTCGGGCCATAAAGATGCAGCTCAGTTACTTATTGCAAAGAAAGCGGAGCTGAATGCAAGATCCAAATACAATAACTTAGTCCCGTTGCACCTCGCTTCTTTACGTGGCCACAGAGATTTAGTTGATATACTGATTAAAAGAGGTGCAGAGGTGAATGTAAAGAACAAAAAAGGTCTAACTCCGCTGAATAACGCAACCAGAATTGGTCATAAAGAGATAATGGAGCTGTTGATCGAGAATAGTGCAAACCAGGATATTATTAGTCTCTAATCATAATCAACGTCTTCCCTGAATTCAGCCAGCAGCACATAGCTTAATGTCCCAGCAAATTGACAACGATGGTTGTCTAAATAAATGTTTTGTTGTTTTTATGTTCTGTCTCTATTTTCTGGCAATTGGCCTTGCCGTTTTGGGTGTGATATGTTCATCTAAGGATATCAGTGGGTGGAAATCGGGGAAAACTGAGAGGGATCTGTGACGAACACCAAAAGGAAATTCTTATAAAAAACAGCTTCTCAAAACACCGCTCAAGAACTGGAAAAACTGATGTTTCCTTTGTAAACTATTTCACAACATATTTCGTATATCACATTGAGGATTCCTCCATATCTAAAATGGTACATTTACAGCTCTTAAAAAAAGGAGGAGTCGAAAAAACAAGGAGGTATATATGAAAACCGTCAAAACCACCAAAGCCCTAATCATCGCTACTCTCCTGCTGTTGCCGGCGTGGTCTTTCGCCAAATCTCAGGTCAAAGCCAGCACGATCATCGATCAAATCAACGCAGGAAAAGCTGTCCAGTATAAAAATGCTGAAATCG
>Ga0114919_10004548_pt1 | contig 11131 bp, 7 predicted proteins | sample BlataG_FD_88682 | JGI IMG/M metagenome (GOLD analysis project Ga0114919, IMG submission 88682) | Deep subsurface microbial communities from Black Sea to uncover new lineages of life (NeLLi) - Black_00105 metaG | ecosystem: Environmental > Aquatic > Marine > Oceanic > Sediment | place: Atlantic...
CACCACTACTAATGTATACCAATTGCAGAGGATACAACCCATCCTTCTCCTTCTACCAGAGAAGCTTCTCTACCATTAAAATCACCAGTAACCACCCATGTGTTGGACACTGCAATAGGTAGACCAGCCAGTGACGTCCCCGTCTCACTGGCAATATGCAGAAGATCATCGTCAACAACAGGTCTGGTAGATGCTGTATGGTCTACTGTAGCCACCGGTGTTACTAATACAAACGGTAGGGTTGACAGCTTACTGCCAAATGGAAAGGAAATTGAGCCAGGAGTGTACAGGATGACATTTCATGTGGCGCCATATATGAAGAGATGCAAAGCAGCTCACCCTGGGTTCTTTGCTGACAGGCCATTTTATCCTCTAGTGACGGTGTATTTTGAAGTGGGGAGTGAGCAAGTGGGGGAGCATTTTCATGTGCCTTTGACGTGGAATCCGTATGGGTACTCCACGTATAGAGGGAGTTAGGTGCGACTGGGTTTGGTTTGGAAGGAGGTTGGAGGAGGGAGGTGGAACATGCATGGTCGTTTGAAGGTCAGAGATGGGTATTTCTAGTTGGTAATTTTTTTAGAGGTGGCGTTGGTTGTTTTAACCTTGCATGACTATAGGTACTTGTTACCATTGACAAAAGACGGTTTGATTTTGTGAGCAAGGCATAGGACCTCTCTTGAATACGAAATGGATCCAATTAAACAAAACCAGTCTCATCCTCTTAATATAAACGGTTCTTTCGGCAACCTACGCCTAGACCTAGATACACCACTGACACCTCCATCTGATGACGAAGAACTGCTGACAGGAGCACAACTGAATAATATCACTAGTGATCAACAATCCCCACGACACAGCACCTCTCGCGTGCACGACCCACTGCACCACCACCCACCTTCTTCCTCGTCAGTCTCGGACACAGTCAGCCTATCAACCTCTGCAGAGACCACTCGATTCAATTTCCTCACAGACATAGCTAGAAACCCAAAGCTTGTCAAAGCTGCAAGAGCTGAAGCCAACGGTCTCTTCTCTTCTTCTCCCATTAAAAACTCACCCCAAAAACACTCATCATCATCAACAGACAATAATAACACACACGCAGAAGAGCTCCCACTCCATGAGTATGTCATGCATCAAGCTGAAATAGACAGACAAAATGCATGTGTTAAACTCGTAGATGAAGACGCCGTCAAAGAAAGTGAAATCAATGCCGGCCTGTCCCAAATCCTCCTCCAGAAGCTGTCTTCGTCACGACAGGCATGCGAACGACTACTAGCAGCTCTCACAGGTATAGTCTCTGCAGAACTAGCCTATTCAAAAGCTTTATTAGCAGTTTCAAATATCAACTTAGTAGGTAATTGTGATGGCATCACTATTAGAAATGCCATGCATGAACTTTCAGCGCTCCCTGGTGCACTCGGGGAAGAACGAGGCGCCCTGGGTCAGCAACTGCAGCAGTCCCTAGCGCCACTACACACGCTGCTGCAATCATTGAGAAGAGCCAGTGAAGAGGTCATACATGCCACTTCTAAATCTCAAGTGTTAGTGGACTCTTCTAGGAAAGCTCTACGATCAGCGTTGGCAATCCATGGAGAGGCGTGCCGCGCATTCGATGAAGCAATCACCTCCACTGCCACTGCGACTAGTACAAGTCCTACTACACCATCGTCCGCTCTGGTTGTTCTCCAAGTAGAAAAAGATCCTTGGTTGACAGAAGGCAGGATGGTAAGTGAGCAGGTAGGCCTACACAGAGCACAGAGAAACCAACGTAGCTATCTAGATGCTGCATTCCAAAGAGTAGCGGCACTGGAGAGGTTGAGGGTGAGTTGTGTGAAGCAAGTGATGAAGACAGTGTTGGATGCCTATGAATCGTGCTCCTTTGGTGGTACTGGTTACACTAGCAATAACAATAACAACAATAATAATAATAGTATATCAGCTAGTAGCATTATACCTGGCCTGAGAATGCTCCAAATAGCAATGGATTGTGATGGAGACATGGATGGCTTCACTCAAATAGCAGCTCAGAGCTGTGCATCCGCTGATGCCCTCTCTGCCAGACAAGCAGAAACCTTGGAGATATTGTATAGAGACTGGACCACCAGCCCTGAGATTCTAAAACAAGGCATCATGGATATATATGTGGAGAATTACAATTACAATAATGGAGGAGGAGGAGGAGGGAGAGGGAGAGGTATGTGGCAGCCAGTGAGGTGTATATTGACCAGAGCTGGCGTCTTACATTGGGCTAAACCTACACTAGTATCTGATCAAGAAGGTAAACTACTCGGTAGTAGTGACAGTGATAACGATAATAATAATGGGGAAGGAGCATTTAATAGGAGAAATTCTGGTACTGCATCATCAGCTGTAGGAGGAGGGGTAGTACAAGGTAGTATGAGTCTAGCAAGAGCATCATTTGATGCAGGAGAAGCCCCTATATTCAGGTTGGTAGAAACATCAGGTGGCTTCTTTGGAGGAAAATCAACAAAGGTGACATTAAGAGCTCCCAGCACTGAGGAGTGCATGCAATGGGCTATAGATCTAAGAGAAGTCATTGCTGCAGCCAAATGATAGTAATGTGATGTGTGTTTAGAAGTTGCTTACAAGCTGTTATGTTAAAAAGTTGCGCACCAAAATGGTTCCTTCTTGTTGAAACCAAATCATGCGCTGCTCATTCTATTCTTTAAATCTTCCCCCCCTGCGCAAAATTTCTCCCACTGCTCCCCACTCAAACTAATCCCACTCCTCCCTGGCTTCCTCTCCCCGTCCTGTTCGTAAAACTCTCTCACATCCACAAATAATTTACCTCTAAATTCATTAATAGACGCACTTCTCTTTCCACCGGGGAGCTCAAATGATACTGATACATTCTTAGCAGTCAATGCATCAGTCAGTTCTTGGGCATGGTCCATTAGGGTGTTGAATTGGTCTTTTGTTAGACTAATTCCTTTTTTACCAGGGAGCATTTTACCGTCTTTCTCGTAATATTCTCTTATACTGACGAGGACTTTTCCTTTGAAGACTTGGACTTCTGCTCTGCGATTATTGCTAAGATGAACTATGCCGTCAGTGGTGTCTTGTTCTTGTTGTTGTTGTTGTTGTTGTTGTTGATTTGAAGGTCCAGCAGCAGCTTCAGTAGCAGTAGTGGGTGCAGTATTTTCACCTTTCAGCTGTTGCTGTTCTTGTTGCTGCTCTTTTAGTGGTGGAGAGGCAGTACTAGGAGCTCTACCAGTACCACTACTACCAGGTACGGCAGCATTAAACGCATCAGCTGTAGCACACAAAGTAGTCCATTGATCAGGAGGCAGAGAAATTCCCTTTTTCCCCGGTTTCATCTCCCCGTCCTTTTCATAATATTCCCTCACATCAATCATCATCTTCCCTCTAAATGAACTTACTCCTGCTCTCTTCTTGGATCCCAAATCACAAAAGTAGGCCTCATCCTTGGCCTCCAGAGCTGTATTGATATTGGTCAAGTTGGAAGACAGGGTGTGCCATTGCTGAGAAGAGAGGGAAATACCTTTTTGTCCGGGTAAGAGGTCGCCGTCTCTTTCGTAGTATTCTCTGATATCTACGAGAGGTTTATTGTTGAATTCTCTGGGTTTTATAAAGCGTTTGGAGGAGAGGCTAATGCTAAGTTCACCAGCTGATTGTTGTCTTTGAGCTGGGGCTGCTTTCTGTTTTTTGGCTGCTGGTTCTTCACCCTTGTTGACAGGATGGTCGTCGGTGGGATTGTAATCTTCGTCCTCTAGTGACATGAGATACATGTCTATTTCTTCCTTGATGACATTCTTATGTTCATCCAGCTCAACGCCTAGGTCTTCAACGAGCTTTTCTTGAACCTGTCTGATTGAAGTCTTGTCCAAATCAACAGTGGGTAGGAGACGACGCACTTTGGAGCGCACTATTGCTTCTGCAGACATCGAACCTTTAGTTTGATGTATTGAGATATATTTATAAAGTAAGGTTTGATTTGTGCAGTGTGAAGCACCTTCCAAGTCTTTGACTGCCTTCAAAGTTCCCTGAGGAAACGGGGGAGGAAGCTCGTCAGCCTCAAATTCGGACAATGCCACAACATACAGGAGCATTTGAACTAATATACAGCGTGTTGACCAAATCAGTATACACCTTTATTTCAGATCAGGTTTCAAAGCATAATTCAAAAGAGCAACAACTAACTTTTTGTGATCTTGATCTCCAAATAGTATGCCAGAGCTTCCCGAAGTTGAAGCTGCAAGACGCCTAGCAGAAGCCAACATACTCAACAAAACAATTATCAAAGCCATTGTCGCCGACGATGACAAAGTCTTCCAAGGCAACACCCCCTCCGAATTTCAACAACACCTCGAGGAAGGGAACATCAAGGTCATCGCTTGCAAACGCCGAGGTAAGCACCTCTATTTCATGCTCAGCTCTCAACCCCACCTTTACCTACACTTTGGCATGACTGGATCCTTGGTCATCAAGGGCATTGGAGCAGCCCATTACAAGAACTTCTCCGTCGACGACGCAGCATGGCCGCCACGCTTCTGCAAGCTTCAACTTGAATTCAACGACGGCACTACCCTAGCTTTCTGCGACAGCCGGCGATTTGCCAGATCCAGACTACTATCAGACCCAGAAAACTCCCTCCCTATTAATAAACTAGGATGGGACCCTTTAATTGACCCTGTTACAGCTACACAGTTCACCCAATCATTGACCAAGGCTAAACGCTCTATTAAAGCTGTGCTACTGGATCAGTCCTTTATAGCGGGTATAGGCAACTGGGTAGCTGATGAGGTACTCTTTCAAACCAGAATCCACCCCGAACAACCAGCCAACAGCATTCCAGTGGAGAAGTCGACTCTTTTATATAACACCATCCTGGATGTGTGTACACATGCTTCTCATGTTGAGGCTGATTATCATAGGTTTCCCAAAGAGTGGTTGTTCCACTATAGGTGGGGGAAAGGGAGTAGTACTGTTGCTAAGGTTATGGGCCATACTGTGAAGCATATTACCGTGGCTGGTAGAACATCGGCATATGCACCAACACTCCAGAAATTGGAAAGTAGAGCTGTTGTTGTTGTCGTAGAGGATGCAAAGGGTAAGGGGAAGAGAATTAAGGATGATGATGAGAATGGGGAGATGGTGGTAGCGGTGGTGGAAAAGAAGGAGAAGAAGAAGAGGAAAGTAGGTACGGTAGGAGTAGTAGTGGAGGCAAGAGTGCCAGCAGCTACAGCCATTAAGAGAAGGGTAGCTCAGCCTTCAAGAAAGTGTCAGCAGAGAGTTGGGAAGGCAGGAGCAGTGCAAGGCAGGAGGATGACTAGGAGTGGGCAAAATATTAAGAAAATCTGATTAACCTCCTCCCTCTCTAACCCATTGTGTAAGAGAGATGACAGATGGCTGAGCACCCCAGTGGTCCTCGCCACAAAAGATTATGAGAGCAAAAAATAGGGAACAATGACATTATATATCCTTCCACCCAATCATCCGAACAAACAACCAACCAACCAACATGAAGTTTATAGTGTTTTGCGTTCTATTGCTCGTTGGCACTAGCCAAGGTAAGAATTACTTCAATCAAAAGTGCTGGAAGCATTGCGCCAAGAAAAACAGGCAGGTTTCGAGCATGGACTAGCTGTTCAGGGTTCTAATCTAAACTGCAACTCATGCATTGGACTGGATATAGAGAGGAAAACAAACCTCCTCACAACTCCCTCCTGTCCTGTCGCTCAGTGGCCATCCCTGCATAACGTGTTTGCTCACCTCAACATGAACCCGTCCCTCCCTCTCTAATGCATTCACTCACTCTCCATTCCTTCCACCCATCCCCCTCCCTTCCTCACTCTCCACAAAACAGTGAGAGCTATCGATTCCTTTGGAGAATGGTATCGTGCTGCTACAGCCCAGACCCTCACTCAGAAGAATCCAAAAGTCAGCATAAAATGCAAATGTGCTGGGGATCCTCTCCTCCCAAATCCAAGCTGCAATCTGTGCTACTGCCCTGCAAGTGGAAAGCTACCAGAAAAGCCACCCAACAACGAAACCGTCCCTGAAGGAGCCTGTTTGAACTATGGCGACACCAAGAAAACCATCATGAAACCACTCTACAGTCCTGGCACCTACAAGAAGGTTTGCAAGTGTGAAAACGACCCAGTTATGTCAAACCCAGCTTTCAGAATGTGCCAATGCCCAACCACTGTGAAAATTCCTACCTCAAAGGACTACACTGCCATCAACCCAAAGAATACGACCAGTCCAGCTCTGACCATCTGGCCCAAATGCAAAGCAAGCTTTGCTCTGTGCTCAATGGCCAAATGCAAGGTCCCATTCAGAAAGCAGAAGACCAGCGACATTGGCCCTCAATTGGCCGAATGTGGTTGCATCCTTGCTGCCCCTGATAACGGTCTGCGCAAGATCAGTTACATTGACCCCGCCTACATCCTGGATAAGAAGCTGAAATCAAAGTCTTACAAGAAGTGCGGTTACAAGAATGGAAGCACTACCTGCAAAGGTACCAACCGTTCCCCAGTATGCAAAGCTCTCGCTAAAAACACCATGTATAAAGGTGCATACAATCTCATCTCAACCTTTGCTCTCTCTCCCAAGCTGGGTGGGTTCAACACCCAGTGCAATGAGAAGGGTAAATATGCCCAGTGCATGACTGCTGCATGCATTGCAACCCCTGCGTTTGATGGGTCTCCAGTGACTTGCTACTGCCCAGTGTATGAAGATGACTCCTACATGATTGGTGGCCCAAAGAATACCACTGTGACGTGCACTCCACCAAAAGGAACTCTCTACTCTGGTGTCTTTGTCTAGGCTGAGTGCTGCGGTTTGTTTTACTATGCTTTGTCTTTCTTATTTACTTACTCTTTCTGTTTATGTCACATACAAATGCATTATGGCATGTGTCCATCATCTGTTTGATAATTGAGGCTTTCAAAAAGAGACAAGACTTAATCATATCAAGTAGCAATTTCAATATGGGCGCCCATCGTATTAAATAAACTATATATCAGAAATGCACCCACCTTCTACTCTTGAGCCTATATACGTAAAATTTTCAGGAACCTGGGATTGCCGTGTGAAGTCATCCTTCCATATATGTAAATGTCTTTCTGTTTGGAATTGAAATTATTGACTTGGTAGGAAACATTCTTCAGGGAAGAATCACCATCAGGTAAAACAAAATACAGAACCATCCCTCTTATAGAACTGTGGTAAAAGAACCCTTCCTATTACCTCCCTCCTTCTTCCTCCAAAACAATCCCCCCCGGCATCTTCAAATACGTGGCATTCGGATTCATTTCCTTTATTGCATTATTCATAATCTGCAACATCCTTGTCATTGTACTATGCAACTCTCTAGTAATGGCAACATCGTCCTGCAGCGTCCAACCACTCTCATAGGGAGGAGGAAGTGGAAACATGGGTGGATTCATTACAAATTCAGGAGCTGAGTAGTCTCTCTTGTCAAACCTCCATATCTCAGGGCCATCTTTACCACCTTGATGGAAAATACTTCCCCACGTGTAGTGAAGGACCGCTGCGTCTCCAGGCAGATGATCCGCCGGTGGTTGCGCCATGAGTGGAGATCTTGGAGGTGCAGGAAGGTCTACCTTTACCATTTTAATAGCACATGCCAGTGAAAAGGCATACATCTCTCTCACCCAGCCAAACTCCTTATTTGCCTCTGCATCTTCATCAAATGCTTGAGTCAACCTCTGCCACTCTGGGAGCACAGTCAGCCATTCTTCTACTCTCATCACAGCAGGAGCTGGGCCGGTACCGGGGATATCTGTTGCATTGCCTTTATAGAATCTCTTCATAATGGGCTCCACTGTGGGCCATGTCGGGCTGATGTAGCCGAATGGGAAGGAAATTGGGCGGATAGATGGGTCGTTGGCTCTACCTGGGGCAGGAAGAGGACGTATCCAGACATAGTCAGTCTCAGTCATGAAAATCCATGGAGCTTTGATCAACATTTTAGCTGGATCTGCCTTGGCTTTGGCAAAGAATTGGGCTACAGCGCTGGGCCTGCTGCCGACGGGGTAATCGCACCAAGTATCACAGTTGGGGTCACTAATGGTGGCTCTAAATGTTGGTATTTCTTCCATTAATTCATCGTCTTTGTTTCTATGGAGAATCCTGGTGAATGCGACCATTTTAGGGCCTAAATCTGGGTGTTGTTTTTGGACTTTAAGGAAGGTTCTGTAGGCTATTCGGGACTGAAAATCTTGATAGGGGCCTCCACCACTCGTCATTAGTACATGTACTGTATCCTGCTCCTCCTCTGTCCACTCAAACCCACTATTACTACTATCATTTTCTTCGTTATAATCGTCTGGGACCTCAGATTCAGTCCATTTCTGTACGTCACTGTCTTTCAATGTATCAACGTCTGCGCTCCCTGATCTCCTGCCGAGAGAGGCTGCTAAATCTATCACTTGTTTATCATCTAGAGTAAGTGAATCTGTCTTGCTATTATTTTTTTTACTACTGGTGCTGATAGTGGATCCAAATGAGCCTACTTCTATGAGGGCATGGATGGTGCCCATGAAAAGGAAGCCGCCAAGAGCGCCAAGTGTGAAGCCAATGAGCAAGACGTAGATGAGCGTCTTCTTTCCTACGGGCGATGTACCTCCTAGGAGTCCGTTTCTAGCTATAGTACTCGTCTTGTATGGCTTCTTGTAGAACTTGGCCATGGAGTTTATCGGGAATGGAGTTCTATTGACGTTTTAACCAAGGTAGTTGACAACAAACATTAAGGGGAAAGTTTGAAACTTGGTGAAGAAGATGGCAAAATCTAGCCACATAAACGAATTGAATTTGAATTTCAATTAATGAAGGTTGTACCAAAGCAAAGGATTTGTCTAATTTTCATTCAGAGTGGCTAAAATAACCGTTTCAAAGTTTGCGATTAGTGTTTGAGAAGAGACTGCAATTTGATACAAAATGCATCGTGCAGATAACCTTTATAATCAGAATACAATACTCATATAATACATATGCACACGAGTACTTAAAATTGCTAATCTGATCCTGATAACAACATAGAACAGTGAATTCAATCATCACCAACACAAAAATCTGCAAACATGTTACGAACATTGGCTCATAAAGCACTTTCAAGCACATATATAGGATCCATAGATCACTCTCAAACCATATCTCTTACAATAATCGCAGCAAGCACCCAATTATGGAATCAGGGCTTTCTCACCGACCATAGACGGTTGCACGGCTCGTCTTCCTCGACAGAGACGTACGTTTTTACTTTTATTATTACAATTACTAATCCCAGTATCAATCTCCTCCATAATATTCTATCTTACTCAATAAATCCCACTCCTACTCATGTATATATCTACAGAATATCTGTCACATATACAGACGACAAGGACGGTACCATCTCCACCATCAAAGCCCCAATTGGCAAATCCCTCCTCGACATTGCACACGACAACGACATAGATCTAGAAGGCGCATGTGAAGGTTCCCTAGCCTGCTCCACCTGCCACGTCATCGTAGAACAGCAAGACTATTACGACAAGATACCAGAACCTGATGATGATGAAAATGATATGTTGGATTTAGCGTTTGGGTTGACTGACACGTCTAGGTTGGGATGTCAGATTATTTGCAAAAAGGAGCTTGATGGGCTGAAAGTTAGGATACCTGGTGCTACTAGGAACTTTGCAGTTGATGGGTTTAGACCCAAGCCACATTAAATGAACAATATTGATAAGCATAATCAAGTTGTGATATTCGTTACATGTAGTAGCAGTGGATGGGTATTTCAACGAGATAAATAAACGGTCATCTTGTATATGTAGAGTAAACAAGGTAGTGGTCTTTTCCAGTTCTATTTCTAGTATATGCATGGACAATTCAATATCAGTGGCATGAAAGGGGCCATGTAAATATGAAAAGGAATATGTTATGTCGGTCGGACAAACGTCAAGTTAATGAAGGGAAGAAAAACAATTTCCTCATCCTGGTCATCCTTTGCCTTTTGTTTTGTTTTTCTTTATACTGGGCTTTTTGTTGGTTGCAATAGCATTCCACACAGTAGTATCATGACCATCTGCAAACTTTTGGAACTGCACACCCAAGTCTTTTGATTTCAAGAATGTGTCGACTGTGGCTGTCAGCATCTCTCCGTCAATTGATACAATGCGCAATGTGTAAGGGCCTTGTTCTAATTCACCCTGGAAGTGATAAAACCCAAACTGGTTTCGAGACATCTCAATTTTACTGTTCAGCGTCACCTTTTTGATTGCATTGGCGGCATTGGATAGGTAAAAGGCGTGATACCATGGATTCTGGCCGTCTTTCGGAGATAGGAGCAAGTCGCCATCTACAATGTCTTCACAGCTGGTCCATTCCCAGTTGACAGTCAGGCGATGTGGCCATCTTCCTGTCACGTCGCGATAGGCAGGAATGCTAAGGTCAATATCTCCCTTTTTGCATTCCGGGCATTGGTCAACAATTTGCACCTTGACCTTCTTGTTCTTAACAGTGCAGAATGGATCAGTACAGAGAACATTCACACATCGGCCACAAGAAAGCCCGTTTTCCCACTGCTCGATGTTAATTGCAGCAAAGTATATCTTTGTGTGCTTAAAAAGCTTGCGGAAACTGCAGGCAAAGCCAGATCCATCAGGAACAGCCTCGCTGTAGGCCGTGCCATCTCCTACATACATGCTTCTTCCCTTGATCGCCGTTCCCCCTGGCTTCTTGCTTTTGGGTTTGTTCTTCTTCCCTTTGCCTTTATCTTTGTTCTTTTTATCATTTTTCTTCTTCTTCTTCTTCTCCTTCTTATCTTTCCTTTTGCCTTTACCCTTGTTGCCGCTACTCTTCTTATTCTTATTCTTGTTGTTGCCTGTAGAGTCCTCTTGTATGGGGCTGCCTTCATTTGCATATATGTAGTTGGGTCCAGTAGTAGGAAGATCGCCATCCTCGTCCCAAGTACTAGAGTTGACTTCCACGGTAGATTCTGTGTGTGCGTGTGTGAAAGTGTGAGAGAGAGAGAGAGAGAGAGAGAGAAAGGGAGGGGGGGGGGGGGGGTTTGGGTGTTTTTTTTTTTTTTGTTTCCTTTTTTTTTTTTCTACATTCTTAAATCTCAATTTTTGGTCGG
>Ga0114919_10004550_pt1 | contig 11130 bp, 19 predicted proteins | sample BlataG_FD_88682 | JGI IMG/M metagenome (GOLD analysis project Ga0114919, IMG submission 88682) | Deep subsurface microbial communities from Black Sea to uncover new lineages of life (NeLLi) - Black_00105 metaG | ecosystem: Environmental > Aquatic > Marine > Oceanic > Sediment | place: Atlantic...
AACGTTCAAAGGCCATTCGAGCAAGAAAATAAAGTAGCCAAGCTGATAGCTTACGAATTATGTTAAGTGCTGAAAAATTCAAAGAGATTTGTCAACTACGGCAGATTGATGTAGAGCAGCTCGCCGGCCACCTTGTCAGGGCAGGCCTCAACGAGAAGCAGGCGGCCGTGGCCATTGCCAACTGGCAAAAGGGGCTTTTCAAGCCCACCCCGCGTGCGCAGGATATCCACCGCCTGGCCGCCGCCCTGGGTGTCGAGGAAAACGAGCTGGTTGACTGGCGCTCATCCTGTCGTTATGCCCCGATGTCTCCCCGAAAGGCACGATTGGTTACGCAATTGATAGTAGGCCGAAGCGTTCAGGATGCGATGGACATCCTGAAGTTCACGAGAAAGCGGGCGGCATCTATGGTTGACAAGGTCCTCAGAACTGCCGTCGCTGACGCCGATGAGCAAAGAGCTGATGTTGACAATCTTTACGTTAGCGAAGCCCGTGTCGATGATGCAGGGCTGCGCATCGGCACAAAAAGATGGATACCAAAAGACAGGGGAAGAGCGCATCCTATTCGCAAAAAGGCCTGTCACATACATGTAACGGTAACACAGGCATAGCCGGAGAAACAGGTAGCAGAATACACAATACGACATACGAGATACGAGATTATGGGCCAGAAAGTATCGCCAATTGGTTTTAGAACGGGAATAACGCTTGGGTGGCAGAGCACCTGGTATGCTTCAAAAGCCAACTACGGTGATTTTCTCGTCGAGGACCAGAGAATCCGTCGGTACATTGACCAAAAGTTTAACCGCACTATGCCGAAAGGTGCGGTGGCAAAGGTTGAAGTAATCCGCACTCGCAACGAAGTCAAAGTAACGCTGCACAGCGCCCGGCCCGGCGTCGTTATTGGGCCGAGAGGCGGAGAAGTTGACAGACTTCGAGAAGAGCTTGAAGATATAACGGGCAGGAAGGTGGGCGTCAATGTTATCGAGATAAAAGAGCCCGACCTTAACGCCACTTTGGTCGCTGAAGCAATAGCCGAGCAGCTTGGCAGGCGGGCCTCATTCAGACGTACAATGAAGCAGTTTTGCGAATCGGCGATGAATGCCGGGGCGAAGGGAGTTAAGATTATATGCTCAGGGCGCCTGGCGGGTTCTGAAATGGCAAGGAAGGAAACCCAGAAGCTCGGCAGCATCCCCCTGCATACCCTCGATGCCAACGTTGACTACGCCATAGCAACCGCGAGAACAACATACGGAGCTATTGGCGTTAAAGTCTGGATTTATAAGGGCAAGTTCGGCGAAGAAATTGTACCGCAGGTCCGCCGGCGTCGCCGTCGCCCGCCCAAACGCACTGGGCCGCCGCCGAGAACTGCCGGCGGCGATAAAGTTGTACCGGTTCAGAAAAGCAAAGGCCCCGCCGAAGCTGACGCGGCGCCCGCACCGCCTGAACCTGATACCGAAAAGACAGAAAGCACCGACAGTACTGAGGAAAGTTAAAAATCGCCTTTTTTGCGAAGGAAAGTGTTCTGATAAGTATAGGTTTTGTAAGGGTCTGAAAAATGGCGATGATGCCGAAAAGAGTTAAGCACCGTAAGAGCCAACGCGGCAAAATGAAGGGCAATGCTTCGAGATGTAACTTCGTTGCGTTTGGCGAGTACGGCTTGCAGGCACTCGAAGGCCGTTGGATAACCGCCAAGAACATCGAGGCCGGTAGAGTTGCAGCGACTCATTTTCTGCATCGTGAAGGAAAAGTGTATATTCGGCTCTTCCCACATAAGCCCGTAAGCTCAAAGCCGCTGGAAACCAGAATGGGCAAAGGCAAAGGCGAACCCAGTTTCTGGGTTGCCAGAGTCAGGCCCGGCCAGGTGTGCTTCGAGATAGGAGGAGTGGCTGAGGATGTGGCGAAGCAGGCCCTCGTCAGGGTCGCGCACAAAATGCCCATCAGGTGCAGGTTTGTTAAACGAAGACATTCATTGTAGAAGAGGATTTTTCAAGTGAAAGCGCAGCATTATCGAGAGATGAGCCCCGATGAGCTCCAGAGCAAGCTGGAAGAGCTCCAGAGGCATCTGTTTGATTTGCGCTCGCAGGCGGTTACGGAAAAACTCGAGAATTCCAAAGCCGTGATTAATACCAGGCGCGATATTGCCAGAATCAGAACAATAATACACGAAAGCAAGTGACGATTGGAAGTCAAAAATGCAGGACCGAAAATTGAAAACTTTGACCGGCGTGGTTGTCAGCAACAGCGGCGACAAGAGCATCAAAGTTGCCCTTGACTACAAGGTCAGGCATCCAAAATATGGCAAATACATCAAGCGCAGAACAAAACTCGGCGTGCACGACGAGCAAAATCAAAGCACCGTAGGCGACCTTGTTGAAATTGCCCAGTGCAGGCCTCACAGCAAGACCAAGAGTTGGCGCCTTTTGAGAATTGTGGAAAAAGCTGCCAAAGTTTGAATTGATATACGCGATACAGGATAAAGACAACGAGATAGGAAATATGATTCAGCAGGAAACAATGTTGGATATAGCCGACAACTCAGGCGTAAAGTCGGCATTGTGTATTAAGGTCCTTGGAAGAGGCGGTTCTCGCGGCAAAAGTACCAGGCCGGTCGCCGGCGTGGGAGACGTTGTCTGTGTTGCCATAAAAAAGTCGCTCCCGAATTGTCAGCTGGACGACAAAAAAGTGCATAAATGTGTTATTATCCGCACCAAAAGCCCCGTGAAGCGCACCGACGGAAGTTACGTAAGGTTTGACAGCAACGCCGCGGTGATGATTGATAACGATGGTAATCCCATCGGGACCAGAATTTTTGGTGCGGTTGCTCGAGAGCTTCGCGAAAAAAACTATATGAAAATTATCTCATTGGCCAGCGAGGTCGTTTGAACATCGGCCTCGGGCCTGATACCGGGTAGGAGTAAATGGCACAACACGTGAAAAAAAATGATATGGTTGAGATTATCGCCGGCGACCATAAAGGCGCCACCGGCAGGGTCCTGCGAGTGATACCCCAAAAGAATATGGTCGTGGTACAGGGACACAATATAGCGAAAAAGCACGTTCGTCCTTCTCGCAAAAACCCGCAGGGAGGACGCATCAATGTGGAGCAGCCAATCCATATGAGCAATGTCCTGCCCGTAAATACAAAGAGCACAAGGGGAGGCAGGGTCCGTTACAAAGTGAATAAGCAGGGCAGAAAAAAACGAGTCTTTGCTGATGGCACCGAAATTTAGAAAGGCGTAACCAAAAGTAGTTTAGCAACAGAGCATTTGATGGCACGTTTAAGAGATTTATATAAGTCAAAGATAGTTACGGAGCTGACCAGCGAGTTCGGCTATAAGAATCCTATGGCCGTGCCGCGTATGGAAAAGGTCATCATCTCTATGGGTGTAGGAAGAGCAACGCAGGATAAGAAGTTTCTGGAACTGGCCAGGAATGACCTGATGATGATTGCCGGCCAGATGCCCGTCGCCTGTAAGGCCAAAAAGAGTGTCTCCAATTTCAAAGTGCGTGAAGGCACGGAGACCGGCTTAAAAGTTACTATTCGCGGCGTAAGAATGTACGAGTTTATGGACCGGCTCATTAATCTTGTCATCCCACGGGTAAGAGACTTTCGAGGCCTTAGCCCCAAAAGCTTTGACGGCAGGGGCAATTACTCAATGGGCTTGACTGAACAGAGCGTCTTTCCTGAAATAAACCCCGCAAAGATGGAGTTTCAGCAGGGTATGAACATAACATTCGTAACAACGGCAAATACTGACGCCGAAGCAAGAAAACTGCTTCAGCTCTTTGGTATGCCGTTCAAAAATACAGAAGCAATACAGACCGGAGCATAGAACACAAGGCAGAATACGAAAATCTGGAGCGTTTGGATGTCAACCAAAGCACTCGAAAACAAGGCAGAAAAAAAACAGAGATTCCGTGTCAGACAATATACGCGTTGTCAGCTTTGTGGAAGGTCCAAAGCTGTTTATCGAAAGTTCAAGATTTGCCGTATTTGCTTTAGAACCTTGGCCAACGAAGGGAAAATACCGGGAGTAAAAAAAGCCAGTTGGTAAATCAATGCAGTGCTTGAAGCGTAAATTAAAATACGAAATACGAGATACGAAACTATGAGTTTAAGTGACCCAATAGCTGATATGCTCACAAGAATTCGCAACGCCGCGCGAATAAACGCAGAGCAGGTGAACATCAAGGCCTCTAACATCTGCGAGGGCATAGCGGCTGTCTTGAAAAAGGAAGGCTACATCCTGGACTTTGACCGAATCGACGACGGCAATCAGGGAATACTCAGAATTGCTCTCAAGTATGACCAGGAAGGAAATTCTATCATTAACGAAATAACACGAACAAGCAAACCCGGCCGCAGAATCTATTTCTCCGTCGCCGAGCTGCCTCGCGTTTTAGGCGGTATGGGCATAGCGATTGTTTCCACAAGTAAAGGGGTGATGAGTGATAAGGACTGTCGCCAGGCGAACGTAGGCGGCGAAATACTTTGTACGGTTAGCTAAATGAGTCGTATTGGGAAAAAACCTGTTGTTATCCCTCAGGGCGTCAAGGTCGAGCAGAAAGGCCGGTGTATCAAGGTCACAGGCACTCTCGGCACGCTCCAGTTAGACTGTCATCCGCGAATAAAGGTCAAGATTGACACTGCCGAGGGAAAAATATTGGTCGAAAATGGAGACCCGCAGGACCGCCAGAATAGGCAGTTACACGGCACAATGCGCGCCTTGATTGCCAATATGGTCAGCGGTGTCAGCGAAGGTTTTGAGAAGAAAATGGAATTGTACGGCACCGGCTATAATGTCAAAGACCAGGGAGGAAAACTGGTTTTTCAGGCCGGCTTTTCCCATCCGGCGGCGCTGCCTATACCAAAAGGCATAAAAGTTAACATTGAGGTCACGGCAACCAGGGGAAATGACGTCCCGGCCAGGTTTACCCTTTCGGGAATAGACAAGTGTCTCCTGGGACAGTTCGCCGCCGATATTCGAAAAATAAGACCGCCCGAACCGTATAAAGGAAAGGGTATCCGCTATGCCGATGAACAGGTACGACGCAAGGCCGGCAAAGCATTTACTTCCGGAACAGTATAGTTGAGATTTTGTTTTTATGAAAACTGATAAGATAAGAAAAGCAACGCTGAGACGCAAATATCACGTGCGAAAAAAGGTTGTCGGGACGCCGGAACGGCCGCGACTGTCCGTGTTTCGCTCGAACAGGCATATTTACGCCCAGATTATAGATGATACTGCGGGAGCAACTCTTATCTCCGCAAGTACAAGGGCAAAGTCCCTGAAGGACCAATTGCCCAACGCGGGCGGCAAGAATGCCGCTCAAATGGTGGGCGAAGCGGTTGCAAAACAGGCCCTTAGTGTCGGCATTAAATGTGTTTGCTTTGACAGAAACCGCTACAAGTTTCACGGCAGGGTCGCCGCTCTTGCCGAAGCGGCGAGAAAAACCGGATTGGTTTTCTAACACGCAACGCGATACGCAGTGCGATATTGTTTGGAGAAAAAAATTGGCAGAAGAACCGGTTAATTCCGATGCAAGTAAGGACACCAAGCCGGACGAGGCGCCTCCGAAGCGGGCTTCTAACGGGCTGAAACTATCCGAACAGGAAGAAAAGCCGCTGGAAGACACGGTCGTGAAAGTGTTCCGCTGTTCCAAAGTCGTCAAAGGCGGTCGCAGGTTCAGCTTCGCGGCGTTGGTTGTGGTCGGCGACCGCGCAGGCACTGTAGGTGTTGGATATGGCAAGGCCAACGAGGTCCCGCTCGCCGTTGAGAAAGGTGTTAAGGATGCCAAGAAAGCCCTGCACAAGATAGCTCTGGTTGACCGGACTATTCCACACCGCGTGGACGGCAAATACAGGGCCACAAAGGTAGTACTGGTCCCTGCCAGCGCGGGCACCGGAGTTATCGCCGGCTCCAGTGCCAGAGCAGTGCTCGAATATGCCGGCGTCCAGGATGTTCTGACAAAGGTGTACGGCAGTACATCTGCCAAGAATGTTGTCAAGGCTACACTCGACGGACTGCGGAGATTACGTAGTAAGGAAATGGTCGAATCTCTTCGTGGAGTGACAATTACAGGATGACGATTGTCAGATTAACACTTGGGTGATTAAATGTTGAATCATGAAATAACTTCTATCGCAGGTAAAAGCAAAGCTCGCAGACGCATCGGCAGAGGTACCGGCAGCGGCAGGGGCAAAACCTGTGGCCGAGGCCACAAAGGCGCCGGCAGCAGGGCCGGCTCGGTTTCCATAACCCTCCATGAGGGAGGGCAAATGCCGCTGTTTCGCCGACTGCCAAAACGCGGCTTTAGCAATTATAAATTCGCAAAACGGTGCGAAATTGTAAACGTCTCGCAATTAGAAAGATTCGACGACGGCGCCGCTGTCGGTGTGGAGCAGCTATCAGACGCCGGCTTGATAAATGGGATTAAAAGCAAAGTAAAAATTCTCGGCAAAGGCGAATTGACGAAAAAGCTCCAGGTCACTGCCCATAAATTCAGCAAATCCGCAGAGCAGAAAATCGCGGCTTCCGGAGGCATAGCAAAAGTGGTTTAACGTCCTGTGTGACGCAAAAAAGTACAAAGTGGGAAACACCAAATAATGCTTGGAACAATATTTAACATTTTCAGAATCAAAGACCTGCGCAACAAGGTTCTGTTTACTTTAGCGCTGCTGATAATCTACAGGGTCGGTTTCCACATCCCCGTCCCGGGTTTCAGCCCGGAAAAAATCGCTAAATTCGCAGAAACAAAGGATACGGACAATCCTCTAAGCAGGGCCGCCGAGTATATGCAGATGTTCACCGGCGGACGGCTCGATAAAAGCAGCCTGTTTGGTCTGGGAATTATGCCCTATATTACCGCATCTATTATCCTGATGCTGCTGGGCGAGGTAATCCCCGCCTTGAAGAAGCTGCGACAGGAAGGCCAGACCGGCCACAAGAAGATACAGGAGTACACGCGCTATTTGGCCGTGCTGATATGTGTTATTCAGTCGTTGATGTATATGAAGATGTTGGGCGGCGGAGAGCTGCTCCATACTCCTGATTGGCGTTATCGGGCTATCTTATTTGGTGTTGTGGGTATGACGGCCGGCACCATCTTTCTGATGTGGCTCGGTGAGCAGATTGATGAGTACGGCATCGGCAACGGCATCAGTTTGATAATTATGGCCGGCATTATCTCCAGAATGCCTTGGGCGGTCTGGGAGCTTTGTAAAAATATTAACTTTACAGTAGGGGCCTCAGCCGGCGGCGACGTTGGCCTGGATAAGATACTGTTCCTCCTGGCGGCGTTTGTATTTGTTGTTGCCGGTGCGATTCTAATTACTCAGGGTCAGCGCCGAATACCGATTCAACAGGCCAAGCAGATGAGAGGGCGCCGGGTCTATGGCGGCCAGAGACATTACTTGCCGCTGCGGGTCAATCACGGTGGAGTGATGCCCATAATCTTCGCATCCGCTTTTATGATGTTTCCGCCGGTAATAATTGGCCAGTTGGCAGGCAGGTTCCCGAGGTCCGGAATTTTGCAAACGCTCACAGAAGCTTTCAACTACCAGAGCTATACTTACAATGTCCTGTATATGCTGTTGATTTTCCTGTTTGCTTATTTTTGGGTCACCGTGCAGTTTCAGCCCAAGGAAATGGCCAAGAACCTCCGCGACGCGGGAAGCTTCATCCCGGGACTTCGACCGGGACGCAGAACCGCTGATTATCTTGAAACGGTAATGACCAGAATCACTTTTTTTGGCGCTTCATTCCTGGCCATAATCGCCGTTGTGCCGTCACTGGTTAATGTATTGCTCGGAATTGATTGGCGGGTCGCAAACTTTCTGGGAGGCACGGGTCTCTTGATTGTTGTCAGTGTCTCACTGGACCTCGTTCAGAAAATAGAGGCAAACCTCCTGATGCGCAGCTATGATGGTTTCAGCGGGGCAGGCAGGATAAAAGGAGCTTATGGATGAGAATAGTTTTGTTGGGCGCCCCTGGTGCGGGTAAAGGAACCCAGTGTAAAAATCTTGTTGCCCAGTATGGTCTGTTGCATTTATCCAGCGGGGATATCCTGCGACGCCACAGGGCCAACGGCACCGAACTGGGCGAAAAGGCCCAAAGTTATATGGATTCAGGCGCTCTTGTACCTGACGAAATTATAATTGAGATGATGACCGAAGAGATAAAACAGGCCCCCGATAGCGGCTTCATACTCGACGGCTTCCCCAGAACCGTCAATCAGGCCGTCGAGCTTCAGAAAGCATTAGCCGGCACCGGCCGCAATATTGACGCTGTCTTGAACCTGAAAATAGATGACCGGATAGTGGTCGAGCGATTGACAGGCAGAAGAAGCTGTCCTCAATGTGGAGCCGTTTACCATATTAAAAACCTGAAACCGAAAGTCCAGGGTGTATGTGACCACGATGGTACCGAGCTTGTTCAACGCTCTGATGACAGCCCCGACGTAGTGGCCAATCGACTTGAAACTTACTACCGGCAAAGCGAACCGCTGGTGGAGTACTATAAAAATAACGGCACCGTCTTTGACTTCGATGCCGGCAGAGACCCTGACGAAGTGAAAGCTTCTGTTTTCGAGAAGCTCGATGCTCTCGTCAAAACGTGAAGCGTGAACCCGGTTCCGGAATACGAGATAAGAAACTAAATGGCTATAACTCTTCGCAGTCAAAGGGAAATTGGGCTGATACGTAAAGCAGGTGCTGTTGTAGCTGATGTTCTTTCAAAATTAAAGGAGATTGCAGAGCCGGGTGTTACCACCAAACAATTGGACGCCGTTGCTTCGCAGATGACAGCCGATGCCGGTGCACAGGCCTTGTTCAAGGGTGTGCGCAGCCCGCACGCTCGGGTCCTGTTTCCTGGCGCAATTTGCGCCTCGATAAACGAACAGGTCGTTCACGGGATACCATCAAAGGATGTTAAGCTTAGCAATGGCGACATCCTAAGCATTGATTTTGGCGTCAAACTTGACGGCTATTGTGCTGATGCCGCCGTTACGATTGCTATCGGCCAAATCTCGCATAACAGACGACGGCTGATGGACGCAACAAAGCACGTCCTCGATATAGCGATAGAAAAGTGTGCACCGGACGTAAGGTGGAGCCAGATGGCTGCAAAAATGCAGAAATACGCCGAAGCCGTCGGCTTCTCGGTCGTGAAAGACTTCGTGGGGCACGGAATCGGAAGAAAAATGCACGAAGAGCCGAGAGTGCCGAACTTTGTCAACGATGAGTTGCGGGCTAATGACTTTGTCCTGGAAAAAGGTATGATTTTGGCGGTTGAGCCGATGATTAACGCCGGAACCAGTGTCGTCAGAACGCTGGACAACGGATGGACTGTGGTAACAGCAGACGGAAAATGTTCGGCTCATTTTGAACATACGATTGCAATAGTGGATAATGGTTGTGAGGTATTGACTGAAAAAAAGCAGTGAATCGGCGATTAGTGAAGTGTATCACAGACCGCAAGCTGGACACGAAAAATGGTCAAAAAGGACTCAATAAGATTGCAAGCCAAAGTGACTGATGCTTTGCCGAATGCAATGTTTAGAGTGGAATTAGAGAACGGCCACAAAATTTTGGCGCACGTCTCGGGCAAGATGCGAATGCATTTTATTCGAATCCTGCCGGGTGATTCGGTCACGGTTGAAATGTCGCCCTATGACTTAAACAGAGGACGAATAGTTCTTCGCAATTAGTCGCAGCCCGGCACTGTGAAACAGAAACCTTTTCGCTGCAAACGACAGATGCCAAAGTAGATATGAAAAATGAAAGTTAGAAGTTCTGTAAAACGTATTTGTGAGAATTGCAAGATTGTCCGTCGCAAAGGTGTTGTGCGCGTGATTTGTACAAATCCAAGACATAAACAGCGCCAGGGCTGATAGATAAACGACGAATGATAATCGATGATTAATAGTCAATTAAAAGAGGTGTTTATATGCCCCGTATAGTCGGTGTCGATATTCCCAATGACAAATCGATATGGATCTCGCTGACCTACATTGCTGGTATAGGCAAATATACCTCGGAACAGATACTGAAAGAGGCCAGAATCGAAAAAAGCACAAAGGCCGGAAAACTCAGTGAAGACGAGCTTAGCAGGATAACACAGATTATCGACCGCAACTATATCGTCGGAGGTCAGCTTCGCCGACAGGTCGCTCAGAATATCGCCCGCTTAAGGGACATACAATGTTACAGGGGCATTCGCCACAGAAGGGGTTTGCCTGTGCGGGGCCAGTGTACGCAAAGCAATGCACGTACCCGCAAAGGGCCCAGAAAAACAGTCGCTGGAAAGAAGGGTATAAAGGAAAAACGATAAAAGTTAATTACGCCGGCAGAAAAATTGCTTTCGCGATGCGTGACCATAATATCGACTAAGCAAACACGCAACCCAACCGGCATGATACGGGAAGAATAATGGCGAAAAGTTCAAAACGAAAAGGAAAAGTTAGAAGAAATGTTGTCCGGGCCGTCGTGTACATAAAGGCGACGTTCAACAACACCCTGATAACAATTACCGACCTGGATGGCGACACGATTTGTTCGAGTTCGGCCGGCTGTGTCGGCTTCAAGGGCTCACGCAAAAGCACGCCCTTTGCCGCTCAGCAGGCTGCCCAGCGAGCCGCCACCGCTGCTATGCGCAACGGCGTCCGCGAGGTTGAAATCAGGGTCAAGGGCCCCGGTTCGGGGCGGGAATCCGCTATCTCGGCCATCCAGGCGGCGGGCCTGCGAATAGCTTCCATTGAAGATGTTACTCCGCTGCCTCACAACGGCTGTAGGCCGCCCAAGAGAAGAAGAGTGTAAAACGCCAATACCAAAATATTTTTGGGAGATAAACAGAAAAGATGGGACGTTACCTGGGTTCATCTTGTAAACACTGCCGACGCGAAAGTGTCAAGCTGATGCTCAAAGGCATCAGATGTGAAACCGCAAAGTGTCCGGTAGAAAAGAAACATCGCAATCTCACGCCAGGCATGCACGGCTGGCGAAGAGGCAGGAACAGTGAATATGCTGTTCGCCTGCGCGAAAAGCAAAAGGTAAAGAGATACTACGGATTGCTCGAACGACAGTTTATGAGGTACTTCCACGAGGCCGAACGCATAAGAGGAAATACCGGC
>Ga0114919_10004551_pt1 | contig 11128 bp, 8 predicted proteins | sample BlataG_FD_88682 | JGI IMG/M metagenome (GOLD analysis project Ga0114919, IMG submission 88682) | Deep subsurface microbial communities from Black Sea to uncover new lineages of life (NeLLi) - Black_00105 metaG | ecosystem: Environmental > Aquatic > Marine > Oceanic > Sediment | place: Atlantic...
ATCAAATAATTAAGAAAAGTAAAATAATAACTTTATGATATTAAGAATTATTTAGAAATAATATTAATATTTGGTTCTTTAGATTTTGTGAATTGTTGGGATAGGTTTTTAAGATGGATTGATTGTTTATAAAAGTCTGGTAAATCTTCAATTTGTACATGATCAGATTTTATGTTTGTATAGATAGATTCGATTTCGTGTAAAATATTATAAATATTTAGATTATGATTATCTTGGGTTTTATTTAAAATAGTAGGATCTGTATGATTATTTTGTAAAAAATGAAATTTATTTTTTTGTTTTTCGATTTCTTTTTTAGTAGAATTGCAATCATCAATAGTGTTTTTATATAAATCAATTTTGGTTTGGAGATCAGATTCGGTTTGTATTTGTTTTATAAGTTGTTCTATATTATTTAGTTTTTGTTTGATAGACATAATTAATTAATTTATTTTTTTTTTAAATAAATTTTTTTTATTAATAGATATTAAAAATGAAAATATATACCTATTATTTTTGGATTATATTTTTTTTTATAATATTATTTGTGTTAGTAGGTTGTAAAAGAAATGTATCTGAAAACTTAGAAAATTTTGAGTCTTATAATTGTGATGATTGTTATAATATTTGGATGTATTGGGAGAATTTGAATAATAAAAAAAAAGCACCTTTTTTGGATTTATGTTTTGAGACAGTAAAATATCATTGTAATAAAAAATTTAAAATAAATTTATTGAATGAAGTAAGCATTCATGATTTTTTGAAGGATCTAAGACCTGAATTAGATGATTTATTAACTATACAACAGAAAGTTGATTATTATAGATACAGATTATTATATGAATATGGAGGAATTTGGATAGATGCTGATATAATAATATTAAAAGATTTGAGTGCATTAATTGGGAAGTTAAAAAACTATGATTTTGTTGGTTTTGGATGTCATTACAAGGATAAAAAAAAATGTTTGCAAAGTGGATATCCTTATCCTGCGAATTGGGTGATGGCGTCACGAAAAGGAGGAAAGTTGATGTTAAGATGTTCTGAAGGATGTGATGATGAAATATCAAAAGGCGAGAATTTAATGAAAAAGTATCATATATTAGGTAGAGAATTAGTTTGGAAAAATATTAAATTTTTATTAAAAAATGATAAGAGTTGGTCATATTATCATTATGGGTCTAAATGTGTTGAGAGAGATAGTAATAATAAAAAATTTTATAATCATCGAACAATATCTAATGAGGAAATAGATGAAGAATGTAAAGATAAATTTTTATTTTTCCCGATATATAATTCGGCACCAGGATTTCCTTTATGGTTTACAAAAATGTCTAAAGAAGAGTTAATAAAAAAAGATTTATTGATTTCAAAATTGTTTAGAAAAAGTTTGGGTTATAATATGAATAAAAATAAAAGAAAAGATAAACTATTTAATAAATATTATATTATAAATTTGACTGAAACAAAAGAAGGAAGAAGAAGGTTAAAAGTATTAAAAAACCATGATTATTTGAAAGATAAAATATCAATAATAAAAGGTGTATATGGAAGAAATGTTGATAAAAGAAAGATACAAGATAAGGTTAAATTAAGTTGGGATTATGGCAGTTGGTTGAAAAAGAAATCAAAAATGGTAAAAATGTCTGATGGTGAAATTGGAGTAGCATTAAGTCATTATAAAATTTGGAAAAATGTTATAGACCAAAAGGATGATATGGTAATGGTTTTAGAAGATGATGCAATCGATTTTGCGAGTGATTTTGATGAGAAGATGGATATTATAATGAAGGAGGTTCCTAATGATTGGGATATTATATTAATTGGTTTTTACTTGAATCAAGGGAATGATAGTTATAGAATAAATGATTATATATACAGAGTAAATAATTTTGTTTTATTACATTGTTATGTAATTAATGAGAAAGGATGTAAAAAACTTTTAGATTCTATGCCTATTGATAGTCCGGTAGATACATGGATATCATCAATATCGAATAAGGTGAATATATATAGACATAATTTTTTGAGAAATCGATGGTCAAATAAGCCATCTAGTAGATTAGTGCGTCAAAGAAATGATCAGAAACAGATAATTAATACAAATAATGTCCCAAAGGGTAAAGGATTAATGATTGATTCAATTAGGACAATAATGATATAAATTTATGTTTCTTTGTTTTGTAAATGTATTTGAGATATTTTAAATAATATTAATATGATAAATGATTAAAAACAGGAATCAATAAATTTATTGTTATGAATAGATAAATGTTTTAGAAGATCATGAATAAATATTTTGGTTTCAATATCAAAAAATTTGATAAGATCACTATAAGATGTTTTATTTTTTTCTAGCCAGGAATCAAAGTCGCAATAAACTCTGGTTTGTTTTGTGAGATTATTGACATGTACGAAAGCGATCATAACAAATTGGAATGGGATGGATATCATTTGTTCTTGTCGTTGATGTTGAAAATATTTATATTCGGCGAATAGATCTTGGTCATTGAATGGTCGTTGTTTCCAAAAACTTTTTTTGAATGCAAGAGTGGCTTCTGCTAAATATCGCGAGCCATCAGTAGCGAATGTGGATTGGTTATTGATAAGATTATAGCTGCCAACACCTTTGCATCCGACACAAGATTTATTTTTATATTTGAGTAAGATTTTAATTCTGGAGATAAGGTTTTCGGGTGTATAATAATCATCATCATCCATAAATGCGATGTAATCATATTTCGCTTTTTGAACGCAATAATTTCTTTTTTCGCCGATTGGTAATCTATTCGGTAGATTAAGTTTTATATAATTAATATTACTATCATTGGGAAGAATATCGGATAAATCTTCATCTCCATCATCGACAATGAGCCATTCAATTTTATTTTTGGGATAGATAATGGATTGGTAGTTTCTAATAGGGAGTGAAAACATTTTCCGGCGATTTCCGGTTGGAGTAATGAGAGTTACGAAGGGGAGTTGATCATCATTAATATTAATCATTTTTAGAATAAGATTATTTTCTTCATTATGTATGGTTTCCGCATCTTGAATATCTTGAGGTTTATAGAATTGTAATTTTTTATTTTTTCTATTTTTTTTATTTTTTTTTTTAGTTTTTATATTTTGTGTGTGTGTTGAGATAGTGCGTTTGGTTAATAAATTTGTGTCTATATAGTTAAGATAATCAATTTTTTTGAATGTTTGATAGCCGATTTGTGAAATTAGATTTCGTTTATTTATTTTATCTGGATGGCTCCATTCTAAGCATAAATCGGGAATAGTATTTTTATTTGAGAAGATGAGAGAATTTTTGAATAATTGATCTGTGGTTTCATCTCTGCTTGTTTCGGAGATAACAAAGCATTTATTTGCGAATAAATAGGAAAGTCTATGAGTTTCCAAAATAGCATTTTCAAAATAATGAATATTTAGAATAATTTTTGAGGATAATATTTTCATCAATCTATCATTATCATATAGATCATTATAAACTTCTATATGGAGACCTTTATTTTTAATTTTTTGGATAATATTTTTTCTCCTTTGATTAAGAGAGCCTAGAAATAGAACATCAATATTTTTTTGAATAGGATTTTGAATATTATTTAATTGAGTTAGATAGGGTGAATAGGATATTGGGAAATATTTTATTTTAATATCTTTAATTTTTTCTAAAAATTTAATATTTTCGTGAGAGTAATCCCAGACTTGTTTAGCTTTTTGTAAAATGGAAATATATTTGCGATTGAAGGTTTTATAATCATTATTAATAAAATTATTTTGATGATCAAAATAACCTACACCGGATTGTTCTAGTTGTATAATAATATAATTTTTTGGAAATTTTTCGATTACATGATGAGCGCCATAGATAATATATGTATTATCAGTGTGGTAATCAAATGATTGTGTAATTTTGGATAAATAACCTGCATTAGATAAAGATTCGTTTAATGCCATAGCGTTATCTTTAAATACGATATGTTTAACATATATATATAACATTTGAATATAAGATAAAATATAGATGAATCTTTAAATTTATTTAGTAGGATAATTAAATAATTTGTGAATTATAGATTTTTTGATATAATTTTTTGTATTTATTTTTGTTTTTGGTTGTATAAGCTTTTTTATATTCATTAGTTTTTTCGATTTTGTTTAGTTTTATGATTTTTTCAAGATCGGAGATATCCATGTTGAATGCTAATAATCTATATATAGCTTTTTGTTGAAGATTTTCTGAATTTTTATTAAATATTTCTTTTAAAATAATTTCATTTGCGTAAAGAACATATTTTTTATCGATTTGGAGTTTATTTTTGATAGCAATAAAATTTTTTTGGTTTCCATATTGAAGTGCAGATTTGCTTAACAAAGATGTAAAGACAGGTTCATGTTTAATACATATATTTTTGTTCATATTATTAATAATTTTGGAAGGAAGAGCGCATTTAATGACACCATTATATTCTTGTAGACCCCAATATTGGTTATTATAGATATATTTGTCAATAATATCACCGATAGATAGATTATGTATGATTTGGTAAATATTTTCTAATTTATCTTTATCTTTATTTTTGCGATCGAGTTGTATTGTTTTAATAAAATTTTCGTGAAGCATCATAGCCATGAGGCTTTTATCTGATTCATATAGAAGCATAGTATCTTGAAATGTTTTATAATTATTTAATAATTTGTTAGTAGATTCAAATAATCCAATATCTAAGTTTTTTTTTGAGAAACTTAAATATAATTTTTGTATATTTTCTGTAGTAATAATTTTATTTTGTATAGTATTGTAAGCATCTTGTAAAAGAAAGGTAAGACGTCGAACATCATTTTGACTAAATTTTGTTATAAGTTGTAATGCATCTAGTTCAATATTCATTTTTTCATTTTTGACAATATGTTTAGCGATTTTCATAAGATCATTTTCACTAGGTTTTTTGAAATGTACTTCTAGACATATTTTTTTTAGGTCAGATAATTTTTTTTCGGTATTATTATTACAAATACAGATAATGGGATTAATATATTTTTTTTCGATTTTTTTTTTTCTTCTTTGACCTTTTGTAGGGTTGATAATGTTAACAAGTTCTGAGACACCACCACGATCACCACTACTCATACCATCCACTTCATCCATAATGATTCCTATTGGACGAATAGTTGAATCCTTCATCAGGGAGACATTTAGAGTATTAAGAGATTTAATTAGATTATCTCTGACTGATTTTTGGCTTCTAACATCACTTGCATTAAATTCAATAATTTCGTAATTAAATTTTTTTAAAATGAGATGTGCGATGGTAGTTTTACCGATACCTGGGGCTCCATAAATAAATAGGGCGCGCTTAACATTATCTTTTTTTTCTTTAAAATCAATAATCCAATTATTAATAATTTCTATATTTTTAGAATTGCCTACCATTTCTTCAATATTTTTGGGTTTATATTTATCGGACCATAGATAAATTTCATTATTTTGTATTAATGTGGATGGTTTATTATCATTTGGATGATTTGTATTGTTTTTGGTATTAATATATTTATCCATAAATTAATTAAATTAAATATATTAATATTTGTTTATATAATTTTTATTAAAAAAAAAATTATTAAAAAAATTATGCGCAAAGATGACTAATACCTTCCCAAGGAACTTGGCAGGCTTGTGACCATCTACATTTAGCCATATTTCCTTGGTAACCTGAAAATGCGCCACCTGAGAAATCCATAGTGCTTATTTGTTGTCCTGGATTATTAGGGTCATCAATTTTGCCTGGATTTCCAATAAAGCTGCAATTGGGGACACCGACTTTAAATGGATTTGCACAAACACCTTTTCCTTGGTTGACCCAATAGTCTGGGCATGCAGCAGCTCCATAAGGGGGCCAGGTTTCATTATCGCGTTCATCTTTATTAGTTCTCCAAGTATTAAATAGATATAAGATAAGTATAATTACAAGAATGATTGCGAGAATTAATGCAATTGGATGAAGTCTTCCACCAGATTGAATGATTTTTTTATTCATTATATATAATATAAATATTTTAAAATTTTTTCTATTAATGAAAAATAAATTAATTTAATATATTTAATATAATTCTTTAGATTAAAAAAAAATTTAAAAGGTTGTGATTATCTTAATATCTGAATATTTTAAATTATTCAACACCAGTCCAGCTTGGGTCCATAGATGGAGGAGGGGGTGGAGGGAAGAAATTATTTAGAACAAGAGTTTTAGTACCGGCGCTGCTTAAACTTTTGGGTCTTGGAATTTGTTTTGGGAGAGTACTTACATTTTGTTTATAGGCGAGATATTGTTGAATTTCAGATAAAATATGTGGGATGGAGTAATCTAAAACCATATTATTAAGTTTTTTTACTTGTTCATTTAAACTATAGGGAAGATTTCTTGAATATTGAAGATAAATAGATCTCATAATAATTTCTAATTGTAGATCTGATTGTCTTCCAATAATATGTTTTTTGCCAGATTGTAGATAAACATTTCGTCTTAGTAAATTTTGGATAATATTTATATTTTCTTTTGAAAAAAAGAGACAACTAAGTGGGCTTTTACCTAGGACTCCTTTTAAAGCTTCATCATTATAGATATTAGTTCCAGTATTATTTTGTTGAAATAATGGAAATTGTGGTTCACTTTTGGTATCCATGATATCAACTCTACCATTATAGTTATTTTGGATAATATTATTATTTGTAGATAACTCACCTAATTGAGTTATATCAGCTGTTATTGATGTATTTGGAACTTCCTGAAATTCATGATTTGTTGTAAAATTTTCATTTGACTGATTATATTTAAATTTTTTATTGAACATATAAATATGAATATATATAATTAGTAGATAATAATTTTTTAGATTTTACTTTTTAATAATATTTCCATGTTTAAATAATTTTATTTAAATTACCTATTTCACTTTTTATATCAAATACAAAAACATTTTGCGAATTCAGTGATACTATTTTTGTTTTATTTTTTATATCTAAACCTGGATCTCGAACACCTGTAGGAAAACTAAGTGGTCCTCCATTAAATAAAACATTTTTTATAATATTTATAGCTAATAAATTAATAAATCCATTAAAAAATATATTTCCATCATTACTATTTTTATCAAAACCTAAAAGTTTAGGTAGTTCAATGATACCTTCATTTAGACCTGTAAATTGTTTAAAATCTTCATCATTCCATATTTTATCTTTATTTAGAAGATCATTAAAAAATTTCTGTGATACAATTCCAGAACCCAATGGATAATATCTACCTAATTGTGAAACCAATACACTTGGTACAGGAATAATGATAGTATTGCAAAGACCAAATGAATTAGCCCCTCTAATATATTTGCAGCAGGGTTTGCACATATTATTTTCATTTCCTTTAATAGTACCATTACAATAACTATTTTGATAATCTGGATATTTATTTAAAACCTCGACTTGATCAGATTTTTCATCCACGGATGGAATATTTTGTGGGAGTGTTGGGATTGGTTTAGTCCTACATGTAATACAATTAATTTTGAATTTATTACTAACTGGATTTTGTTGAATAATATTACTAAAACCGAAATCAAGGCACATATTACCACACCTAACTTTAAAATCGTTTATTTCGGTACAGGTTAATAAACATGTATTGATGTTCAATTCGAGACTCAGATTATTGGAGAAGAAGGTAAAAACTTGATTTATAATTTTATTTAGGTTTGCTAAATCGATATCGGCATTAATATTGTTGATTTTGTAATTATAAAAAAGTAAAACGACTTCAAAAAATTTTTCAAATGACTTTACAATTGTATACCATGCATAGAATATATCTTTATATTCTTCCAAATCTAAATTAGATAATTGTACAATATTGTTACGAATTAATTGTTGTATGATATTTTCTTCAGAAAATAGAAATTGAAATGAATTTTGAATGATGGAGTTTTGATCAAAAAATAAAATTGGTTTGAATATTGTATCATTAAATAATATAATATATGTACGAATATCATTTATAATATCGGGTATATTATCTAAATTTTCATTATTAGAAATAATTTCACCTATAGATGTAAAAAAAGTATTAAAATTTAATGTCAATAATTCAAATTGATCGGAAAAAAATTCAGAACCGCCATCAATGTTATTTAAAAAAACTTGATTATCACGAGCGAGATCCTTTAATTCTATTAAATTTTTTTTTATTAGATCTAGATAGATATTTAAACCTTCTACTGTATAGTTAATGCCTAAATTTAAAAATTCGTCTGTATTAACTTCATTAATATTGTTTTGAGATCGTTCATTTAAAATATTAGTAAAACTATATTTTTGTAAAAATACTAATTCATCACTATTCGAACATGATTTATCTATACATTTTTTACAGTTGCAGGAAGATGAATCAAAATTAATATTAGATAAACCTTCTTTATTACAGAAATATGCACTTGTACCTAAAATAGCTGTATTATTATAAGTCGGTATAATAGCATTTTTAAAATTATCTCTAATAAATGTATTGTAATTTGGACAAATAGCTTGATTATATATAGATGATTGATCAGAAGAGATCTGACTTCCCCTAACTGGACAACCTTGTGGTCTTTGAGAATCGTAAAATGATTCAAGAGTAAATCTAAAAGGTCCATCATTATCACCAAATGCAGAAGCAGTTAATTGTTGACACATTCCTGCAAAAAAATTTGTATTTTTTGTTGCAATTCCGTTTTCATCAGCTGTTCCTATAATATCTGGACAACTACATGGGGATGTTTTATTATTAGTTCCTATTACATTACAATAAGGTATTTTTTCATTGGGTAAGCCAAAATATTTTATTTTGATATAATTATTATAAAGTTCGTAACAATTTCGTAATCTATTAGTTTTATTTGATATTTTTTCTCTTTCGATAAATGTAAAATTTTTTAAATTGTTATTTGTAAGATTAGGCAAAATTTCTGAGTAAATAGGAGGATCTTGAATATATCCAACATCAATAATAGGACAATTTGATTTTAAATAATCATTTATTTGATTAAGGAGTCTAGCTATTTGATTTTTTAACACCATTTTTGCTTGTCGTTTAATATTTTGAGCCTCTGGATCAGAATTTGGAAAAATTGGATTTGGTCCTTCATATTCTTGGAGAAAAAAATTAGGTATATAATGTTCAAATTCTTTCCATAATGTTCGATTGCCTCCTATTTCATCGGTGATTGGATTATAAAAAATATTGTTTATTTCTGTCGCATAATTAATTAATTTTATACTAGAACCTGGAGGATAAACATCAGGTCTAAAAAAATCTTCAGTTGTTATTGCAAAACATAATATATTACCTAAATTTTTTGGTCCCTTTGGACAATCATAAATATTACTATGATTCAAAAAGGCTGATGGTTGAGGAACTCCTGTTGATTTAGCTTTTCTGGTCCAAATTGATGCACTTGGTTCTTGTTTTAAATTGAACATAGTAATTTGTGCAACTACTTGGGTATCAGATAATATACTTTTTCTAAAATCATTACTATCATACGACGAAGATGAATAATTAACATTTTGGCTCCCTGATCTACTTCCATTATATTCCAATGCTGGTAATAAATAATTGAAAGTGGGAGGGAGAATAATTTGGAGTGTTAAAATATTTAAATTATTAGTAGGTGGATTATAAATATATGGATTATCTATGATCGGAACAAATGTAATATATGAAAATTTATTTAATAATAAATTATCATTTTGACCTTTTTCTCGCACCATAACAATAAATGATTCGCGTATATCGGATGAGGTTGAATATATATTTTCATTCAATTCAGGAATTTTTACGTATAAGTATGGTACATTTTTTAATATTTCACCATAAAGTGTTATATCATATGGAAATGTACCAATGAAATTTGGTAATATAAGTTTTTTTAATTGAATTGACTTAATATTATTAAATTTATTTGGTATAAATGCGAATCCTGATTCACCAGATTCATAAAGAATATTATAACCAATTAAATTTCCTCTTGGCTTAGATGGATTATAAATTTCATACCCTCCAGCTGATTTGAGTTGGGCAGATATTTCATTAAATGCACCAAAATATAAATTATTTAAAAGATCATCTCTTTGCTTTAATAAATTAATATTTCTATAAAATCCTTGAACACCTAATTTTTTTTGTCTTTGTGTTTGAAGAAAAAATTCTGAATTTTCATAAATTGGATATTTTTTAGTAAATGTACTATCTGAAGGAGCAAATTTAACTTGAAAATTAAAAGCAGATTGATTATTAAAATTAAGATCTCTATCTAAACTATTTACAATAATTGTACTATTTTTATAAATAATATTATTTGCCTTGTAATTTGGTTCCTTGGGTTCAAGAATTGTATTTGCTTTTAATTGATAATTTGTCTGTCTATATGAATTTTGTTCTACATTAAATTCATCGGATGATTCCGAATTTGTTTCAAAATCACCTCTAGAAGATAGTGAATTATTTATATTTGTTGTATTTGGGATATTTTGAAAACGATCATCAAAATCTCTGCGATTATCTATATAATTATTATAATCATTTTGACTTAATTGCGAATTAAAAATATTATTTGGAATATTTTCAGTATTTCTAATATAAAATTGATTATTAAGATTTGGATCTCCTGACATACAAATATATAGAAATATATGCTTAAATACTTTAATTATATTTTAAATACTATAAAAAAAAATTCTAAATAAATAATAATATGAAATCCAAAAATTCTATAAAAAAAAATATAAAGACGCACAAAAAAAAAAAAAATAATAAAAAATTTGGTGGAATTTAAAATACAAATCTTACTCCAACACAATATAAAATGTGTGCGATCGAAGATGGCGGAATATGTACTCCCGACTCTGATTGGTCCGAAACTGTTGGTGATCCAATAGGTGCTTCTACTCAATTAATGGCAGATTCCACTGGACCTGGAACTGGAGGAAAAAAAAAAAAAAAAAACAAAAAAAAAAAAAATTAAAATGGGGAAAAAAATTTTAAAAGAGAGAAAAAAATTTTTTATGCAGGGGTTTTAGATAAAGAAAAAA
>Ga0114919_10004553_pt1 | contig 11126 bp, 7 predicted proteins | sample BlataG_FD_88682 | JGI IMG/M metagenome (GOLD analysis project Ga0114919, IMG submission 88682) | Deep subsurface microbial communities from Black Sea to uncover new lineages of life (NeLLi) - Black_00105 metaG | ecosystem: Environmental > Aquatic > Marine > Oceanic > Sediment | place: Atlantic...
GTAATGTTGAATGTAGCTGACTCACCTTCGTTGGTATATACTTCAGTTTCAATGGGATACCAATCGGTTATGTCAGGTGCTCCTGGTGGTACCAATGGCGATTCAAGCGTGACTTGCCTCACTCGCTCGTTATCGTCCGAATCTACATCGTCAGGTATGCTTGCGTTTACGGTAATGTTATAATTGTCAGGTGTGAGTCCGGAAGTGTCCCATGTATCCTTATAAGTCTTAGATTTTCCAATATTCAGCGAATAACTATGTGTTCCAACAGTCTCTTCCCAGCTTTCATTGAAAGCTTTCACCGTTACGGCTATTGAGGTTTCGTTGAAATCGCCCTCATTTACGAGCTTATATCGAATATTGTAAGTCTTACCTATTGTCAGGTTTTCTCCTGGTCCTACTACCTTTCCATCATCTGTTATTTTTATCCCTTTTACGGCTCCCGAGTAGTCTGTTGATACGTTTATGTCATGTACCATTACCATTGCCGCAAGTGTAATATTGAAATTGAAGAGTCCGCCATCGTTTATCTCTTGCTGAGCTATCGTTTGGTTTGTAACATTTAGCTGACTCCCATCAGGGCTTTTGACATCAAATTGCAATGTCTCATTTGCGACTATGTCAAGACTATGGTTAAGCATGAGCTGGTAGTAATTAGAATTTTCCGCTCTCTTTGCCTGCCATTCCTTACTGATGTTCAGGTTTGTGATGTTAACTGCTGGATTATCGCATTCGCTTCCGTCTTCTTTAAAAACGTATCCATATACTATGAATGGGCTTGAGGGTTGTGAGTCTATGATTTCTACGGTTTCATTGTTGATAGTGACATTTAGAATTTGCTGAGCAGCAGGATCGCTTAATATAACACCATCCAAATCGCTCAAGCGAAGCTCAGTTATTCCTGAATTTCCCCTCACCTTAAAACCAACCGTTGCTAACACATTTGGATTACTCACTCCAGCAGTAGTGCCTATCCTCGCCTCGGCATATTCGACTTTGCCAAGAGGATTTTCGATTCTGTTTATGTAAGGATTTGTGCTCTCACCGTCTTGACTGAGAAATGGACCCATATTTTGACTTTGTGCTGCCAACAAAATATTATCGAAGTAAAGGGTGTAACTAGCCCCAAATACCTCATTTTCTACTGGGTCCACTGTAATATTCACGGTGAACTCCTCTCCTGGTGCGACTTCGATATGCGATGGTTCAACGCTTATCGTTGCTGCCAGTGCGGTCTGAGAAATACCTATTAGGCAAACGATTATTATAGCTGCAATTGCATGTTTCATTTTTTTCTTTTTCACCTCCTTTTTGTTTGGGTATTTATATAGCGCCCCTCCTCGGCGCTTTTTTTCTTTTCTAAAGAAAAAGTGTTTTTCAGCCCCTCCATGGACTTGCACCATGTTTTTTTCTTATAGAGGGGCATTTTTCTTCAAAAACAATTTAATAGCCACAATCCAGTCGTTATATTTCTTGCCGTTTGCGTCTATGAATTCGGTGCATTTTATTTTTCCTCCTATGGCATCAAACTCTGGCGTATGTATGATTTGCGGATAAGAGCCCGTTTTTATCGTGTAGTTGTATTCTACACCTGGTTCAAGCGTGAGAGTTGTGTTGAAAGTAAGGTTATGCCACTCGCCTGCGTATCCACTCCAGATTGCGTATGCATCCTCACCGTCCCCCCATATCCGCACATATTCCGTATGCCCGCCGGTTCCAGGGCATGCATAAGTGTATATTTTATTTGCTTCTATCAGCCCGTCAGGTATTATTGTTCCGTTGTGCACACCCATTATGCTCGGGTATGGATTGTTTGGCGCTTCGGTATCAAAGATACCAGATTCTGCTTCAAGTGTGATGTTGAAGTTGGGGAGCCCGCCGTTATTAATATCATTTTGAGTTATTGCGCAGTTTGTAACATTTGACAGTTTTCCATCCGGGCTTGTAACGTTAAACTGCAATGTCTCGCCTGCAACTATGTCCGTGCAAGGTGTAAGCACGAGCTGATAGTAGTTATAATTAGCATATGTCTCAGCTTTACATTCTTTGCTTGTGTTCAGACTTGTGTTCAGGTTAGTTATGTTAACCTTGGGATTATTGCATTCGGTGTCATTTCTGTAATAAACATATCCAAATATCAAGAATGAGCTGGATGGCTGTGCGATTTCTACACTTCCATTGTTAACCTTGGTCAGGATAGGAATTGCACCGGGGTCGCTTAAAATAACGCCGTCCAGATCGCTCAGACAAAGCTCACTTACTCCATGCTCCGCAATTGCTTCAAAGGTAATCGTTGCAAGTACACCAGGGGTGGTCACACCATAATCTACTTCTTTTCTGGTTACACCATACTTGACCTCACCGAGTGTGTTATTAGTCTCGTTTACCAATTCCATTGTATTTACGCCATCCTGGCTGAGAAAAGGACCTTCAGTCTGGCTAATTGCTTTCAACAGCGTATTGTCGAAATAAAGAGTATAGCTACCCGCAAATACATCGTTCTCTTCTGGATAAACTGTAATATTAACTGTGAATATCTCACCATGTGAGACTTTTTGACATGATGGCTCAACACTCACTACCGGACTTGCTTGTGATTCACTCGCCGTCAGTACGGCAAAGCCAATTTGTGCAAAAATAAATAGAGCTATGATACCAATCGCTGTGGTCAAAACTTTTTTCATTTTTTTATCTATCACCTCCTTCTTTTCTTTTTAATATCAAATACGCTGTCACGAGCAATCCTGCTATTACAAAGACAGCCTCAAATCCTGGTAGTCCCTTATTCTCTCCTGACAGAGGCATTGAGGCAGTTGATGTCGGTGACATGGTTATGGTTGGAGATGGTGATGGAGATTGCGACGGCACAGGGTTTATCGTGGGAGTCTGCATTGGCGTTACAGGTTCTTCTCCATTGCTGTTGCGATTGTCCTCTCCAGAAGATAAGGGAGTTGATGTCGGTGTTGGCGTTACAGATGCGTCTCCATTGCCATTATCCCCGCTTCCCGAAGAAGTGGGTGTTGGTGTTGGACTCGGTGTAGGCGTTGTTGTTCCTATATCACATGTTCCATCATTGACCGAAACATCTATTTGCTCACCAACCGGATTGCTTAATACCACATAACTCAGACTTAGACTGCTCGTTCCGGGTTTTATTGCCTTAAAGGTAATCGTTGCAAGTACACCCGAAGTGGTTACGCCATAATCAACTTCTTTTCTGAGTTCACTGTACTCTGCCTTACCGTTGATGATTGCGTTTGTCATTATCATTGTTGATACGCCGTCCTGACTTAGAAACGTTCCTTTTGTTTGCGATGTGGCATTGAGCAAATCAGGGTCAAAATATAAATCATATTGAACACCCCCTATCTCAACGCCATCCGGATCTACAGTTATGTTCACCGTGAACTCCTCTCCTGGTGAAACATTTAGATCTGATGGTTTAACACTTATCATCGCTCCTGGAATTGCAAGGCTCGTTTGTATGAAGGAAGAAATAAATAGGAGAGCAATTGCAATCGCTGTGACAATAGCTTTTTTCATTTATTTATTACCTTCTCCTTTTTCTTTTTATGACGAGATATGATATTACAAGTAATCCCGTTATTGCGATGACAACTTCAAACCCTCCTGCTGCCGGAGTTGGTGTTGAGGTGGGTGTGGGTGTGGGTGTAGGAAGAGGAGTTACGGTTATTGTCGGTGTGGGTGTAACCAATGAGGTTACGGGGAAATACATCTTCCACTCTTCTATTCCACCAAGCATGTTATAAACGTGTTCAAAGCCATTTTGGACAAGTGTTTTACTTGCTGTGCTACTTCTGCCGCCGGTTTTACAATAAACAATGATATTTTTAGATTTATCTAACTCGCCAATTCGTGATTCTAATTCCGCTAAAGGGATGTTGATAGCATCTGGTATGTGTCGCGCTTTATATTTCCCTTCTGTTCTGATATCCAGCAGAATAATTCCTTCTGGCTCTTCCTCCAGCATTTGGTGTGCTTCCTCAACGGTGATACCACTAACAGCAGGCTCACCTGTAACTCCTCCTACGGTGCATGTTCCACTGTTAATTTCAGTTTCAATCTCGTTCATATTTGGGTCACTTAATATCACATCACCCAATTTCAAATCGCTCCTTCCTGATGTCCCGATTACCTCAAAGCTAATAGAAGCTAATACACCAGAATTTGTTATGCCACTCTCAGCAGTTCGTGTCTCGCCATATTCAATCTTGCCATTACTATTATTGAGTTCATTTATCACTTCAATTGTATCTGTACCATCCTGACTCAGAAAAGTTCCTCGGGTTTGTGAAGTTGCGTTGAGCAAATTATTGTCGAAATATAAATCGTACTGAACAGCGTATATCTCCTCGCCTTTTGGGTCCACCATGATTTCGATTGTGAATGTCTCCCCGTGTGAGACCTCAATACTTGCTGGCAATACGCTTATTTGTGCGGGTGCTGCTTGCGCTACCGAACTGAACGCCAAACTGAGTAACACAAAAAATACCAAACCCATCAAGACTGCTTTTCTTTTTTCCATTTTTTTATCACCTTTTGATGCTATCTAGATTAAGGGTATAAAAGCTTTTCGATTTTTTTCTATCATAAGAAAAGACGTTCCCCTTTTTCTGCTTCTACCCTTGACTTTAACCGGGCAGGTAGCTACGTTACCGATTTCAGCTTTTTTGCTTCTTTTTTCGTTATATCCTTCCCGCCTTTATCTTCGCATTTTCACTTCCAAATATGCGATATTTGTAACATTATTGTTAGTATTGATGATATTATTTTCAATTTTTAAAAAAATATATGTTATCAAGCGAGGGTATTGAATTCAGAAATAGAATTAAGCACCTGTTTAAAATTATTTTTTAACAAAAAAGATAAAATAAGGGGAGAAGTAAAAGGTGAGATAAGAAGAAGATGAAAAAGGATGAGAGATACAAACTATTGAAATTCGGCATTCTTTTTGCGGCCTTATGCGGCCTATTTCACGCTATCATCTTGCTGACACCGGAAACTTTTAAGCTGATAAACGAATATACCGCACTGGCAATGGGTATTTTACTGAGTGTGTTTGGCTTACAACCGGCAGTGGAAGACGCTTTTGTATCGGCTGGTGGATTCAGTGTAGTAGTGGTGCATGAATGTTCAGCGCTTCTACTTTTCGTCCTGTTTGGTTCTTTTGTGCTGGCATATCCAACGAATATGAAGAATAAAGCAATTGGTCTTTTATTTGGGATACCGAGCCTGTTCGCAGTGAACACGGTGCGTCTCGTAATTGTTTTCCTTGCGGGGTTGTGGTACCCAGCCCTTTTTGAATATATCCATGTCTATCTGTGGCAGACGATAATAATAATACTTATTTTCATAGCGTGTCTAGCGTGGCTGGATCTGGTGGTGATGGTCAGGACGCGTGACACACCGATGGCATTCCTGGAGCGGTTTATCGCATTTTCAAGTGTTCCTTTTTTGATCTGGCTGGGTTTGAATAAGGCGTATGGAGCAGTGATATTGAAGATGTCGGAGTTTGTGTTAAATGGCGTAGGATATACTGTACAAGGGCTTCAAATAGAGGTGATGCCTGACCCAAGTGTGGGGGTTTACACTGCAACCTTTAATCTTGTGGCGTTCGTTGCGCTTATCTTAGCAACGCGATCCATTGGCTGGGATAAGAAAATAAAGGCGATGCTGATTGGTCTACCGGTAATAATTGTGGGGCATATCGTTTTTTCCGTGTTCGAGGTTATCGCAGGTATTCAAGGGCAGCAGCAACAGGCTTTCCAGGTCATGCTCACGGCGCAACTGGTTGGGCAATACTTCCTTCCCTTCGGATTGTGGCTCGCTTTTACTTATAAGGATGTGTTCAAGCCGGCGGGTACGTGTATCTGCCCGATATGTGGAAAGGAAGTGGTGGGAATAGAGGAACATGTGAGGAAGAAGCATGGAAAGAAGGCATTGAAAAAGGAGGAAGTTAAGGCTTTGTTAGAGGAGCGGAGGTCGAGGATAGAAGAGTATTCAGGGAGGATTAAGGAATGGATGAAGAAGAGATTTAAGGATATGAATGAGCGAATAAGAAAGAAGGAATGACATGACATTCTACCGCTGAGAATAAGAGCCAAAATAGTTAACCAAAGAGTAGTTATTTATACACATATAGTCAATATCATTAATAGGTAATAGAAATGGGGCATTCGTGGGTAGAGGTTGAGATATTAGACCTTGAGAGGAAAAGATCAGCAAAGGTAAAAGCTTTGGTTGATACAGGAGCGAGTTTAACAGTTTTGCCCGAGAAACTGGCTGCTGAGTTGGGGATAAGAGCTATAAGCGAGGAGAAGGTTTCGACAGGAGCGGGAGAGATAAAGGTAAAGAGAGGTAGAGCGTGGATAAAGCTAAAGGGCAAGGAAGATGCCTTTCCCGTTTGGATTTCGGATTTTATAGACAAGGTTTTGCTTGGAGTAGTGGTTTTAGAATCACTTGGCTTTGAGGTGGACCCTACAACAGGAACCCTGAAGGAAAGACCATTGCTTTTATATTGATTATTAGAATTAGAAATGTTCCCCCAAAAAAGAAAAAAGGGGAAAAATTTTGTTATTATTCGTTTGCTTCTCCTTTCGCTTATTGCCTATACATCTTCCTCATTGCGACCGCAGCGAGACCGAACAGCGAAATTAGCGCTAACAGGAACCCAGACGGTGTAATCGCAGGCACTTCTTCTGGTGGTGGTGGTGTTGGCGTGGGTGTTGGCGTGGGTGTTGGCGTGGGTGTTGGCGTGGGTGTTGGCGTGGGTGTTGGCGTGGGTGTTGGCGTTGGTGTTGGCGTTGGTGTTGGCGTTGGCTCTGGTTCTTCTTCTATTACTATTTCCCAATCTTCGGTTTCACCAGATTCGAATCTGTCCCATCCCAATCCAGTATCAGCCATAGTGCCATTCCATGACGGATTCGGAATCGCGTGTCTGGTCAGCGTCATTCTAAGCCTTGTCGGTCCAGGAGTTGCTCCAACGGTTGAGAACGGCAGAGAAGTAACCACTATTTCTTGACCTGCTGATATATTTATCGCCTGATTTACAACCACATGTTCTCCTGGATCATTATCCCAATCCCCGTCTCTATTTAAGTCAATCAGGATATTTACCCAGAGATCCGATGGCGCCATAAGGTCAGTCACCTCGAAAGTTACTGTCTCAGCCGCTTTACCCGCAGTTATGGCATTGGTTTGTAACCCGTCGTCAAGGTTATCCAGATCAGGTACGTTCGCATCGGGCTCGAAGTCCTTCCAATCGCCTGTGCTCTGCAAACCAAGGCATTCCGTATCGCTTTGATTGTGCCGAGCGCCGTCGCTGGCAAGCAGTGATGGATATGTCGGGTCAGGAGCGTCGCCGTACTCCAGGTATGTTGGCGTGCTCGGAATAACCGTGGCATCATGAGATTGTCTTGTCTGCCAGTGAGAATTATGAGCGTCAAAGTGGAACTGGAAATCATCAGGCACAGTGCTTGAAAATACTGTGGTAACGTTTAAAGTTTTGATTGAATTAGCCCCTATACTACCGACCGTATAATTTCTGTATGCACCACTTATACCCTGATGCTTTCCCGTGTACCATCCAGAAGTTGCGCTACTGTTCACTAAAATACTTAAGATGTATGATTCATACGACGATTCGTTTATCCAGATTTCCAATTGCAAATCGTCAGGACTGGCTTTAATATTATCGTTATGTATTTCTATGTCAAATGAAACAGTTCCGCTTAGAGTGGTAGTTAGCACATAGCTTTCTTTTACCCATTCGGGATATGTGTCGCCATAATATATCCCACCCACTGGCATAATCCAAACAGTTTCTGGGTCAGGGTCTGCAAGAGCAATACCAACTGTTGCAGCCATAACGCTTGTAATTATCGCTGCACATACTATGAAACTTGCAATTACTTTAGCATTCATTTTTTTCTTTTTTCACCTCCTTTTATTTTAGTTACATTTACCACGCAACATGCCCCCAATTTGCTCCTATTATCACAGCGTCAAGTATGTTCACCTTACAATCATTGTTAAGGTCCCCCCTATCACCCCTGTCTTGTCCTTCCCAGCAGCAATCGCCAGATGCGCATTTTTCGCCCCATTCACGCCCTACTATTACCGCATCAAGGATATTCACCCTACCATCGCCGGTTGCATCTCCTGCGATATAGACGTTAACTGGCATGATAACCGTGTTTTCGAGACTTCCATTATCCAGTACTGTTAAACAGACATTAAATGGTTCATAGCCTGTTCCATTCCATTTACAACTTGCATAAGCATGCTCAACTGTTTCTCCTGTGCTGAAGTTATCATCCCCTAAGTTCCATTCATAGTTCGTGATGCCATCGCTATCGGGATCATAGGATGCAGAGCCATTGAAGGTTGCATTGCAAGAGTACCTTGAGCCTACGTTGTTATAGCGGTGCATAGACCTTGCGATAGCAACAGGGGGGAGGTTCAAAACCGCAGTGCCATTGTCTACTGATGCTGGTATGGGAGTTTCAATTGCACCTGCTTCCTTTAACACGTTGATGCTTAGGTTCAATGCACTTGTCTCATCACGATTACCAACCGCTTTTAACGTAACTTCTGCAAACGAGACATTGCCGTTTAACCCATCTCCGTAATCTATCCCACCTATTCTTGCAATACCTGCGGAATTATTGATAACAGGCCATAGGAACTCGAAATCACTGTTATTAACAGAAACAATATGAACCACCGAGGAGTCGAAAGTAAAGTTAATATCTGCGACACCGAGATTGGTCACGTTATCAATCCTAATTTGCGTAACAGCATTTTCACCAGGCTCAGCAAAGACGTCACTTATTGACACAGTAGTTGCAGACGCTGGCAAGATGAGCAGCGGCACTGAAGCTAAGAGTATTGCAACTATCACTATCTGACTTCTATTCTTCCTTTCTTTCCCTTTCATTCTTCTTTTTACCTCCTTTTATTTAGTGTAGCGTTTTAAATCCCGCTTCGCCAAGCACATGTTTTGAAAGATACATCGAATCGTAAAGTGTTATCATGCTGTTACCACTGACCTCTCCTATTCTATCGTTCATCGTTTCAAATCCCGGCTTTCCGAAGAGATGTTTGGCAAGATACATAGCGTCAAAAATGTCCAGTTCACCGTTCTCACTCACATCTCCGTTTAGTATAACGATTAACGGTATGATCACCGATGTGTTTACGTTTCCAAATATATCGGTTGCGCATACGGTCAGATTGTGTGGTAAGTAGCTGCTGTTATATACCGCCGTACCGACAGAGGCATTAACGGTTACAGTCCATGTATCTGTGTCAGGGATGTGAGTCATGGGCTGGTCAGGCAAACCACCAATTGCTGATAGGTTGATAGTAACGTTAGCAACTCCACTTCCGTCGTTCACAGTAACGTTCAGTTGAGATGTTTCACCCCATCTCGGCTCACAATCAGTATCCTCTGGAATGGAGAGCAGACTTGCTGTTGGATTTGTTACCTCCGGTGCTGTAGTCTCTGTTACGGTAAAGGTCCCATTATGTGTGGTCGCAGGTATAGAAATCTCAAACTCACTGGCTTCTTTTAATTCGGTAATGGTGAGGTTTAGAGCAGATGACTCACCTCCAATGCCTACTGCTTTTAATGTAACATTCGCAAGTAGCACATCACCAGTAAGTCCAGGCGAAGAGGTTTGAAACGCACCTATTCTGGTCGTGCCTGAGGAATTGTCAATTGTAGCATCCATGTAATCGAAATCACTGCCACTAACAGCGGTGACATGAACCACTGATTGGTTGTAGATGAGATTGATGTCAACAGTGCCTACATTGATTATATTGTGGATTATAATAGAAGTGGTAACATTTTCTCCTATCTGTGCATTTGCATCACCGATGCTGACAGTTATCTCATCAAAAGTCTTGAATGAATGTTCCACGCTTTGAGCTGAGTTGTTGCTTGCGTCTGTGCTGTTCACAACGTAATAGTAAGTAGTATTTTTGGTTAGCCCGGTAAGAACGATGCTGTGATAGAGTACATCTGATGCGCTATATGCAGCTTCTGTGTAGTTGCCGGATTGGATGCCGTATTTGACAAGACTGTCGCTCGGCTCATCGGTTTCCCAGGTTATGATTGCAGAGTCTTTCGTTATTGATATTACACTGATATTAGCTATGACAGGCGGTGTTGTGTCAGGAATGAATATAGTAATGTTCTGCGCAAAACCGTCAGCATCCATCTCCGCTTGCGTTACCGTGTGGTCAAACTCTGTCAGATTACCCATATCGTCACTGGCATAGAAGTGCAGTATATGCCCCACGCTTATGTGAGCGAAGTTTGATAAAACCTGGTAGTAGTTAGAACTCGCGTTCGTTTCCGCCGTGAAGACCTCGCTCGTGTTAAGATTTGTTATCGTCACGTTAGGATTGTTTACCGGAGAGCCATCGCTGGAATTAACGAACCCGGTGATATTGAAGTGTGTTTCAGTAATTTCTACTGTTCCATCATTGATCAAAACGCCAGGAATTTGATAACCGAGTGGGTCACTTAGTACCACATTGCTCAAGTTTAGACTGCTCGTTCCTGGTTCCATCGCCTTAAAGGTAATTGTTGCAAGTACACCGGGATTGAACACACCGTACTCAACACCTGTTCTCATTTCACCATACTCCACTTTGCCAATGGTGTTGTTGATTATATTCGTAATTTCCATTGTTGATGCCCCGTCCTGGCTGAGAAATGGACCCCCGATCTGCTCGAGTGCATTTAAAAGCGTATTATTAAAGTACAAATCATATTGAGCACCAAATATCTCAGCACCTACGGGATCCACCGTTATATTCACTGTAAAGATGTCTCCCTGCAATACGTTCCGATATGATGGTTCAACACTTATCACGGGTGCTGCCAGAGATGGCTGTGCAACTACACACAACATCGCAATGGCTACCATCACTAACAACGTTCCTCTCAGCGTAAAGCTCCTTTTTCCGGCGCAAAAAGCGTTTACGGAAATTTTTATTTTACTTTGCATTTTTGTCTTCTTACCTCCTTTTATTTCTTTCTTATCCTCCGTTTTTTTTCTTTTAGCAGATTCCCCAAAAAAGAAAAAGGGGGA
>Ga0114919_10004558_pt1 | contig 11119 bp, 8 predicted proteins | sample BlataG_FD_88682 | JGI IMG/M metagenome (GOLD analysis project Ga0114919, IMG submission 88682) | Deep subsurface microbial communities from Black Sea to uncover new lineages of life (NeLLi) - Black_00105 metaG | ecosystem: Environmental > Aquatic > Marine > Oceanic > Sediment | place: Atlantic...
AAAATGGAAAACCTCAATACAAACATCTCTAATTGGTGGAGAGAAAAGATCATCCCTTTTTACGTGGCCTCGACGATCTATGCAATTTTCTACTCTTGGGTTAGATTCATCCGAGTCTGCTTATATAAAGAGAAAGTTGTTTAGTAAAATAGATGGAGTAGTTGCCGTCCCGTTTTGGATGGATCGAACTACTTTGACCGCCCAAGCAGCATCTGGGCAAGCAACTTTGAATGTAGGTTCTACTCAATATAGAAACTTCGAGCTTGGTGGACCTGTCATTATATTTAGTTCTATCGATTCTTATGAAATCGGTAGTATAATAAGTTTTACCTCTACCCAAATAGTTTTGTCGTCCAATCTTTCCTCAACTTGGGATTCTGGAACTGAGGTTTATCCTCTTTTGCAAGCTCAACTTTCTAAGGATCAAAAAGTTAGCATGAAAACTGCTGCTGTTGGTTCAATTAAGATATTAGTCGAAGAAGTTTTTGATCCAGATGTTGTGAAAGTATATTTTGGTGATGTTTCTGCATATCCAGAGCATATTTTATTACCAGTATTTGATAAAGAGCCGAATTGGATTAAACCTGTAAATGTAAATATAAATAAAGAAACTCATGTATTAGAATTTTTAGGTGCCAGATTAGTAGATAGTTTGTGGTATGAAGCATACATTGAGCAACAAGCCAGATTTGATTTCTATACTAAAGCAACTTTATATGATTTTTTAGATTTTTATGATTATATGAAGGGTAGGAAAGGATCTTTCTTTTCTCCTACCTGGCTAAAGGATATTGTGGTTACTTCTGCTATAGCTGCAGTAGATACTACTTTAAATATAGAGGATATAGACTTTGCAAGCTATTGGACAACGAACTGGGGTACGGGTTCTTACGCTGACTATATTGCTATAATATTTCCCGATAATACGCAAGTGTATCGTAGTATTACAGGAGCTCCTGCTTCTACTTCTATTTCTATTACATTAAATGATGCTGTAGGAAAAGCCTGTTCTGCTGATGAGTTAAATAGTTTGGTAGTTTGTTTTATGCCAATCTCTAGGTTTAGTTTAGATGAAGTAGAAATTTTATATCATTCTGAGAATATAACAGAGGTAACAGCAAAAATACGATCCATACCTTTGGACGAATCTTCCTCCTCTTCACTTTCCAGTTTATTTTCTTTGAGCTCAAGTTCTAGGAGTAGTTCCTCTTCATCTTTATCTTCATCAAGTAGTAGCAGGTCATCATCCTCCTCATCCTCATCTTCATCTTCGTCCAGCTCAAGTAGCAGTTCAAGTAGACCAAGTGATAGCAGTTCAAGTTCATTATCAATTTCAAGTTACAGTTCGTCAAGTCTTAGTTCTAGCAGTTCTAGCAGAAGTTCAAGTAGTAGTTCTCGATCCAGTTCGAGTTCTTCATTAAGTAGATCATCCACATCGAGTTCATCTTCCAGTTCTAGTTCTTCAAGTAGTAGCAGCAGCTCATCCTCATCGTCATTGAGTTCTTCATCGTCATCTTCCAGTTCTAGTTCTTCAAGTAGTAGTAGTTTATCTTCCTCATCCTCATTATCCAGTTCATCCAGTTCTCGATCTTCAAGTTCAAGCAGTAGTTCTCGGTCAAGTTCCAGTTCGTCGAGCAGTAGTGCTTTTAGTATATCATCAAGTTCAAGTTCCTTATCAAGTTCAAGTAGTAGTAGCAGTTCTCGATCAAGTTCCAGTTCTTCAAGTTCCAGTTCTGCTTCGTCTTGTGTTGTAACTTTACTCATGACTAATTTTAATGAAACAGCGATTGGTGATCAACCTTCTGATTGGACTGAGGAATGGAATGCCGAGGATGCTACAGCAATTACTATTGCTGAAGCAGGTGCTCAAGGAGGTAGAGTATTAAGATTAGATCACTCTGCTAATGATGATTATGTTATTTCTTGGGACGATGTTGGAGATATTGATGATGTAGAAGTATTGGTAAAAGTTCGTTTTAGCCAAGCACTTGCTAGTGTAGGAAGGATTTATTTGAGAGGTTCTGGTACGTCCGGAAATGAAACTGGTTATTTCGTATCATTGCAGGCAAATGCAAATAAGGCAATGCTTTATAAACATGTAAACGGTGTGAGTACTCAAGTATCTAATTTTGTGTTTAAGTATTTGGAAGTTGATACTTGGTACTGGATTCGATTTAGGGTAATTGGGGCATCTTTGAGTTTTAAAGTCTGGTATGATAGTGAATCAGAACCAGTAGACTGGGATAGTGAAAAAGATGACTCTGATATTGCTTCTGGTTGGGTTGGTATTGGTTCTTATACCGGAGATGCTTTTGACTGTGATTACTTTTCAGCAGCGTTCTACTGTGGTGGCGAGGCAAGCTTTTCTTCTATGAGTTCAAGTTCCAGCAGTTCAACAAGTTCATCTTCATTGAGCAGTAGTAGTTCGAGCTTGAGTATCAGTTCTTCGTCCTCAAGTTCTTCGTCATCAAGCAGTTCCAGTAGATCAAGTAGTAGTTCATCAAGTAGTAGTAGTTCCAGTTCGATGGTGATATAGTTTGGTTTGATAATGTATCAAATAAACTTATGCCAAATGCGGCATTGGTAGATGGAGTGATTCATTAATGAAAACGTTAAGTGTTGATTTTATAGCGAAGGAAGAGGGAGATCAAAGAGAACCTGGAGAAGTATACCATTTCTGGAGTGGTACTACTCATTATAGATATACCAGTGGGGATGTTGCCATTGTATATGCGGGTGAAACTTATGCTCCTGCCCCTATTCAAAGAAAAAAAGTATCTTGGAGTGATAAACTTGAGGTAAATACACTTGATATTACTGTATCGAGAGCTACTAATCCAGTTTTAGAATTCATACAAGTTGCTCCTCAAGAGCTGATATGGGTTTCTGTTCATAAAATACATAGAGATTTATTAATAGAAGAATCAATCCCTATTTTCCTTGGTCAAATAAAGGATTTTTCATTTAAAGGACCTGCCGTACAGGTTAAATGTGTTGCGTTTGAGAAATATTTGAATCAAGTAGTCCCTCGATATAGATACGGGCCTGGTTGTCAACATACTTTATATAGTGATAGGTGCGGGGTTGATATTAACAGTTTTAATTTGACACTTGAAGTAGAAAGTATAAGTGATGATTACTTAATTATATATTCAGAAGAGTTTGCCGGATATGACGAGGGTTGGTTTAACTTAGGTTTTTTGGTATTTGGCAATTACCAAAGGATGATAACAGATCATGCTGAGAACTACATAAAAATAAAATATCCTTTGATATATCTTTCTTCTGGAGATACTATTACAGTTGCTCCTGGGTGCGATAAAACAAGGGATACCTGTGAACAGAAATTTAGTAATAAAATTCAACAACTAGGATTTCCTAATATCCCTATAGATAATCCTGCTACTTGGAGTTAATATGAATAAAGAATTTTTTAGAAATGAAGAAAGAAAAAAACAGTTGTATAATGTACTTGAGAGTTGGAAAGGGACTCCTTACAGACACCTTGGTAAGATTAAAGGAGTAGCGGTTGACTGTATTATGGTTGTATGGGAAACAATGAAAGAACTTGGTGCTCTGGATGCTCACCTTCCTAATATTCCCATGAAACGAGGACGCATTGCCTATCCAAAATGGGCGTCTGTACATAGTGAAGAAGAAATTATTTTTAATGCACTCCGACCACTTCCTTATACTGTTGAAATGAAAAATCCAAAGGATTCAGATATAAAAACAGGTGATATTTGTTGCTATCGTTTTGGTAAATCATCTGGACATATGGGTATTTACTATGAAGGGTATTTATTTCATTCTGTAAGTAAAGCCCCTGCTTTATATATTATATTTACTGAGAGAAAGTTTAGAAAGAGATTAACTTCTGTATTTAGAATTATGGAGCATTGAGATGGGAATTAGTTTTGGAAATATTATTAGTGGGATTTTTGGAGGCATTATTGGATTTTTCTCTGGTGGTCCAGCTGGTGCCGCATGGGGTTTTGCTATTGGTTTTGGGGGTTCTCTTGCTATGGATGCCCTCGCTCCAGATATGCCTTCTCCTGGTCAACCTCAAACTGCAGACTTAGCATTTCCTTCTGCTGAAGAAGGAATTAATATTCCTGATATCCTTGGTACTACAAAACTGTCTGGCAATATTTTTGCATATTTTAATCCGAGAACCGTTGAAGTTTGGGAAGAAGGAGATAGTGGAGGATGTGGTGGTGGAGGTGGAGGAGAGGATTATCTTACAGGATATAAATATTTTTTATCTTGGGCAATGGGAATATGCATTGGTCCTACCGATTATCTTTATGCTATATATGCAGGAGATGATCTTATATATAGTGCAGAATTGGCAAGGCCAGTTTCTGGGGGGGTTCAGGTTATTACATTAGGTGATATGGATACTATTTGTGGTAATCCTTTACCGGACGATCAAGTGGAACAACTATTAACGGGAACGATTTATTTCTACTTCGGTACTGACGATCAAGCCATAAATTCTAAGATGGCTGCTAAAATACCTGATGTGCCAGCGTTTAGAGGACTATGTTATGCCTACTTTGACGATTGCTACATTGGTGATTATAATAGATTGCCTGCTATTAAGTTTATAGTTGGAAAAAGACCTGTATTAACTTTTAATGCAAACGAGTCGATAAATGTGTATGATGACGACGAGCCTGCTCATGCATATGATTATAATCCTGCTCATGCTATCTGGTATATAATGACTAATGACCTACATTCTGGTTTACCGGAGGATTTTTTGGATGCAAGTAATTTTTCCGATGTTGCCGATGTACTATATGAAGAACAGAGGGGGGTTAGTATTCTATTTGATAGACAGCAAACTGCACAGGCTTATATTGAGACTATATTAACCCATATTGGTGGTATAATGAATCCGTCTCTTGATGGGGATTTATCTGGTGAATAAATGCCTGTTAAGTTTAAAATAAAATTACTGAGGGATGATGGTGTAGTAGATGATATGCCCTTAATAGAGGATAAGGATTTAATAGAAGAACCACTATTTGAGAGATTAAATGTCGATCCTACTAATGATGTAAAAGTACAATATGTAAAGAGGATATTTGATAATTATCTTAGGATTACTCAAGAAGTATTAGAAGTTCTAAGAAATGTATCTCCTCAATTGATGGAAACACAGGAAGTCCTTGAGGTTCTTCTCAGTGCTGATCCGTGGCAGATAATAACTCAGGAGGTCTTGGAAGTACTGGCTGGTTCCTATTCTTCTAGTAGTTTAAGTTTAAGTTCGAGTTCTCTAAGCTCAAGTAGTAGTTCAAGAAGTTCAGAGTCGGTTAGTTCATCGTCAAGATCGAGTTCGAGTAGTTCAACTGTATTTTCCGATTTAAGAATTACTCAGGCAGTATCTGAAATTATTAGAGCAGGAGATTCCGATTTAAGAATTACTCATGCTGTCGCAGAAGTTATTAGGGCAGTTTCTTCAAGTAGTTCTAGTTCATTAAGTTCGTCGAGTAGTAGTTCATCCTCATCAAGCGGGGCTTCATTTTAAACTAAGGAGGTACTAAAATGTCACTTATATTATTTGAAGGATTTGAAAATTGTCAAGGACAGCCTGATTTGGTAGCTCTTAGAAACAGTAACATATCATCTATTTTAACAACTTATTATAGTACTACTACCGGTAGATTTGGGGCTCCTACTAGGGCACATCGAGGAAACTCAACCGACTATGTGAAATGGTTCTTAACTGATAGCTATGTGTCTGGAGTAGTTGGTTTTGCTATGAGAACTGAATCCTCTTGTACACCAACATACGATTTAGGTAGTCCTGTGTTGGCTTTATATAAAGGAGGAACAAATCAATTGCAACTACATGGAGTAGGAAACGAATTTCAAGTGTATAGATACAATATATATTTAGGTACGACTGTTGGAGCTAATCTTGGAATTGTTTGGAATTACTACGAAATGAAGTTTCTGATTGATAATGGTATGGGATATATTAAAATTGCTGTGAATGGAGATCATGATAATTTAATTCTCGATTTAACAGGTATTGATACCCAGTATGGTGATGAGGCTTCTATAGACGAAATACGTTTTGGTGGTCTGCATAATGAATGGACATACATGGATGATTTTTACTTTTGTGATTTAACTGGAGCCAAGAACAATGATTTCCTTGGAGAGGTCAGAATAGATGCAATACGTCCAAATGGTGCAGGAACTCATACAGATTTTACACCAAGTGCAGGAAGCAACTACGAAAATGTTGACGATAGTCCATACCCAGACGACGATACTACTTACAACGATGGGTCGAATGTTGGAGATAAGGACTCCTATGCTATGGAAAGCTTATCAACACTATCTAGTGAAATATTTGCAGTAAAATCACAGATAACCGTTAAAAAGTCAGATACCGGAACTAGAGCTTGCAAACTTTTAACGAAAGTTGGTAGTACAGAAGAACTTGGAGATGAGTTCACACCTGGTACTAGCTATCTAACACCATTTGAAATATATGAAGACAATCCTGACGATTCCGCTGCTTGGGAAGATGCAGATATTGATAGTTTAGAAGTTGGTGTTGAAGTAACGACGTAAATATAAGGAGTATATTATGTCTATTTTATTTGTAGACGGTTTTGATCATTATGCAACGGGTGATCTTTTAAAGAAGTGGGATGCAGTTGAACACCATTGGCAGGGCGGTCATAGCATTCAGGGATGGGGGAGCGGTAGGAGAGGCACTGGTCAGTGTCTTGCAATGGATGGGGGCATGGTTTATCATTACTTCGACGAAGAAAAACAAACAGTGATCACAGGATGTGGATTTAAGCTATCAGCTACTACTGCTGGGCTGAAGATAGGTCTTCAGTGGGGTGGTTATTATAATAGGCATTGTCAAGTCTATTTTAATGGTAGTAATGGGGTAATATATGCTTATAATGACGATGGCGAATTAGGCCATACTGAGGAGATAAATTTATTTACTCCTGGTCTTTGGTACTTTGCAGAAGTATATTTTTATATACATACAGATAATGGAATAATCAGAGTTTATCTCAATGGAGAACTAAAACTTGAATTTACAAATGCTAGAACAAGAGATTGGCCTAGTACATCACAATATGCCAATACTATAAAGTTTGAAGGCACCGGTACTTACTATAATACTTATATTGATGATGTTTATGTGTTGGATGGTGAAGGGGTTAAGAACAACGATGTGCTCGGGGATGTTGGAGTTTACACCTTGTGGCCCGATGGAGCTGGCTCATACACGCAATTTGCCCCGTATCCGAGTGCTCCTAACTATGAAAACGTTGACGATCTAAATGATATAGATGATGATGAAACTTATAATCAGTCGAATACAATTGGGGTAAGGGACACTTATGCGATGGAAGCCTTGGATATTTCCAGTACCGAGATATTTGGGGTAGCCCAGAACAGCTGCATGAGGAAACAGGAAGCAGGTATTCGCCATGCTAAACAGATATTAATGGTCGGTTCTACTATTGATGAAGGTGAAGAGTTGTTAATAAGTGATACTTATAAGGTCTATCAGAGGATACTTGAGTACAATCCAGACGACGATGAAGATTGGGAAGACGCAGATGTTGCAGGCACTCAGTCGGGGGTTGAGGTAGCATAATATGTCTATCAAATTTAAGTTGGAATTACTAAGAAGTGGGGATGTAGTAGATGATATGCTTCTAGTAGAAGATGATGATTTGATAAATCCGGCGACTTTTACTAGACCCTCTTTCATGAATACTATCAATGAAGTTAAGATTCAGTATGCTCAAAGATTTATAGCCAGGAAAAGTACAGACGATACTTGGTATCCAGACGTTGATGGTATTTTAGCTTCTCAGATACAATTACTAATTGACACACCTGGCAATGACATAGATAGCGAAGAGGATCTTCCTATGGGATTTGATATAAAAGAGGCAATGGTTCAGGCTGACGATCTTGCAAACAAAAGGATAGTGGAAAATACTCATTGCAGGTCTATTAGATTAATGATGTTTACTTGCACAGAGAACGCTCAATGGGCAGCTGATCGATATATTACTTATATGTCATATCCTTTAGCTACTTTAACTTTTATTGCTAACAGAAATCTTTTTAGATTGCAGGTAGGAGATAATTTCCGATGGAGAAATTCCCGTCTCCAGTTGAAGGAAATGGTTTTTAGAATAGTTGGTATTGGGGAAGAGAATTTAGAGAAAGAAACTATTGAGGTTACTGCTGTAGAAGACATTGAATATATATCAAATACAGTTATGTGGAATCAGAATATACCTACCGGTTCTGGAGCATCTGAAAGTAGGTGGAGCATACAGAAGTTAAATGATGTCGTTCTTTTTGAAGCCCCTTATGTTATTGCCGGTAATGAAATCCAATTGATTCCTATTGCAAGAAAGTATACGGGCAAGGAACAAGGATTTCAAATCTATATGAGTTATACTGGAGAGTCCTATTCATTGCTTGATACTATAAAGACGTTGTATGTAATGGGTACTTTGACAGAAGAATATCCTAGTACTACTTACGAACTTGATGATACTATAGGGTTCAAAGCCTACATACCAGATTTTGCTAGTCAGTTAACAGACATAACAGAAGTTGAGTTGTTTGGCCCTACTAATTTATCCATTCTAAGCCCTGTGAACGGATCGGAACCTGAAATTATAACATGGCAAACAATTACTGCACTTGGGGATGATGTATATGAGTTCATTGGTGTTTATAGGAATAGATGGGGGAGTCCTAGAAAAAATCACGATATTGGAACTAAGTTTTTCTTTTTAAGCACTTATTATAATGTTTTGAATGATGAAAATTTTACTTATGGAAATACAGTTTATTTTAAACTTGTTCCATTTTCGGGGCCGTTGATAGGCAGTTTATCTGAAGCAACAATACATTCTATTACTTTTGAAGGCTTATCAAGGCGCCCATACGATCCTGTTAATTTCGGTTGTAATGGTGTGTATGTAAACCCAGTATATACAAGTGATTGTACAATGACTTGGTCTCCCAGAGTTAGAGGAGATGGTTTAGGTTTAGGTAATCCCGATTATGTTGTTGAGAATCCTTCTCATGAAGGTTTATTCCAAATAAAGGTTTTTGTTAATGACGTTTTAGTTAGGACAATTTCTGGTATAGATGACGACGAATGGATATATACTTCTTCTGCAAATTTGACTGATAATGGAGGTGCATTAGCTGACATTATTACTTTTGCATTGAGGAATTATCTTACATATGATGATATTGAATATTCGTCTGATTGGGTTTATGTAACGGTAACTAAGGAGTAGAATAATGACTACGCCAAAACATGGTTTATTATCGATTGACTATTCTGTAACAGGTTGGAATGTTATATTTAACGCATTGGTAGATATGTTGGATGATTTGTTATTTACTTACTTGTTAGTTGAGTTGGGTGAAGATGTAAGTAAGTGCGATGCTTTGTATTGCCACACTGATAGTTTATGGTATAAAGCAACTGGTCTCAACGGTGAAGTGAGTCCTGGCTTTGCTAAAACCGCTGGCTCTAGTGGGGCAACTATCCAACTTCATATTAGAGGTACCATTACTAATAGTGGATGGAGTTGGACAATAGGAAGTAAGAATCCAGTATGGTTGTCTCCTACTACTGCTGGTGGATTGACTCAAGTTAGACCTGCAACTGGGGCAGGTGAGCAATGTATGGGGATTCCTATATCAGCAACTACTATACTTTTGATGGGGATTTCTGAACTTGAGTTTTTGGAATCATCAAGTTCTTCATCTTCTTCATCCAGTAGCAGCTCAAGCTTGAGTAGTTCATCAAGTTCCAGTAGTAGCTCAAGTTTGAGTAGTTCATCAAGTTCCAGTAGTAGCTCAAGTTTATCAAGTTCAAGTAGTAGTAGTTCAAGTAGTAGTTTTTCGGCAACACCATAAATTATTAACTTTTTAACTAAACGAAAGGAGAGAGTAATGACATCAAAAGTAAAAAAAGTACTTTTGGAAGAGGCAGCAACTCTCAACAAAGATCTTGAGTTCAAGAGATTGCAAAAAGGAAACTCTATAACGGACACTCTTCTCATATTCGGTTTTGAGAACGGTCATATCCACAGTGTCCTGCCAGATGACCAGATGGCAGAACATATGTTGAAGACTGTATTGAGTGGAGAATTTGGAATTGAGTTAGGACAGCCAGTAGATACCCCAGCTCCGTTACCACAGGTAGCAGAAGGGATAGTGCTTCCTACCTTACCAAGAAGAGCAGTATTTCATAATCGCCAGGCCCTTGGAGATATTCTTATATTCACTTGCGCAGTAAGGGATTTCAAGAAAGCTTTCCCGGATATAGAGGTTCAGGTGCAGTCCACTGCTATGCATATATGGGACTACAATACTAACTTGAACAATGAGGCCTGGCCGGAAGTAATTGATACTATGCGGTATTGGGATAAGAAGGAAGAAAAACCGAATGCCGATCAGATGTTGAAGATGTCCAGACAAGCCATGAAAGATGCTATAAAAGAAGATAAGCCAGTAAAGCTCTATATCGGTCCAGGAAAACTTACTAATGCTTCAAACAGAAAAGATTTACACTTTGCTAATGCCTATAGAATTTCTATGGAAACAGTATTGGGGGTTCAAATCCCACAGGGCCCCATTCGACCTGATATATATATGTCAGAAGAAGAGTACAATAATCCTTCTATAATTGAATCCCCATACTGGCTAATAACAGCAGGTGAGAAGGGGGATTGGACTTGCAAGACTTTCCCTTTTGCCAAGTGGCAGGAAGTAGTTGAGAAGCTGCCGCAGATAAAATTCGTCCAGCTTGGTAGCACTGGACATAAGCATCCTGAATTGGAAGGAGATAATGTAATCAATTTCATAGGAAAAACTCAAGATCGAAATACAGGAATAAGAGACCTGTTCAACCTATTCAACTACTGCGAAGGCTCAATGGGGTTAGTTTCCTTCCAGATGCATCTTGCTGGGGCGCTCAACAAGCCATGCGTAGTGATTGCAGGAGCAAGGGAGCCTGTCCATTTCACGAGATATCCTGGACAACAGTACTTGGCGACTGATGGATGTCTGCCTTGCACGG
>Ga0114919_10004559_pt1 | contig 11118 bp, 12 predicted proteins | sample BlataG_FD_88682 | JGI IMG/M metagenome (GOLD analysis project Ga0114919, IMG submission 88682) | Deep subsurface microbial communities from Black Sea to uncover new lineages of life (NeLLi) - Black_00105 metaG | ecosystem: Environmental > Aquatic > Marine > Oceanic > Sediment | place: Atlantic...
ATGAAGTTCTAATGGCAGATGACGATGGTGATGGAGTAAACAATATGATGGACTGCGATCCGGATGATCCATAAACAAGGAACATACTTTCATGGGACAGCAACTACCTTTCCCCAAGATTTAGCATGTTGTGGGTTTTTATAGATGAAGAGGATGATGATTAAGTATGATAGACATTAAAAAAAGTATGATGATAACTAGGATTGTTCTATTTAATAACAAGGCAAATAAAGCAATTGGATATAAGATAACAGATATGAATATTCCTGATATAAGACTTCTTAATAATGAAAGACAAAAACTTTTAATGCTTGTTAATAACACAGGTTTACCTACTAGTTTATTAACAGATGTAGCTAATAAAAAGAAAGGAGAAACAAATAAAGACACTATTATACAATGGTTACAATCGAAGAAATAGACGAGTTCCTCGATGAGGAAGAGAAAAAAGTTCTACATATTGTAAAATGATAAAGTTTATATAGTAGTACATGTTTCTTAAAATCTAAGGTGAAAGTTTAGATGACAAAAAAAGAACATTTTGGTGATGTGTATGATTAAAGTTCTAAGCTTATTCAGTGGTTATGGTGCTGATAATTTTGCACTGAAGAAAGCGGGTATAGAATTTGAATCAGTAGGTCATTCTGATATTGATAAGTTTGCTAATAAGATACATAAGTTAAATCATCCTGGTAGTAAAGAGCTTGGTGATATAACTAAGATTAAACCTGAAGAGTTAGAAGACTTTGATTTGATGACAGGAGGATTCAGTTGTGTTTTACCTGATACATTAATAACATCACAAAGAGGCAATATACCCATAAAAGATATTATTATAGGTGATATGGTTTTAACACATAAGAATCGATGGAGAAAGGTTATTAAAACAATGAACCAACCAAGTAATCATTATTATAATGTTTCTGTTATGGGATCTCCATCTTTATGTATAACAGAAAACCATCCCTTATATTGTAAGAAGATGGTGAGAACGTATGTAGAATCTGGAAAAACTATGCCACGCATATTTTCTACTTCAGAATGGATAAAAACCAATGAATTAAGGAATGATGATTTTGTTGCGTTTGGAACTTGGAGTGATAAATATTCTACTAATGAAAAGAATCTTACTAAAGAAGAATGTTGGTTAATTGGGAGATATGTTGCTGATGGTTTTATTCAAAACTCAAAAAGAAACAGAAAAAATCATAAAGTTATATTTTGTATAGGAAAAAATAAACAAGCAGATTTTTTGAAGATAGCAAATAAATCTAAATATTATATTGGAACGACAGAAGATAGAACAGCGATGATAAATAGGATTATAGATGAGAAGTTTATGAACTTATGCCTTGAATGTGGGAAAGGTGTTATAAATAAAAAGATACCATTCTGGATAATGAATCTTCCAACTAATAAACTTAAATGTTTTATGGAAGGGTATATGTCAGGTGATGGATGTTTTACAAATAATAAATTTCATGCAACAACTATTAGTAAAGTTTTATGTTATCAACTTGGGCAAATTGTTCATAGATTATACAAGACACCATATAGTATAACATTTACTAAAACAGTTAATCAACATGATACATGGATGCTTAGATTTGATAATACTGTTAATAAACAAGATAATAGTGTTTGGTTAAATAATAATATTTGGGGAAGATTTAAATCAAAAGAAAGAATAAATAAAAAAGTTCAAGTTTATAATATTGAAGTTGAAGAAGATAATTCTTATGTTGCAAATAATATAGTTCTTCATAATTGTCAGCCGTTTTCAATCAGTGGCAAGCGACAAGGGTTCAAAGACAAGACAAGAGGAACTTTATTCTTTGAGATTATTAGAATAGCTGAAGTAAAGAAACCTAAGTATATGTTACTTGAGAATGTGCAAGGTATAATTAATCACGATAATGGTAGAACCCATACTACAATATTAGAATCATTAAGGAAGATAGGATATAGTGTAATACCTAAATTAGCTAATAGTAAAGATTATGGTATACCACAAAACAGACAAAGGATATGGTATATATGTAAAAGAGTAGACCAAGGTGGTTGGGGATTTATGGAATTCTTAATGCCTCAAAAGACTGGTTGTTCTATAACTGTTCAAGATATATTAGAAGAAAAGGTTGATGCGAAATATTTCTTATCCAAGAAACAGATTAAAAGAATTCTTGATAATGAACGACATCGTAATGGTATGTTAATACAAAAGAATAACTCACCTACATTATGTGCAAGAGATTATAAAGATGGTGGGAAGAGAATACAAATTGCTGATTATAGAGTTGATGAAGGTATCAGAACAAGAAAGGATGGTATCTCACCTTGTTTAATGGCACGGCAAAGAGAAGACATTTCCGGTATGCCATTTGTATATAATACAACACATACAAAAGCTAATGGGAAGCGATATAAGACTGATGGAATGACTTTCACATTGGAAGCAACCAATTCAAGTTCTAATGTTGTAGCTGTCCACTCACTTCAACCACGGAGCCCTGATAGACCTTCTATACAGAAGAATCCTAAAGCTGGTGGTTCTGGACATATCAAGAAAACAGATGGTACAACATATTGCCTTGATACAGGTAATTCACAAGCTGTAGAAATAGCTCCTTGTTTAACAACAGAGTTAGCACATCAGACTGGGTTTACATTCGATGCAGAAATGTTCAATAATATGACAGGGCAGTTCAGAAGATTAACGCCACGTGAATGCTTCAGACTGCAAGGATTTTTGGATGATGAAATTAAGTTCGGAGATATATCAGATTCACAATTATATAAATTAGCAGGTAATGGATGGGATCAGAATATTGCTTCTATTATACTTAAAGAGATGTTTAAAAACGAAAACCAAAAAACCAAACCACTGGAGGTGGAATAAATGGAAGAAGAAAAAAATGAATTTGAAGAATTAAACAACACTGGTACAGAAACAACAACAGAACAAGAGATACAAGATACAGAGAGCTTAGTATCAAATCAAGAAGGGCAAGAGTTTGATTTTACTAATATGCCAGACAATGTTAAAGCACCAGAAAGAATTGATCTTAATGGCAAGGAAATCACGATAACAGATGTTAAACTGATACTACCGCCAAAGTCAGAACAATGGACAATACCAAAGAACAAGAGTCCTAATGTTTACAAACCATGTAAACTGAAGGTGTTCTACAGTGAAGGTGGGCAGCAAGAATACTATAGTGGAAGTAAAGTATTCAAGAACGATGACGGCACATATACACTACCAACAATACACACGGATAGGAAATCCCAGGCTTCAGAACTATTGGGTAAGTATGCAGACTTTAAGAAAAAGGATATTAAGGAAATATCTCTAAAAGAATTCTTAGGGTTTTTAGCATCTAAACCAAAGGCTATGATTGAAGCACAGGAATTCAATAACCCTAATACTAATCAACCAGTTAAGAAAAACATGATTGGGAAATTTCTGTAAGAGTAAATTAGAGGGGTTGAAGTGTGGGAGAGGATTAAGCACCTCTCCCTTTTTTTTATTTATCAAAAAGATATTCATAAAAGGTGATGTAGTTGATTAATAATATAAGAAGCAGTTTTTCACAACACGATATGTTTGAGACATGCAAGAGATGGTGGTTTTATTCCAAAGTTCTTAGGATACCAGCCGTACAAGATTTAACATATGCTCACGCTGGTACAGCAATTCATAATACTCTTGAGAAGTTCTATAAAGGAGAAATAAAAGCAATCCCACATCTTAGAGCACACTTTGATATGGAGTGGGCTAGGAACAATTTAGGTAATTCTAAGATTAGTTTAAAGAAAGAACAATATTGGTTAATGGTTGTTGAAGGAATTAATAAAGATATTAAACCTACGGATTTAGAAATGTGTTTATCCTTTCCAGAAGTTATAGCTTATTTAGATGTTGTTGATACAAAGAATCATATTATTGCAGATTGGAAATCATCTACTCGTTCACCATTGAATGAAGTAAGTTACAAAAAACAAATAATGTTATATGCTTGGCTATATTATAAAAAGTATCATACTATACCAACAAAGGTAATTGTTTATTATCTAAAGTATAATGGAAGCAACGGAGAATTATCTTTCGTTCCAAATAATTCAGATATGTTAGCCGCTGATAAATGGTTCTATGATTTATACAAAGAGATGTTAGATGTTACGGTTGGTGGTAAGGTGCCTGATAAGTGTGAGACATGTTCTCCTTGGTGTCCTTATGGTGATAGGTGTGAACAAGAAGGTAGGTTGGATTATAAGATAGTTATTAATAATGACATATTAAAGATAGAAGGTAAGATGACTAATGTCTTAAGTGAACATATTGATAAATCATTTAGTTATGAATTGAAGAATGCATTCTTTATTAAGAAGACAAGACCTATGGCTAATACAACTGTTAGGTTTTGGAATCTTCGTTTAAGGCTTTTACCAATAGGATTCTTGCATAGGATACATAAAATCCTTGAGGACTATATAAAATTCAAGAAATTAGATGGCAATATAACCATTGTAGATAACCGTACATTTTTAGATAAAACAATTGAACTACCTGATAAGTTAAATGGTATAACGATGAGAGATTATCAAGAAGAAGCAGTTAAGATAGCTTTGGATAAAAAGATTGGATGTCTTCAATGTTGTACAGGTTCAGGCAAGAGTAGTATAGCGGCTGAGATAACAAGAAAGTTAGCGTATAGAACTTTGTTTATAGTAGATAAGATAGAGTTACTTAATCAGATGAAGAATAACTATAAGAAACTGCTTGGTATAGATGTTGGTGTTATTGGTGGTGGAGAGGATAAACTGGGACATATTACTGTAGCTACAATACAATCGTTAGTTAAGAATAAAGAAAAATATGCTAACTATCTTAATACAGTAAGAGTCTTATTTATTGATGAAGGACATCATGCATCTTCTCAATCATATATTCAATTATCAAAGTATTTGAAGAACACTGAATATAGGTTAATGCTAACAGGAACATATAAGCGTGAAGATGGTAATGAGATGAAGATGTGGGCTGTTGGTGGAAATATAATATATAATATGCCTGCTGATAAACTTATTGAACGAGGGTTCTTAGAAAAACCAATTATAAAGTTCTTAGAATATAATGCAATTAAATATCTTGATACTGCATTTGAATCAGAAGATAAATATGCTGAATATTATAAGAAAGGTATTGTCAACAATCCTATAAGGAATTCTCTCATAGTTGATATTGTCAAGAAAAATCCAGATAAGAAAACATTGATATTAGTTAAGCTTATCGAACATGGGGATTTGCTTGAGATGATGATACCGAATAGTAAATACTTACATGGCTCTACAAAGAAGAGTGAACGAAAAGAAATATTTGATGAGTTTATTAATGGTGATAGAAACATATTGATTTCAACTATAAACATAGCAGCTGAAGGATTAGATATACCTGCGTTGAATGTAGTTATCAATGCGGCCGGTAATAAATCAGATATTAAAACTATCCAGGTTTTAGGTCGTGTCATTAGAAAATTGAAAGGTAAGACAGCACAGTATATAGATTTTAATGATAGGTTTAAGTTTTTGGATAAAGCTTCCTATGGTAGAATCTTAGCTCTAAGAAGAGAAGGACACGATGTCATAGAGGTGGGACAAGATGTTGAATGAAAAAGAAGTCGCAATATTTTTAGATTTTGCAGGTGGGTTTTATATTAATAATAGAATCATAGCTTTTAAGGTAGTTACAAAAGATGGTGAAAGGATTTCTTTTATTCAAGAATGTTTTGAATGGTTACAAGATCATCTTAGTATAAGCTATAATTATTATATCAACAAACAGAATGGGCATTGTTTCTATATAAGTAATAAGAAATCACTTACTACTTTAATACATTTCATGCGAAGATTCTGTAGGTTTTATAAGAAACATTTAGATGAAGTATATTCAAGATCAATTACTAGTCGTGTTAAAAAGAAAAAACCAAAGAGTGGAGGTAAATAAAATGAAACTAAAACTAATAGAAAAATATATATTTGTACAAGTACTGATGGGTTTGGCATTTGTTATTATGCATCAAGCGTTTGCATCATTATTATAAGATGGATAAGAAAACAGTAATGAGATACTTTGGTATGTCAGAAGAGGAATGGAATAAATATATTAAACCACTAATCAAGGAGGAATCAAAATGAAAATAGACATAAAAAAATTAAACACATTTTTGAAGAAAGTTAAGATGACTAATGAGAATTTTATAGGCGAAGCTGTCTTTGAGTTTTCTAAAGACGGATTACACATATTGGCTACATCATTACCAAAGCTTGTTCAAGTAGATGCAATCTTAAAACCTACAGCATTTAAGGAATACGAAGCTATAGGAAACATTGGTCTTAATGAGATTGATAAGCTTATTAAAGTTCTTGGTAGGTTTAGTGGAGAAGTAGCTATATCAACAACAGGCAATCTGATGAAGGTTAAAGGTACTGGCAAGAGTGTAGATATTGAATTAATAGATGAAAGTATTATTGAGAAAACAACCGCTATTGCTGAACTTGATTATAAAGATAAGTTTACATTATCACCATCATTACTTGTTGATTTGTCAAACGATTTGAATATGAATCCTAATGTACAGTTTACATTTAAGACAGAGAAAGACAAAGTAATAATGACAAACAAAGGCAAGTATAAGTTTACACATGAGATTGAATCTGATGCATGTGAAGGCGGAGTAGAGTGTAACTTTGGTTCACCATTCCTTGATGCAACAAATGAACTTGATGATGTTGTAGAAATAAAAATAGGAGATGGACTACCTTGTCTTATCACTGAGAAAACAGATGAAAGCGAGATAAAAATCATTGTAGCACCATTGGTGGATAACGTGGATTAAGATGGAAGACATAGAAGAATATAAGAAGAATATGCAGGGAAGAAACACAGGGAAGTGTGGCATAGGTGATCCTAGAAGAAAGAACGTTTCAAGTCGTGCTATGAAAGGAGAGCTAGAAGTTGTTAAGTTAGTAAAACCATGTCCTAACTGTGGTCATCATAAAGCTATTAAGAGCATAACTAAATATAAATGCTCAAGATGTAAGAAGGTGTTAGTATGAATCCTAAAGCATATATATGGACAGAGAAGTATAGACCGAAGAAAGTTTCAGATATAGTTGGTGATTTCAAGAACGATATAAATAATTATATCAAAGAAGAGAAGACTATACCTAATTTTTTATTTTATTCTAAATCGCCGGGTACAGGTAAATCCTCCGTCGCCAAAGCGATTGCTAATGAAGTTGGTTGTGATATACTTATATTGAATTCATCTGATGATAGGAAGATTGAATCAGTAAGGAACAATGTAAAGAAGTATGTAATGACTAAGAGTACTAACGGCAAACGTAGATGTGTTTTTCTTGATGAGTTCGATGGTATGACAAGAATATCACAAGAAGCATTGCGTAATATAATGGAAACATATTCACACAATGCATTCTTTATATTAACTTGTAATAGTATCAACAGAGTACACGAAGCAATCCAATCTCGTTGTAAGAAGATAGCCTTTGCATATCCAGATAAGTTAGAGATAGCAGAATACTTAAAGACAATATGTGAAGAGGAGCAACTTGAGTATGAACTTGATGCTTTGGATTTATTGATAGAAAAGAACTATCCTAATATCCGTAATTGTGTTATTGCTTTACAGGATTTGAAGATAAACAATAAACCACTGAAGAAGGAGAATGTTAGTATTGTTGATACGATGTTTGAAGACTTGTGGGCAATGATAGAAGAAAAGAAACTACAAGACTTAATAAAAGAAATAATGGAGAATAAGTATGATGAGCGTGAGCTGAACACATACATATGGCGTAAGGCAGTTGAGTTAAATAATGTTAAGCTTATTCAACTTACTTCAAAGAATGAGGACTGTATGGCTAGAGGAAGTGATCCAAAGATTATCTTCATATCTAGTTTGTACGATATGATAAAATGAGTATAATACAAATACAAGAGGACATCAGAAGAATAAAAGATTTACTCGATGATATAGAAAATAGCCTTGAGGAGGAGTTAAATCAATGAAACCTTGGGATATAGTTGCGAAGTTGTTTACAGAGAAGAACTCTACTTGGATGATACAATTAGATGACATTGAAGTGCAACCAATAATTATCAATAGATATATCGGATTGATACCAAAGTTTCGCAACCATGCGAGAATATTAGACAAGTATGTTTTTACTATTCCTCCAAAGATGTGGTTGAGTCTTGCATGGTCTGCGTTACCTAAGTTTAGTAAAGCACCATACATTCAATATATATCAAAGAAGAAAGAAGATACCGAGTTTGATTTTATATTGGATAGGATAAGGAAACATTTTAAGATGTCAGATAATGATTACAATGCAAATAAGTCAAGGTTACTTACTTACATTAAGAACGATAAGAGTGCATGGTTTAAGTTTTATGGTATAGAGAAAACACATTGGAAACGATATAGGATTGATTTCAAACAGATGAGTGATTCAGATGAACCAACGAGACGTAATGTAACACTGGGTGATTTTCAATGATAAAAACAATACTAATTATAGCATTGGTAATTATAGCTGGGCTTTTATATTATAATAAAACAGATGATGAAGAGTGTTGGATTTCACATGCGATTGTATTGAACCAAGAAGTCAAGGATGATATGTGCGATAACTGTTTACATATGGATATTGAATATATTGATTGCTTGATACGTAAATGCCCTGAAGATAAAGAAACAACTTTATTTTTTGAATACCAATATGTAGTTGATAATAGATTTAATAATAATGATAAGATTAAAATAAAGTGGTGTTACATACCTGAGCTTGAAGGTAATAGAGTAAGAGGAATGGATTTACTTATACCAAAAATAGTTTCTGAAGCAAGTGATAAAGTAAAGAAGTTATGGGGAAGAACGAAAGTGAAAGATAGAACAGAACAAGCAAAGAATATTGCAACAACGGTATTTTATATTATAATGACAATATCATTAATATCATTCACTTGCACATATGCATTTACTGATTGGGATAAGGTATCCGAAAATATAGCAGAAGGTATGGAGAATGCAGCAGAAGTAATCAAGTGTGAGATAAAGCAAGGAAACTTTTACTTCAAAGGAATGTGTACGGAGAAAGAAGTAATATTCGAGTATCTCGAGTATCTAAATAATAAAACTTCAAAGGAATGTGCAACAGAAGGGGTGAACAATGTTAATTAAAGAAATAAAAGAAGGGTTTGCTCAGATGTTCGAGCCAGGCAGATATTGTCTTATAGTAAATGTAAGTAATGATGGAGCAGAAATGCTTGATGAAGAGATATATAATAAATGTATTCACTTTCCATATATACTATTTGTTGGTAATCCATTAGACCAAAAGAAAGAACTTGGTAATATAGTAAAGAAAATATATAAGTTTGATTCAACTATTGATATTGGGATTTATGTTAATGGTTTAATCAAACCAAACTTTAATACACCCGTAAGATACTTTGTTAATATCGTGAAGAAAGGTGTAGGAATGAAGTTTGAAGAAAGAGTAAACCCTAAGATTATTGGTTGGTTCAAGAATATGAATAGTAAGTTTATCTTTGATGCTGGGAACGAAGACGATATTGATGATGTTATTATGATAATGAAAGAAGCTGCAATAGCAAAGAATAGAATATGGTTAACACATAAAGAAATGACTACTGAATGTCTAGAGCAGATATTCGGTTGGTGCCGAGCATATGACTTTAACTTTGCAATAAACTATGGAGAGTTGTTTTGGAATGACTGACTCCATTCTCATCTATGATATTGAAACTGCAACAGTAGATCCTAAACCTAATCCTGAGAAGGATATGACTAGATTGATAGGAGCATATAGTTATAAGACTAAAAAATACTATGCCATTACTAATCTTGCAGATGCTCAGAAGCTATTTGATTCACATAAGTTCGTGGTTGGATTTAACAATAAAGGATATGATAATGTTATCTTGGAACGAGAAGGTATTAAGTTCTATAAGAACATCATTATAGACTTAATGGAAATATTTAAGACTCGAGCGGGACAGATGAAAGTGAAGAAAGGTATGCTTGGTGATTTGTTAATGTCTTACTCTCTTGATTTCATTTCTAGGACAATAGGCATTGTTGATGATAGTACAGCTAAGGGTGAATTGGATTATGATTTATTAAAGAAACCTTCATGGACACCTGAAGAGAAGAAGCTAATTTATTCATATACCAAAAGAGACATTGAAGTTACTAAGAAGATGTTTGATTGGGTGGAAGATTATTTTGATGGGTTTAAAGAATTGGTTCCTCTTGAAGATGTTCAAAAGAAGACCTATTTAACATCAAGCATATCATCGTTTGCATATAAGGTTATGTGTAATAAGTTAGGCATTAAGGAAGATTATAATTCTGGTGCAGAGAAGCCAGATAAATACGCCGGAGGATATGTTGCTTATCCTGCAGGAGAAATGTTTGATAGTAAAGATGGTATTATATTGTATTTTGATTATAGCAGTTTGTATCCTAATATATTTATTCAAGGTAATTTATTTGGTGACACATGTGATTGTTGTGGTCCGAATGAGAAATGGACAGGAGATGGATTCTATGAAGTCAAAGGAACATACTGCACAAAGAAACAAGCTAAGTGTGTTGAAGTATTGAAGAATCTTTATATCACAAGAAAGGAATTGAAGAAAAGAAAAGATCCTAGAGAATATAGTTATAAGATTGTTTTGAATTCATCATATGGTTCGGTTGCTAATCCAATCTTTACCAAGATACATAATCTAACTGCGGCCGAGGATTGTACAAGCCTTGGTAGACAGATGAATAGATATACAAGAAAGAGATTTAGGGAAGCAGGATATAAGAATATTATGGCGGATACAGATTCATGTTGTGTTCAGTTACCTAAAGGAACTACAAAGGAAGAGGCAGTAGCATTATCAAAAGATATTGTTAAAGAGATACAATCACATCTACCGTTTTCTTGGGATAACTTTGAATTGGAACTTGAGGATGAGATTAAGTATGCATTCTTTTTCAAAGGAGGAAAGAAAAC
>Ga0114919_10004561_pt1 | contig 11113 bp, 5 predicted proteins | sample BlataG_FD_88682 | JGI IMG/M metagenome (GOLD analysis project Ga0114919, IMG submission 88682) | Deep subsurface microbial communities from Black Sea to uncover new lineages of life (NeLLi) - Black_00105 metaG | ecosystem: Environmental > Aquatic > Marine > Oceanic > Sediment | place: Atlantic...
AAGCATTTGAGGCTCCTAGACAATTAGTACGTGAACTTGCTGGAGATGAAATCACTGCACGATTTCTTGGACTACCTGAGGGAGTCAAGTCTAGACTAGTTGGTGAGATAGGTATGGTTCCTACTGTAGCTGGAAAACCTGTTCATTGGCTAGCTGATCAGTTTGAGGATGAAAACCTAAAGGGTATACTTAAGTTTGCAGGTGATGCTGTATCGCTATGGGCTCTTGGCAGAGTATATCATGGAGGTAGAGAGAAGGCAGTTGCTGATGTTAAGGCTATTGAGACTAAGGCTAAAGATATCACAGCTCGTGAGGGGAGGATACAGGATATTCCAGAGGAGGCTATTAGAAGGGCTCATCAGACTGTTATAAACATGGAGAAGCAGCAGCTGGAACTTGAAGCGGCCAGGATTCAAGAGAAGTTAGACTATGGCAAGATGATTAGGGAAGACTTAGGTGACACAGCTAGTAAGGTTAAGGCAGTCAAGCAACTACCAAAGAAGAAGTTGGTTGATGAACAGATTGACAAGGTACTAAGGGAGAAGAAGCCTAAGGCTGAAGTGATCTCACTTAGCGAAGTAAGACTGCTTGAGATGGAGAAGGCACTAGCCGGACGTCTTGAGAAGTTGAAGACTGAGAAAGCCTTGGTGGAGCCCGAGTTTCCGGATTGGGCAGAATATGCAGTTGAGCTATGGGAAGGTAAGGCTAAGGAGGCTGGAGCAGCCGGTAATTTAGAATTACTCCGAAAGGCTAAGGATGAGATAGGGACTATAAGGAAATATTGGGACTCCCCTAAATATGTGAGGGGAATCCTGGAGAGGGCCGAGGCAATCAGGCGAGAGAAGTTGGCTGATGAGCAGATTGATAAGGCTATGAGAGGGGTTGGGGAGCCTAAGAGGATCGGAGGCAAGATTATTCCAATCAGACCTGAACCTAAGTTCAAGCCTGGCGATAGAGTAATGGTTAAGCCTGGACCTTACGTTGAGGGCAAGGAGATTTTCGGTATTACCGATGAGACCTTTAAGTTCATAGACTCGGTTGGTCAGAGTGTGACTAAGACTCAGTTTGATAGGACATGGCCTAAAGTAAGGAAAAAAGTTGAGAGTGAGTTTGGCATAGAAGCCCTGAGAGACCTGAACAAGTATGACTTAGAAATTCGGTCTCAAGGTAGGGACTCATATCTTGCAAGAATAGAAGCACTGCAAGCGTTCTTCGACTTTAGACCTGGTGGAAGACTCTATGAGGGAAAGAAGGGACTTAGGCTTGTTGAACCAGTAACCGAAGCTGACCTTCAAACAGGCACGCCTGAACCAGTTGGGCTCTCAACTCAAGAGTCTCCATTCCGTACCACTGCGAAGAAAACTAGGCAGATGCAAAGGGTTTATGAGAAGCTCAGTGAGAAGCAGATTGCAGAAGAGCCTGATCTATTCCTAGGCAAGCTTATCAACAACGTCAATAGATGGTTAGATGGCGACAAAGGTATTGATATTGGCTCTACCAGGGATGCGCTGAGTGAGATAGCATCTAGGATAGAGGAATTGAGGTATAGATTTGCTGAGGCAGAAGATCCTGTTGCCAGCTTTGAAAGCTTTAGGGATTTATCTAGTGAAGCGGCGATCTGGGCGAGGAGAGCAGACCGTTTAAAAATTGAACGGACTGGGCCAACTACAGAACAGCTCAACATGATGATTCCTGTGGATCAGTTGCCCCAAGCAGTTAAGGGTGTTGCTAAGACTGTCAAAGGACTTTGGAGCGATAGAGGAATGCTGGCCAAGAATGTATTCAGGAATAAAGAGCTGTTTGACAAAACTGGATGGTGGTTTGGGAAGGACTTCAAGTGGAGATTTGAGATTGATGATCGCAAGGCAAGATACCATACATCAGTCGTAACCACATGGGAGGCGCTCAATCCTGGAAAGGTTTGGGAAGGCAAGCTTAGTGACGTACTGGAGTATCCGGAGTTGTATAGAGCTGTTCCTAGAATTGAAAACACATACTTATCAGTAAATAGAAACCTCGAGCCTTGGGGTATCTTCCATCCGAGGGCAAACTGGATAGTTGTGAGAAGGCTAGACAAGCCTACCCTACTTCATGAGCTTCAACATAGAGTGAATGAGGGGCTTGGCGGCTTTCCTGGAACGGATCTCGAGGCAGGTGAGGCAAGATATGCAAGGAGCCCAGGCGAGATGGAGGCTAGATTAACTGAGAGAAGGCTTCTGATGTCTGCCAAGGAACGCAAGGCCACTCCTCCCTGGGAGACCTTAGATGAAATGTTAGAGTTCGAGCCTCTTGCTAAAGGAATGGGAGTTAGTCTTTACTCAGGAATTCCTCTTGACAAAGTAGCCAAGGAACTAATCTCTGGTGCTCGTAAGTTTGCAGACTACACTAAACAAGCTCGTGGAATGAAAGCTTTCAAGCCTAAGGTCGCAGCGCAGATGGTTAAGGAGGAATTCGTCAGGTCATTTATTGATAGGTCTGGTAATATAAGAAGGAGACTAATTGATGAACTGAGTGAAACTGGATACAAGATAGCTCAGTCAATGTATCTATCGAAGGGTGCATCCTCACTTGCTGCTGAGAAACTCAGGCAGATGAGGAAGGAAGTCTATGGTGGGTTGTCTAGAGCTGAGAAACAGATTCTCGACAACTTAATCCTCGCTGATCGCATGGTAGCTATTGGAAAGTATAAGACCAAGAAGGAGTTTGCGTTCCCTAAGGATATTGAGCCAGAGAAGTCTGCTATGTACACTGAATTGTTTGAGCAGATAGAAAAGATGAGTCCTGATAGGGCTGTCGAGGTTAGGGGTAGGGCTGAGGCTTACTTCGACTGGATGAAGAGCCCACTCAAGGACATGCTTAAGGCTGAGCTTATCACAAAAGAGGAGTTTGATGCACTTGCGTCGCACAATTATCGACGGATAAAGCTTGTTGATGTATTTGATAAGAAGTACCAAGCCAGACTTGGCTTGAAAAAGAGGACTGTCTACGACTCAGGCATTGAGGCTCTTGCTAAGGGACGTGATACAGATTTATTTGAGCCTAGCTCAGAGATCATGGCTCTTGAGGTATTTAACAGAGCATATGGTAGGATACTCAATAATGAGGCCAACAAGACTTTGCTTAATCTGGCAAGAAGGGACAAGGATAATGCCTTTGCTAGAGTAAAGGAAAAGAAAGGCGATAGGATACCTTCTGAGTGGAGTAGGTTCTTTGTATATGAGAAGGGCGAGCGTAAGGCTATATATCTATCACCTGAGATGTCGAAGGAGTGGATAACCAGCAATCCTGAGATGACCTATAGACTAAGTCAACTAGTTCGCCATGCAAGTGGTTCACCTGTCCTGCGTACGTTTGCCACTGGGATCAACTGGGGATTTGCTGTAGCTAATCTACCAAGAGATGTGATGCATACTTGGTATGCTGCTAGAGTGTTTGAAGATGGAAAGTGGCAGCCTCTGTATAGTTCCCATATGCCAGTGTTTGCTGCCGAGATGAGTCATGACTTGGCAACGGTATCACTTGATGCTATTGTTAGGGGAAAAAGGTATAAGGAGTATATGGAGGAGGGTGGAGGTATGGAGTTCCTGGTTCACCAGGGTAGGATATTCCAAAGGGGAAGGCACCTTGAAGGGCCTATAGATAAGATAAACGACTTCCTTGGTTACTTTGGTGAGACCTCAGAGCTAATGACTAGGCTTGCAATTAGAGAAAGGGTGATTAGGAGAAGGGCTAAGGAGAAAGGGATTAGTATTGAACAAGCTAATAAAGACAAAGACATAACACGTGAAGCTACCTTCGCCGCTAGGGACTACATGGACTTTGGTCAGGGTGGAGGCATCACCAAAGCAGCCGATAACGCTATACCGTATCTCAACGCAGCAGTTCAGGGAACTCGTGGATTGCTGAGGGCATTCAAGGACAACCCTGCAGCATCTACATATAAGTTATCACAGTTCGCTGCACTTACGACTGGGCTATATATAGCCTCACAGAAGCAGTGCCCAAAGACTATGGAATCTCTCAGAGGTAACATCGACATGCAGAACAATCTTTGCCTTCCACTAAGCGACAGCTTCGGTTTTGAAGACGAGCGTGGCCAGATAAGATATCCCTACCTGAAGATACCTCTAGACCCTGGGCAGAAGTTCTTCAAGACTTTCTTTGAAGCATGTACCGATAAGTGGCTAGGTAATGAGGTTGACATTAATAGAGTCGTTGATTCACTCAAGGAACTATCGCCAACTGGCGTTACGGAGCTTCCTCCGACTCTCAGTGGTTCTGTAGGCTATATAACAAATAAAGATTTCTGGCTAAATGAGGATATATGGAGGAAGACTGAGGAACCTTTTGGCTATCAGTTGCCTAAGTGGATTACTGGAGAAGCAGTGGGCGGTAGTGAGGAGGAGTACATACATGGAGTCACTCCCCAAGTATATACTGATGTAGGCAAGCTGACTGGCCTATCACCTGAGCGGCTGAGGTATATGACCGAGGAACTCACAACGAGTGGAACTATTTGGTCTTATCTTGCTGGTAGAGGATACGATAAACTCTTCGCCGAAGTCCCTAAGGAGCAGAAGGGACAGCACCTTGCAATGACTCTATCAAAGATGCCTGTTATTAGAAGGTTCTTTGGTGTAACTAATCCTTATTCACAGCATGCACATCTGATAAGTGAAGCTGAGGAGAAGTCGGCGATTGATAGGTATGTACAGAACAGAGAATTAGACAGACTTGCACAGGGCTTTCTGTTTGAGGACTCCTATAGTAAGAAGAAAATCAAGGAGTACGCAAGGAGCTTCAAAGACAGGGATGTCTATAATAGATTGATTGATAGATTTGAGTTCCAGGAGAAAACTAAGGGCTTACCAAATAGATCATTTTGGTTGAGGCTTAGGGGACTCCCAACTGATGCAAGAGCTAGGGTCTATGTAGAAGTTATGGATAGGATGAGTGAGGAAGAACGCAGCAAGGTTAGGGCAGAGGAGGTTTCTAAGGTTATCAAGATAGGCGGAATCATTACTCCTGACTTTAGGGAAGAGGTTAGGAAGCTAAGGAAGGAGTAAGATTGTTTAATTAATGAACGAACTCAATCATCTCCCAAGACTACAATCATCTCATCTGCACCAGGCTTCCTCACTCTGTCAACCATCTTCATTGCTTCCAGTGTATGGATAACTTTTTCCATTTCAAACTTGTCCAAGTCGCCTTCAAACGATCTAGCAAACTGCCAAAACGGTACCTCCTTTACATCAAGTGACTTAAAGAATATAACAGCCTTATGTATCATATCTGATAGATCACTTCTGCCCATGCCTCCAAATGTAAGACCCATTTTGGCTTCCACTTCAATCAGTAGCCCAATAGACCTCTCCAAGTCATCTTGAGTCAGTACGAGTTTCTCTTCCCTAAGCCCATCTGATGCACTCATTACCATTGATAGCTTCATTAAGTGCGCCCTCCTACGGCCAATGTAACCGTCGAACTTCGTAGTATGAAATGGAGGATTTCCTTCTGCTTCATGGCACCAGGTATCCCACAGCTTCATGAATTCTTCTGTATATCTAAAGAGGCCCGACATCATAGATATCTCCTCTAGGTCATGGATTAGATCCTCCTGCAACTGTACCTCTTCCTTGGTCTTTATAGGCAATGTAACCAACTTTCCACGCTTCTCCTCATATACAAAGATGATTCGGCTAGTCAGCCCACCACCTATTGACTCTGGAGGTAGAGAACTTTGCAGTGAATCAGGAGTCGTACCAGCAAGCATATTTACCCAGACTCCAATTATCTCCTCTTTCAGTCTTGAGATTGTTTCGTAGGCCCACTTGCTTCTACAATCGTACCAGTTACATAATATAGACATTTTGTCAAGATCACGATAGCCGAGGAAGACCGTAAATTCCTCAGAGAACACTGTCATTGAAGAGTGAAATTGCTGCTTGCCAGTTATGTAGTCTATGTCGGTTAGGTTGGTTTCCTTCAGTCTTCTAATTAGGGCTTGTATTGAAGTAGCATCTGCACTGAATCTTATGGAGGGCACCTTTCCCATAATATCAAGGCCAAAAGTCATTGCAGTGCCTTTGCCTGTGGCAGATGGACCTACTAATACAATGTAGAAATTAGGATAGAAAGTTAGGGAAGTTCCCCACTCAACTCTAACCTTGCGTTGTAAAGCGGATGCAACGACAGAGATGGCTGTCCACTTGCGGAACATCTCAGGGGGCTCAGAGTTTTCAGTGAGGAGCATGAAAGCATCAATCCAGTCTGGGAGACGTCTATTGGTATCTTGCATGGCTTAGTTTCCATCTTCCTTTTTTCTCTTCTTGTGACTCAGTTTACATAAGACTTTCATTGTTTCCCCTTGCAATCTCATTTCAGCCGCATAGAATCTTGACACTGGATCTGGATTGTTTATAGTTTTAGCTTCTTCCTCCAGCAGCTCAATTATTCTTTGGATTCTTGAGCTCGTCATAAATCTCCTTTAGTTTGCCTACTAGTGAAATAGTGTTACTGGGAAAATCCTCGCTCTTAACCTCCTTCATTTCCTCCTTACACATATTAAATCCTATTGCTAAGTCAGCTGGAGTATCAATTCTAGTCCCATGCCAGTATAGCGGCTGCTCAAGTGATTTTTTAATCAGCGTTAGCATCCTTGCATGATCTATCCAAGGAACTGACAATGGAATCTGAAACACAATCGAATCATGAAGCTGAGTTAGCAACTCGACAGGAGCAAACAGATCTTGGTTATAGTAAACATACTCAATCCCTTGTTCGTTGATCTTATCAGCAGTCGTTGACTGTGGCAGCTGTGCATATGCCTCACGGTAGGTCTCTGAGCAGGCACTCTTAGGGACATTAGGATATGAAGGAACTATTGGGCCTAGGAATAACCTTGTACGACCCATTAGATTAGTGATAGTCCTGTTCTCCCTAAGCATGTTCTGAATTACTACATGGTAGCCTCCTCTAATCTGTGGGTAGCCCCTATGGATCTTTTCTAAGAGATACTTTGCCTCTGTCTCAGGCATTTCGTATTTTAGTGCAAACTTCTTATACCCAAGGTCGTAGTTGATCGCATGATTGCCTTTCTTGCCCCAGTAGCGTTCACTCTGTCTGCCGTCACCAAGTGGGGATGAGCCATCTTCGTTTGAGATCTCATCATAAGGTTTGCCTACGATGATACTGGCAGTAAGTCTGTGTAAGTCAATTCCTTGTTCAAAGGCCTCAATTTGTGAGATGACTCCGCCAACGTAAGCAACATTTCTATTCTCGATTTGGTTGAGATCAAGGGAGTAACCAATATAACCTTCATCGAACAGGAAGAATCTGAGAAGATCATGTGGCCAGTTTTGTTGGTTGCCTCCAGTCCCAAAGATAGTCTCACCCGATGAGAGTCTACCAGTTCCAGTCCCAACCGGCTTATATGAACTTCTATATCTTCCATCTTCATCCACCTTCCCTATTTCCAAATAAGTTGAGACTCTTTTACTAAGGCTGCGAATATCAAGCATTATTTGTGCAGCCTTATACCCTCGCCTAGCGATGCGTTTGAGTGCATCTACGTCTGATGTCTCGACATATTGGCCTTGCGTATTCTTCTTCTTGTAAGGCTTTATTCCACAGTCATGGTAGAAGTAATGCATCAGCTGCTGAGGTGAATTGTAGTTGACTTCGTATCCAACTTCCTTATTTAATTCCTCAGCGAGAATGTCTAGTCGACCTTTCTCATCCTCCTTGCACTTCATCATACCTTCGACATCGACCTTAATCCCACGTTCAGCCATATAGATGAGAGGGCTAATTAACTTACGCTGTCTATTGTATGTGTCTAGGTTACCCTGCTTCGTTAGCGTCTGGATTTGCTTGGGTAGTGCGTCGACTGGCACTATGCTATCCATCCCATTGTAGTTCCACCACTCCTTCCATGTCCCGGCCTGCATCTTCATCCACTGCTTTCCATCCTCCTTGTAGTAGGGAATGTCAGTGTACATAGTAGTAACAAAGTCGAGGCCTGCACGGAAATCTGGATATGAGATCTTTTGGGCTATTTGGGTGCAGTGTATAGTTCCTCCAGGCTTGATGCCATACTTGTGAAATAGGAATTGTAAATCGAATATGAAGTTAGCACCAACTTTTGAAATCCTCTCCTCTTCGATTATCTTTGCAACGAGTAGCATTATTTCATACTCCTGATCGGGAGTAAAGTAATCGCCTTGGTAATCTCTGAATGGGATACTCATTGAATCAATAGCTGACCAACCAACGGAGATACAATCCACCTCGCCGTTGATAACTTCAATGTCAATAGCTATTGTCTGACCATGTAAGCCGACTTCGTAGCAGTGGTTAAGTGCGTCTACTGCCTGACCGAAGGAAGGGCTTACAATTATGTTCCTTGCCACTCTTCTGATCTCAGAGAATCCACTCTCATATTTAGCACGGAGTAAGTCCTCAACAATAAGTGGCTTATTGAGAAAGTTGAACTTTGGAGGTATGAATGTAGCGGGATGAAAGGTAGGGATTACCTTGAGACCTGGGACTAGTGTAGATTCGATTACACTCCCACGCCATTTAGTTATTCCAACCCTGTTGGTCAGTGCAATAAGTGGAATGTTTCCAAAGGCAACTATTGCATTGAGGTTTAGTTTCTTTAGCTCAGTACCCAGTTCCTTTATATATTGGTAGCCTTCCTTTGAAACAGACCACTTGCCTCTGGTGCTAAGGTCAATGTAGTGTTTTAACGGTGCATCCAAGTCCTTAATGACATTTGTTAGATAGATATCATGCCTCGGAGTCTTAGACATTACTAGACATTCATTGAGACCCTGGCCAGCAGGACCTACAAAAGGCTTACGTGTGCGAACCTCTTGAATACCAGGCTGTTCTCCTACACCGGCTAACTTGGCATTAGGATTACCAGAAGGTGGGACATAAGTTCTACGCATAGTATTCTTTCAGTTTGTTTATTAATTAAACAATCTTACCTATATTATGTAGCTTAACCAAGAACGGCTACTATAGTAGTGAACGACTGCGGCGGTTAGGCAGCCCAAGAATCTTAAAGTGATAGCTAATAATTCCCTGGGAGCATCTGAACATTCTCGCTATCTTCCATTGAGGAACTCCAGCCCTTAGAAGTTTTTCCATAAGCCAAAGCTCTCCACTATAAAATCTGGTATTTCTTCCGGTTTCCTTGTTATTCTCAGACCAAGTTACATATCTTAGATTACCGACACTGTTATCTATCTTATCGCTATTCGTGTGATCTATTACCATTCCATCTGGCCTAGGACCCACGAAGGCCTCCATTACCAGTCTATGGCAGAACTCCTTCTTTCCATTTATTGTCACTTGTGGGTATCCTTGATTATTCAAACCAATTGCCCTATTCTCTTTACTGTCTTTGTATCTAACAGCCCCTCTCGATGATACTTCACAGTTTGGATGAGATGGAATAGTCTTCCATGTGTAGACAGTCACTGTACTGCTCCTATGTTGTGTAATTTTACTAAGAACGAGTCTCTATAACCCTTCCCTAACTCATACCCTAGGGCACTCATCCCCAACTGATGTGCTGAGATAAGCCCATTGCCTGAACCTAGGAATGGAATGAGCACTCGTGAGCCAGTGAAGGCAAAGGTATCGTAGATTTCAGTGGTCAACTCAACTGGGCGTTCAGTAGGGTGGGTTTTCTTCTGGACAGATACTCGTGGAAATCTGAATTCATTAGACCTACCAGCTTTATTGAGTGCCGGCTGACCCTTCCATGCATAGAAGAACATCTCGTAGTTGTTGGCGAGGCGGACTGAAGGGTTCATGCTCTGTCCCGCTCCATCCTTTGTCCAGATACCGCATAAGCGAGTAGAGCCGAAGCCTACATTAACTATAGTCCTATAGACTGTCTCAAACCAAGGCTCGGGTGCAAACCAAAGAATGAGCCAGCTGTGTTCCGTCATCACTCGGTAGCACTCAGTCAGTAGGCTGGTAAGAAACCTAGGGTATTCACTCTTGTCTATCTCATTGTAATCCTCTAGTCGATATACAGACTCTCCATCCTTTTTCTTCTGTTCTGTAAGATCAATGGCATACGGTGGATCTATCTCAACCAGGTGCATTATGCCGTCTGGAACTTCCTTAACCTTCTCAAAGAAGTCTCCAAGAATAAACGAATCAGCGAGATGCTTAACAGTCCCACCTACCTCACTATCCTCAATCTTCCTTGCGAGTACTTCCTTTATCACAGCCTCATCCATTTTCTGTAAGATGTTAGTTGCGTCCTTCTGTGTTTTACAGTGTTCAAATAACTCAGGAAAAGCCTCACGAGTCTCCGATCTCCTAATTGCAGTTGAGACTGAAGCCTTTGATTTAAAGCCCATCATGTCTGTGGTGTTCTCTACAGTCCAACCTTCATGTCCAGGACCTGGTGCCTTCTCGCCGTGGAGCTCTTGTTGCATAGTATGAATCTCACGGACTAGGTTATCGAATTCCCAGTATTCAAAGTCCTTGCGATAAAAGTTTTCTGATTTCTCAATAACTTTGATCTGTAATGGAGATATATCATCTGGATAAATTCTAACCAAGATCTGTTTATTCTTGTTCTTACGAAATATACATAGCCTTCTTTCCCCTGCAAGCAGCAGGAACCTGTCGCCTTTCCTTTTCACTGATAAGGGATTAATAGCTCCACTCTCTTTCATTGAAGATTCTAACTCATTCAAATCACCCATTTCCTGCCTTGCTCTGCCTTCGACATCTATCAGGTCAACGTCGATTACTGCTGCTTCACCTATCTCTATAGTCATAATAATGTCTCCTGTGATTTAGCTCTTGACTCACGCATGTTTCTACCTCCATTGATTACTTGGGTTTCTAACAGCTCTATCTAGGTTATTATCAGAATAACTCCCTAGGTAGAGATGTTCAGGATTAACACACCTTCTATTATCACACTTGTGAAGTACTAGTACTCCGCTTGGTATACCTCCATTAAGTAGTCTCCAAGCAACTCTGTGAGCCAATTTCATTGAGCCCTCATGACTCACAGCCCCATATCCCTTGTTTGTGCCACCAAGCCACTCCCAACAACCATTAGATTGCTTGTCAA